>JADMIO011281607.1_pt1 | contig 99983 bp, 93 predicted proteins | sample 8958161 | NCBI WGS metagenome assembly JADMIO01 (sample SAMN16585339, study PRJNA669376) | soil metagenome | isolation source: Crop rotation soil | place: USA: Cullars Rotation, Alabama | collected 2011
GCCGCGACTTCAAGTCACGTGAATTCCAAGCTTCGGATCCCACTGTGCTGGAAAGGCGCGATGAGCTCTGGTTTAACTGTGCCGTCTGCGGTCATGCCGAAATTTGAGTGATATAGATCGAGCTTATTTCCGTTCAACCGGTTGTGATCCGTGTACCCGCCGACAGTAATCACTGACGGTGAGTTAGCAGGTGGAATAGAATGACGTCCCTCGGCTCCCGAGTTTCCCGCCGCTGCGACTACCGCGATTCCTTTGCTAATTGCCTCTTCGGCAGCCTGGTCCACAATGCTCCGCGAACACGGAACATCCTCATCTCCACCCAGGGACATATTGAGCACGCGGATGTTGTAACGTTCACGATTCGCGATTACCCATTGAATACCCTGTGCGATGTTTTCTTCAGTTATGCGACCACGTTCACTTACTTTCACCAGCACGAGTTGCGCTTCATGGGCCAATCCGCGATACGTGCCGTTACTGAGTTGTCCATTCCCGGCAGCGGCAACCGACGTCTGTGTACCATGCCATTGCCACGACTCGACTGGCTCGCTAGAAAGCGAGCCGCGCTGCTCCAGATCTTCATAGGCCAGAATGCGGTTGATGGGGGTCACGAGATCAGGATGTGGATAGAACCCTGAATCCAGAAACGCCACCGTCACGCCTTTGCCTGTGTATTCCAGACTCGCATTCAACCTGACCGGAGTGGGGATTACGGCGAACCGGTTCAGTCCGTGTTGATGGTTGTGATTAGACGAATCCACAGTTTGCAGACAAACCCTCCTCTGAGGGAGTTGTCGCAAGTGCGGGAGCGAACCTTACACGTGTTGTTTAGTTGTTTGGGAGGCGGCGGCGAATCCGTTCGCGTGCTTCGTTCGAGAGACCAGCACCCGAGATAAAGTCAGGCGGTTCATCAGCTTTGGCGCGAGCTGTTTCGCGGATGATTTGCAGGTGTTCCATGTACCACTGGCACCACGCACAAATCCATAGATGTAGCTTTAGGTTGATTCGCTCTCCCAAGCTAAGCGATCTTTCCATCGATTGTGAGATCTTTTCGACAGTCTGCTGACACGTTGGCAACCTTCGCAAGAGCCAATAGCGAATCGAGTGCTTTACTTTATCGTAGAGTTTCAGCGCCATCTTACTCCTCGGGTCGAAACCAGTTTAGCTCAAGACAATTGCGCAAATGCAGCCGAGCGCGATGAAGCATCACCCAAAGGTTGTTCACTTTAATGCTCAAGATCTCGCAGATCTCTTCACTCTTAAGACCGTCAACCTCGCGCAGCGTGAAAGCACTAGCGGTACGTTGCGGCAAGGGCGAGAGGCAGTCGTTATATACTTTCCAGAAGTCGTTGCGCTCGATCAACTCTGCCGGCGTTGCATGCCATTCATTCGGCGCATAGTTGTTATTCCAATGACCTTGCCACGGTTCGGGCCGTTCAAAAAACTCGCGGTGCTCGGGACCTTCATCAGATTCTTCACCGAGTGGGGCCTCACGGGTCGCGCGGCGAAAATGATCGACGATCTTGTGTTTCAGAATCCCGACGAGCCAGGTGCGCTCCGAAGCGCGTCCTTGAAATTCTTTGTAAGCTTTGAGTGCAGCGAGAAAAGTCTCTTGCACAGCGTCTTCCGCGGCGGTATTGTCGCGCAGTCGAAAAACGGCATACTTGAAAAGGTAATCGCCGTGATCGTCCAGCCAACGACCAGGATCGGGAGATTCATCGGGGGACTTACCCTGTGCCGCGTTCATACCAGTGCGAACTTTAGCTGATTAACTTGCAATGGACCAATGCCAATGAGCACAAAAACCTGTCGTGATTGTGGCAACGTGCTTGAGCAAAACGCGCGCGGCTGTTCACGGTGCGCGATGAATATGGAAGCCGAAAACATGATCGACCGATTTATCTGGCGCTGTTTTGTTCCGTGCGTAATCGTTGTCGCTTTCGCCATCGCTGCTTTAGTTTATTTTTTACGCTGAACCGCATGACCGTCTACATTCCGAATGCTCGTTTGTCTCTCAATTTCACCGTTTCGACCCGCCACACTGTTATGCATACCTGACGTGCCTGTTACTCTCATTTGTCGTGCTGAATTGAGAAAACTTACAACGTTGCGCGTCACATCCTTCCAGACACTCAATATTCGGGTTTTTCGGCGAATGAAGCTGAGTCTTAATGCGTAGAGTTGGTTGGCAGTAATCAGTAATTGAAGGACTTTCTAGATGAGACCACTGTCCCTGGCCTTGATTGCGGCTTGGGTTCGATCTCGCGCATGTAACTTGCTCAGAATACTCGTCACGTGGTTCTTCACCGTACCTTCGGCGAGAAAAAGAGCATCGGCAATTTCACGATTGCTGTGGCCCCTGGCAATGAGGCCAAGTACCTCCAACTCTCGTTCGGAAAGCGGTTCGCTGTTTGAGTCTGGATGTCCAGTTGTTTTTCTTGACAGTCGCGCAAACTCCGCCACGACCTTCGCAGCTACGGACGGCTGAAGAAAGGTTTCGCCGCGTGCAGCAACGCGAATTGCCTCGGCTAGTTTCTCCGATGGCGCGTCTTTCAATAAATAACCCACCGCTCCCGCTCGCAAACCGTCGAACACCATTTCGTCGTCGTCGAATGTGGTCAGGACGATGACCCGACAATCGGGTTGTTCTTCGTGCAAGTGTCGCGTCGCTGCCACTCCATCAACGATTGGCATTTGCAAGTCCATTAGCACCACTTGCGCACCACTCGATCGCGCAAGACTAATGGCTTCCTTGCCGTTACCAGCTTCGCCGACTATTTCGAAGTCGGGATGAACCGAGAGTAACGTCCGCAGACCCTCGCGAAAGAGCGGCTGATCGTCTACTAAGAGAATCTTGATCGACTTCATTCAGGAATTTCCACTTCAAGTGTAAAACCATTTCCGGTTTGAGTGCGCACACGGACGGAGCCATTCAACAGTTGAACGCGCTCGCGAACGCCAAGTAAGCCAAACCCACCTTCTGAGTTGGTACTGCCGATCCCGTCATCTTTGATCGATAGCTGGGTTTTCAGACGATCGTTATAGTCCAAATTGACGTCAACGTTGCGAGCGTGGGCGTGTTTGGCGACGTTCGTCAGTGCTTCTTGCGCCGCTCGGTAGAGAGTAAGGTTTGTTTGCGGTGAAAGAGAACGAACCGTACCCGACACTGTGAGTTTAGTGCTAAGGCCGGCGGCCTTCCATTGCTCGATAAGTTTAGCCAGAGCTTGAGGAAGCGGACGGCTCTCTGTCGGCGACGCTCGCAAAGTGGCAACCGAGTGCCGAACTTCGGCCAGGCCTTCTTGCGTGAGAGCCTGCGCTTTGGATAGATGCTCGAGCGCGCGCTGACGATCCTGATCGAGGATCGTGCGCGCGGCGCCGATCTGTACATTAACCACCGTCAGGTAATGTCCGAGACCGTCGTGTATCTCGCGCGCCAACCGGTTGCGCTCTCTCGTGGCGGCCAACTCTTCGACCTCGGAAGCGTGATCCCGCAACAACTGATTAGCCTCCGCCAGTGCTGTCCGCGTCTCCCGCTCACTTGCTGCGACTCGAGTGAAGACTACAACGAACACTATCCCGGTGCCGTAGACAATCGCTATGGCAATCGCATCAATCCAGCGGCTGCGTAAGATCAGTGGCATGACCAGAGTTACATAAATAAGAACACAAATGGGAATCATGAATTGCATCGGCAAGAGTAGAGCACTCTGGCCGGCTAAGGGGAGCAGGATTAGCGCGAGTTCTCCCGATGAACCGCGCAGCAAGATGAGAACCGCTGCTAAAGACAACTGGACCACGAAGTAGCCCACTCGCACCAACCGCGATTCCGAATGGCGGCACCTGGAGAAGCCATAAGTGCCTACAATCAGGTATGCGACGCCGGCAATTGCGAGTACGGTAATTTCCCATGCAGGAACAGGACGACGCAGATAAATCAGGGCCGCGATCGTTGACGCGTAAGATGCGCACACCACGATGACGAAAGCGATGTTGCCGCTGCTGAAGAATTTTGGACTAGCTTTTGAGTTTGCGACTGCGACCACGCTGCGAAGCCTTTCAATCTTCATGTCACTCTAATACAGGCTTGTCTGCCGTAGATAGTGACCTTCGTCACATTTGTGTCTCCTCAGGTCACGAAAAAAACGTGACCGCAAAAAGTGACCGATGGCACGTGCATAGCACGTACGCGACGCAATAACGTTTACTCCTCAATCCGTTATCGTCGGAGGCAAAGCAATGCAAGAACAACTCGAAAGCACCGGCCTGACTGTAGCACCGGCAAGAGAGGTCGAAGTATTTCCAGGTGTGCATGAGCGACGTTATTTCCTTCGGGGATCGTTGGCGATCGCTGCGGCAGTGTTGGCGCTCAAAGCGGTCCCTAAGAGCGTTTTGGGCCAGACAACGGTCCAGGGATCCGGCGTGAGGGATGCAGATCGGCTCGCCTGGGACGACTTTCTCAAACAAGCCGTTCCGGTCGCCCAGCAGTTATTCGCAGAGCCTTCGTTCAGTGTTGACGAATATCTCTATCGCATAGGTTCGTTAGCAACGCGTTTGAAAGAGATTCCCGACAGTAAGCTCGGTCCCTACACTTCGGTGGATCGACGCGTTTGGTTTGGGCCGAGCTTCAGAGGTTCACCCTTTTTCATAATTCAATGGCGTATGGAGTCGGGAGCGTTTCTGCCACCGCACAATCACCCAAACGCCAGCGTCTGCACGCTCGGGTTCGAAGGTGAAGTGCGCGTGCGCAACTTCGAAATTGTAGGTGAAGCGCCCGCATATGATTTAAAGAAAACATTCCAGGTGCGAGAGACTCGAGACGAGACGATGAAGCGAGCCCGTATCAACACCCTCTCGCCGGTGCGCGACAACATTCATTGCTTTCGAGTGGGTAGGGAAGGGGCAAGAGGCATCGATATCAACACGCTGCACGGTGCGATGAACAAGTTCAGCTTCCTCGATATCGCTGAAAAGCCTGTAGATAAAGAAGAGCGAATCTTTGAAGCGACCTGGAATCCTCAACTGGGGCAACCGTAAGCTTGCTATCGGTCGCTTTGTTGATTGGAGTTTTCCAGCAGTTCCTTGAGATAGCTCTGCCAGATTGAAGCGATGGTATGCGTGCCGTGCCCGCGAGTTTGATCCGTAATCGGTAGCAGCACGTATCGACCGTTCTTCACGCGCTTAATCTCCCGCTCCATCACTCCCAACTCGGGCGGATTGATTAAGTCATCAGCGGAGTTAACTGCAATCAATGGTGCTTTGATCTTTTCGAGCATTGGCGATGGGTTGTATTCACGCGACGAGTCGAAGTAGTAGAGCATGTCGTTGGCATCGGTTCGCGTCACACCAGCTTTCACACGCTCCTCGTAGAATTTATCGGCGGCATCACGAGTTGGCGCCTGTTTGTGCCACTGCAACGGCGCACTCCCCATTAGTAGCAGAATATTCTGAGCAGCGGTCAACCCCTGGACTGGCTGAGCTTTGTATTCGCCATTGTTCCATGATGGATCTGTGCGAATCGCGTCCATGATCATCTTCCGCATGATTCGATTGCGACCAGCGATCTCGATCGGCATGCTCGCCAGCGCCATCAAGGCGTCCATGAAGTCGGGATAAGTTTCACCCCAAACCCACGTGTGCATTCCACCCATTGAAGTGCCCATTACGAGACGCAGGTGATTGACGCCCAGTTTCTCGGTGATGAGTCGATACTGCGCGAGCACCATGTCGTCGTACGTATAATGAGGAAACTTCATGTGGAGACCGTTGCTGGGTTTACTCGAGCGACCATGTCCGATCGCGTCGGGAAGGATGATGAAGTACTTAGTGGCGTCGAGTAGTTGACCTGGTCCAAAGAGGATGTTGGCAAATTGCGGCGAGAGAAACTGCGCACCCGTACCTCCTGTGCCGTGCATGATCAGCACAGCGTTGCGTGTGACGCCGCTGTTGTCTTTCGCCGGTGTACCGATGGTGAGGTAATGTAGATTCAGTTCGGGAAGAGTCTCACCTGAGCGAAACTTGAAGTCTTTGATTGTATAGTCGCCGTCGACTGGTACTGGATAATTTCTTTGTCGTTCCGGAGTTGTTTGAGAGAACGCGAGTGAGCAAGCGGCGACGACGATTAGCAGAGTTAGCAGGAAGCGAATGCTCAGATTGGACATACAACCTCTCCTGGCGGAACAAGATTTTAGACGTTCGGAACTAACTACTTGTTATGGAGTTTAATTGCATGAGTTCATCTTACGAAAGTGCAGATCTGATCCTTAAGCTTTATGACCTCCGACGTGAAGAGGTAATGCGGAAGGCGCGCGATTGGTACATGAAAGAATTTCATCCTCGGAGCGCTCAAGATGTCGTTAGCGTACTGCGGGGAGAACATAGTGCTTATTTCCGCATGGTGACCTCTTATTGGGAAATGGCTGCGTCTTTCGTCAATAATGGGGCGATCGATTGGAAGATGTTTATGGACGCAAATCCGGGCGAGCCAGTGAATGTCTTCGTCAAGCTTTATCCCTGGCTTGAAGAACTGCGCTCGATGTTTGCCTCAAAGTATGACGACACTCAGGCTTTTCACCATCTGGAACAGGTAGTGATGAACTTGCCTCACGCTAAAGAGCAGTTGGAGGACAGGATAAAACAGTTTGCGGAGGCGCGTGTGCGTTGGGAGGCAGAGAGGCAAAAGCACAAATGAACCAATCAATTGTGCATGTAGCTTTAGTCGTCAGAGATTATGATGAAGCGATTGAGTTTTACACGAAGAAGCTCCACTTCACATTAGTTGAAGACACTTATCAGCCAGACCAAGATAAACGCTGGGTAGTAGTTTCTCCGCCTGGTTCGGTAGGAACTACATTGCTCCTGGCGAAAGCGTCAAAACCGGAACAGGAATCTTTTATAGGTAATCAATCTGGCGGGAGAGTATTTCTGTTTCTAAGCACAGATAACTTTTGGCGAGACTACAACGAGATGGTTTCAAAGGGGATCAATTTTGTCAGGGAGCCCAGGAACGAGAGTTATGGGATGGTGGCCGTCTTTGAAGACTTATATGGAAACCTTTGGGATCTGCTGGAGCTGAAAGATGAGTAGCGCGTACGAGTAATAACGGGTAAGAATGAAAGTTGTTGAGAGTGGGTGCCGAGGGTGACACTTTCACGGCAGCACGACATTCCGCAGAATCTTCCACTCACCGTTCTTCTGGCGCTGCCAGACGGTGAGAAAACGGCCGCCATTGATCGACAGCTTGCCATCTTTGACCAACCCGATTTCCCCATATCCTGATTCATAGGCGAGGTCATTGTCGACGACGAGTCTCTTCGAGTTAATTTTTGTCGAGCTTGCCAGACCAGAGCGTGCGAATCGATCGCGGTACATCTTCTCGATTTCCGTCCGACCCTGAATGCAGGCGCCATCGATCGTAATGAAAGACGCGTCCTCGGCGTAGGGCGCGGCAATCGTCGCGGCGTCGCCGGTCTTCATGGCGTCGATAAACTCTGAGTTCGCTTTTGCCACCGCGCGATCAAGTTTGGGATCTCCCGAGTGGTGCGCGAGCAATTCGGCTGGAACTATAGTTAAAAAGGCGACTGTCGCAATGCAGAGTGCAAGGCGCAAACTTCTTTTCATGATGTTACTCCCAGTGGCAAGCGACTAGCTGCAACACTTACCAGAATAATCCATAGAAGAGAATCCCGATTCCCATCACTAACGCAGAGATTCCGGCTAACAAGAACGCCGATGACTCAGCTTGCTTTAAACGTAGAGGACTCGTCTGCATCAACACTTCACGTAGATCTCGGTTGAGCGCCAGGACTATTTCGAGAATCCCGATTACTAACAGAATCGCGGCCAAAATATATTTCCACATGCTCATAGCGTTGCGCCTCCCTTCTCAGCGATGGCCTGTAACATCATAAGCATTTTTGTCGATCCGTCGAAACGGTCTTACGGATATTTCGTACAGATGGGCTGTGGCATATACTTTTACTATGGAGCTTCAATGAGCGACCGAATATCTGAACAAAATAAACGCGATCGACGGGACTTATTAAACACGACGAGTGAACTCGCGAGCGAATTTCTCGATGGCGTGGCTCAACGACCAGTCGCATGGCCCATCGACTTCGAAAAATTACTGACTGAACTTAATGGCGCCGGTTTGCAACATGAGGGCGACGATCCAAACCGAATCGTTGGTCAACTCGCTCGGTTAGCCGAACACGCAATAGTCGCAACTGCCGGCCCGCGATACTTTGGTTTCGTAGTGGGCGGTTCGCTTCCGGTCGCATTGGCAACTGACTGGTTAACGAGTGCCTGGGATCAGAATGGTGCGTTCTATGCTCATTCGCCGCTTGCAGCGGCCGTGGAACAGATCGCCGGAGACTGGCTTATCGATCTGTTTGGACTATTGAAAGACTCGAGCGTCGGATTTGTCACCGGCGGGACAATGGCCAACTTCACCGGCCTCGCAGCGGGACGACATGCATTGCTGCAAAAGCTTGGCTGGGACGTTGAAAGGCAAGGACTCATCGGCGCGCCGAAGATCACGGTTGTTACGAGTGACGAATCACACGTCTCCGTTTTTGCTTGCCTGCAAATGTTGGGTCTCGGAAGTGAGCAAGTCGTGAGAGTTCCAGCGGATGATCAGGGCCGTATGCGCTCAGATCGACTGCGATCGATTCTCGCGGGTATCGAAACTCCCGTTCTCGTTTGCGCGCAGGCAGGGAACGTCAACACCGGCGCTTTCGATCCGATTCCGGAAATTGTTTCTTTTACTCGTGACCGTCCGAGTTGGTTGCATGTTGATGGTGCGTTTGGGCTATGGGCTGCGGCATCCAGTGCGCATCGATCTTTGGTCCAGGGAATTGAATTAGCCGACTCAGTTTCTGTCGATTGTCACAAATGGCTCAACGTGCCGTATGACTGCGGTATTGCGTTTGTACGCGACGCCGCAGCGCATCGTGCCGCGATGACTTTGCACGCCTCGTATTATGTGACCGCTAGTGCTGAACGCGACAACTGCGATTGGGTACCGGAAGCTTCACGCCGCGCGCGCGGCTTCACGGTTTATTCGGCCTTGCGGTTTCTTGGTCGCAAGGGAATCGAGGAACTGATCGATCGTTGTTGTCTGCTTGCACGGCGAATGGCGGATCGTTTAGCGGAGCATCAGGGAGTCAGCGTTTTGAACAACGTAATGCTCAATCAGGTTCTGGTCCGTTTTTCAGATCCGTCGGGCGGCGACAGTGATGAATTCACCGCCGAGGTGATTCGCCGCGTACAGGAAGAGGGAACGTGCTGGTTGGGCGGTACGACATGGCACGGCATGCGTGCGATGCGAATTTCGATTTCGAATTGGTCGACCACTGAAAGGGACATAGACCTTTCAGCAGATGCAATCCTCAGATGCGCGGCTGGTGTTCGGACGTAAGGTGGGTCGGCTTTGCCGCCGCGATGTGAGGCGGGGCTCAGCCCCGCCGGTAGCTTAATGAAAATAGATTTGGGGCTATGCCCCCGGTGCGGGCCTAAGGCCCTGAAAACTCAAAGGTGGAAAATAACCTATAGCATTGTCATCAGCCTTTTGGTCCAACTCTAGCTATAAGTAATCGTTAGTTAGGTCGCCACTACTGTGTCATCGGAAGGAGCGCTTGTGACTTCACCCATTAAACTCGTGGCAAGCATAGCGATGATATCGTTTCTCAGCGTCGGCATTTTCGCGCAATCTGCTGGCCCAGAGCTGATTCATTTCGCCGCTCATGGAATTTCCTTCGACTACCCCTCCGGATATTCCATCACCGATCAGAGCACGACGGAAGCGCAGCAGTTGATAATCACGCGCCAGGGAAGTTCGTTTCAGATCTCGATCATTGTGATGCGGCGCCCACTTCTGCGGAACGAATTGGCAGCAGCAATCGAGAACTTCAGAGAGCCGGTGATAAAGACCATAGCGATAACGCTCGATCAGAGTAAGACACCTCCAGAGCGCATCTCTTTCCAAACCCAGGTCGGATCAAAGCAAGCAGAAGGTGTTCGACTGCAATCAGCGAATGCCAACGGAAGAACCGGTGAACTCATCTGGTTGCGTTTAAGTTTCCACCTCGTAGGTTTGGCTTTTATTAGATCGAATGTCGATGACTCCGGTACATCGCAGCTTTGGGAGACACTTAAATCCAGTTTAAAAATCGAAGCGCCGGTTCTTGATGTGAGCAAAAATGAACTGGACCCCACTGAAACCGCGAAGAACGATCTCGATGTGCTAAATGGAAAGGCGTTAGTGTTACCGCCACCAGGTTATTCGAATATTGCCCGAGCGGCTCATGCTTCAGGTACGGTTACAGTTCAGATCATCATCGATGAACAAGGCAACGTCAGCTCAGCACGCGCCGTGGATGGCCATCCTCTATTGCAGTCTGCTTGTGTAGCAGCAGCACGAGAAGCTAAGTTCTCACCAACATTGTTAGAAGGCGAACCTGTCAAAGTTGCCGGAGTGATTAAGTACCATTTCGACTGGCGCTGATGGTGAGCCTAACTTGAGTGAGGTGGTGGCCATGGACAATGCACTTGAACGCTGCCCGATAGTTATTGAAACTCCAGTGGCATGGGGACAAATGGACGCGTTCCGTCACCTCAACAATACTGCTTACTTTCGTTTCTTTGAGAGTGCGCGCATCGCCTATTTCGAGAAGTTGGACCTTTTGGAGTTTATGGAAGCTACAGGAATCGGACCGATTCTGGCGGCTACAAACTGCCGTTTCAAGATCCCTCTGACTTATCCCGATACGGTATCGGTCGGCTCGCGCATACCGGAAATACATAACGATCGCTTCACGATGGAGTACTATGTGGTTAGCCATAAACATCAGCGAGTTGCTGCTGAAGGCACAGGCTTAATAGTTTGTTTCAATTACAAGGAGAACAAAAAGACGCCGGTTCCCGGAGAGATAGCACGACGAATCGAAGCCCTCGAAGCTTCAATTACATGACGGGTGGCATTAGGTTTGCGCTACAAATCTTCTGCAGGAACAAATGTTTGGTTTCATTGCAATGAGGAGGGTTCTAACCATGCGTAACGTTTTGTTAACGATCTTTTGTGCGCTTTGTTTGATTGGAACGGCTGGTGTTGCTTCCGCTCAGGAAAATCAAACACCTGATAACAAAGACAAAAACGTGGCGGAAAAAACTGCTGATAAAGCTGGCGACGTAAAGGACAAGACTGTAAAGGGCGCCAAGAAGACTGGCAAGAAGACAAAGAAAGTCGCGGGAGAAGTTGCTGACAAAGCGGACGACGTCAAAGACAAGACCGTTGATACCACTAAGAAGGGTGTGAACGAAGTTGGTGACAAGGCTGAAGACGTCAAGGACAAGACGGTTGACACGACGAAGAAGGCTGTAAATGAAGCCGGTGACAAAGCGGAAGACGTCAAGGACAAGACGGCTACGGGCGTGAAGGCAGCCACGAAGGGAGCGAAAGCGGTAGGCAGCGAGACTGCGGACAAGGCCGGCGACGTCAAGGACAAGGGTGAGAAGGGCGTGAAGAAATCCGGCAACTGGTTAACACGCACCTTTAAAAAGATTTTCTAACTGCGCGCCGGCGGGTAAGTTTCCTTTCTGAATACTCCTCTGTCGTAGTTGGTCCATGTTTATAGAAACATGGACCAATAGAACTGTCTGCAAAGCGCAAGCTGCCCTCATTGCAGCGCACGACAGTCAGGCAATACAATGCGCTCCGCACCACACAATCTTGTTTTGGAGGATCACACATGAAAACAAAAACGATTGCGTTAACAATCTCCCTCGTTTTTGTAAGCAGCGTGGCGCTCGGCTTTCAGGACAACCCAAACATGGGCACCTGGAAGCTCAATGAGGCCAAGTCGAAGTTTGCAGGCAAAGCGAGGAACCACACGGTTGTTTATGAAGCGGCGGGCGATCAGATAAAGATCACGGTTGATGGAGTTGATGAGAACGGCGCCGCCGTTCACAACGAATGGACCGGAAAATTCGATGCAAAAGATTATCCGGTGACGGGCGACTCCAATGCGGACACCCGCTCGTACCGCACAGTGAATTCCAGCACATTGATGCTTACAAACAAGAAAGGCGGCAAAGCGATACTGACGGGTCGCATCGTTATATCGAAAGACGGCAAGAGCCGCACCGTGACTACAACCGCAACTGATGCAAAAGGGAAGAAAGTCACGAATGTCGCGGTGTATGACAAGCAGTAACCCAACTGCGATTGATGAAACAAACGATGCCCTGTCGCAGATCCAGAAGCGGCAGGGCATCGTTCCATTCACGATCAAGCTTCAGGATTTGATCCTCTTCACTCACAAAAAAGTCCTGATAATGGAAATGAACTTTGCGAAAATGGGACTGGTAACTGTGAGATTCAGGCCCTGGCTTCTCTAAGATGTTAGTGTATTGGCCCACTCATTTCCCTGAAATGTCTGGCACACCGGTTGATGAGCCACGTGCGAAAGTCTTAGGAAATTAAGGCCATTCCCACCGATTGGACAAACGCATGGACACATTAATTAAGGACCTTCGATACAGTCTTAGAGGTTTGATTAAGCAGCCGGGCTTTACTGCCGTAGCCGTGCTTTCTATTGCTCTCGGGATCGGCGTCAACACTACCATCTTTAGTTTCGTTAATGCTGCGCTATTTCGGCCGCTTCCTTTTGCTGATCCTGATCGGCTGGCGCGCGTCTGGGATGGAAATGCAGTTTCCTATCCTGACTATGTTGCTTATCGAGATGGCGCCCCGGCATTTTCAGGTTTGGCGGCTTATGCTCAGCGGCCCATAAGTCTGACAGTCAATGGCGAATCCAGGCGTGTCTGGAGCGAGTTAGTCAGCGGCAATTATTTTGATGTCTTAAAAGCAAATCCGGTCCTGGGGCGCACCTTCCTCGCCGAGGAAGATCGCGTGGGTGCAACAAACCCCGCAGTAGTGATTAGCAATTTGCTGTGGCGCGGCAGCTTCAATTCTGACACTAGTGTCGTCGGCAAAACTATTACCCTTAATCAGCAGTCATACACAGTTATCGGAGTAATGCCCGAAAAGTTTGTGGGGGCCACGGTAATCTCAGCGCCAGACGTCTGGCTTCCACTGTCGATGGAGCCAGTTGCTAACCCTGGATCAAGTGCTCTTACTTCACCTGATGATGGTTGGTTGATGATGTTGGGTCGTTTGCGACCGGACGCCACGCTTGTCACAGCGAACGCGGAAGTCAGGACGATTGCCGTGCGACTTCACCAGGAACGACGCGAGCGTAACTCAGGGCCAGAATCAGCAGGCGGCCGAACTGTGGCGGTAATGGCTGCGCGAGGCTTGATGGTTCCGCCGCAGGGCCGCACTCCAGCTTTCGTGGTGATTGGCGTGCTGATGGCGATCGTCACTTTGGTGCTGTTGGTTGCGTGCGCGAATGTCGCCAACATGCTGCTTGCGCGCGCTGTAAAACGTCATAAAGAAATCGCCGTGCGCCTGGCACTCGGGGCCAGCCGCTGGCGCATCACTCGTCAAATGTTGACTGAGAGCCTGGTGCTTTCAGCACTCGGCGGCGCTGCGGGGCTATTACTAGCTTCGTGGGTTACGGTTTTGCTGAAGGCGCTCTTGCCGCCGTCGTTGATCGGGAATTCGATCCCTCCGGATTTGAATCCGGATGTACGTGTGTTCGGCTATACCCTGTTGTTATCTCTCGCCACAGGCGTGTTGTTTGGGTTAGTGCCTGCCCTGCAAAGTTCGAAGCCGGATTTAATCACAGCGCTAAAGGACGAAGCGATCAGGCTGGGCGGTACTCGTCGCCGCTTCACATTTCGCAATCTTCTGGTCGTTAGCCAAATTGCTGTCTCCATGCTCTTGCTGGTCATGGCAGGTCTATTCATCCGAAACCTGCGCAACACGCAGCATGCTGAACCGGGCTTTAATACCGATGCCGGCGTGATGGCATCGTTCGACCTTGATTCGGCTGGTTACAACGAAGCTCGCGGCAAAGTATTTCAACAGCAATTGCTCGAGGCCCTGCGGGCCTCAACCCTCGTCCGCTCGGCGTCGTACGCAGAGTCGGTGCCGCTCGGCGAGGGCGGCAGCACATCACCGCTCTACGTGGAAGGCGAACCCATCCCCACGCACTTCGATGAAAGTTCTTTGATCGAGCACACTACGGTTGCTACCGATTACTTCAAGACGCTCGGCATTCCTTTGGTGCGTGGGCGTGACTTTAACGATCGCGATACCGCATCGAGTACTCCCGTAGTAATAGTGAACGAGACACTGGCACGTCGCCTCGCGCCTGACGGCAACGCCATCGGTAAGCGCTTGCGCATGGACTCTCACGGTGTGTACCTGGAAGTGGTCGGCGTAGCGCGTGACATCAAATACCACCAGCTCGCAGAGTCGCCTTTGTTCTTTGGATACAGACCTCTGAGTCAGCGTTATCGATCAGTTTTGACTGTGCATATAAGCGCGGCTGGTGACGCGAGCGCGTTAATCAGCCAACTCCGTTCAGAAGTTAAAGCGCTCGATCCCGATCTTCCCTTAACGGACGTTAAGACCATGCAAGAGCACATGCGTTTGCCACTCGCGCCGGCAAAGCTCTTCGCTTCGCTGTCGAGCGCCTTCGCCGTGCTCACATTATTGCTGGCAGCTATCGGCCTATATGGAGTGATGGCCTACGTGGTTGGCAGCCGCACTCATGAAATTGGCATACGCATGGCGCTCGGAGCGCAAGTTAGCGGGGTCCACAAACTCATCATCGGGCAGGGAATGAGACTCGCGCTTACGGGCATTGCGCTTGGTCTCATTGCAGCTTTCGCCCTGACAAGAGTGTTGCGGAGTTTGCTATACGGCGTTAGCGCTACAGATCCGGTTACATTTATCGGCGTAGCTTTTTTGTTAACCGCCGTCGCCCTGTTTGCGTGTTACTTTCCGTCGCGCCGCGCCACACAAGTCGATCCGCTGGTCGCGCTGCGCTCCGAATAGCTGTGTCGAAACATGCGGCTATTCCTTCAAGAATAGAAGATACTGCTTATGTTATCCATGCTGAGAGTCAACCTCCATCAAGGCCTCCGGGTAACTCCAAACAGATCTGAGTGCTCGGCAATCTGGCGCTCGATATCTCGATCGTAACGAATTGCAATTACTCGATACCCGAGACTCGTTAGATCATTTCGAAGCTTGGCATCGCGGGCGCACTGCTCAGCTTCGTCGTGCACTGATCCATCGCAAAACACACAGATGTTTGGTTTGTAAAAGAAGTCGGGGATGCACGAGAGATCTTTGATTGGCTTTTGAGCTTCGTCAGGAAGGCGATGATTTCCCGCTACGAGTGCATCGATGAATCGCCTTTCAATCCCAGATCGCGAGTCTGTCAACGAAAGCAACCATTGCAGGTGTGCCGCCCAATCACGACCTTCAGTTCGAGGCTTGGTAGTACTCTTACTCAAATCTAATAAGGTATGAACAACCTTACGCCGGTCGAGATGCAGCGCTTCCATCTGATTATTGAAGCTCATCAGGCATTCATAACAGGCCGCTTGACAATCCGCTTTTAGATCGTTGCCACTTTCGTCGTAGTGAAGTCGGCTTAATGCCTCCTGTGCCACTTGGCCAATCAGATTGCCAGGTTCAACCAGTCGGCCCAGAACCCCCACCCCGCCTTCTGCGGCTTCATAAAACAAGATAGATCGATGCGCGTCGGATCCAATGCGTTCAGCCGCTAACTCCGACTCTTCAAGCTGAAAGTACTGTTCGAAGCCACGTTGAAGTGCATACTGAAGCGAAGTCATCAGTGTTTGATCCTGCGCCAAGTCCGGATGAGTGAGGCGAACGAGTAAGATATTTTGTGTTCCTTGCACGCTTAGCTTTACGTTTTCCAATCGACGTGGGCGCGGAGTGTTTCGGGCAGCTAGTGGTGCGGTTGAAAAAACTTCGCCGTTTTCAAAATCTACCAGGAACCCCGGTGATCCAGCAGCACGAAATCCATGATTGATCTTAAGTAACGTCGCGGCAGGCCCAAATGTCAATCCGAGTATAGACCTCCCTTCAAACTCGACATCCGCCTGCTCGATCCTCTGAACTCCTACGTCGGTGGAGAACTGAAAGCAGACTCCTAACTCATAACCTCGACGACGTCTCTCCTCTTCATCGCAGGTAATCCGTTCTTGACGCTTGGCGCGAACGTTGGGCATTTCAAGCAAACGCAGGAGAAGGCTATTTTGTCCGTCAAAGCGAGAATCGCAGACCGGACAGAGATCGAGCGTTATATCTGAGAAGGCGCCGCAGGTTTTACATAACCTCCGATCGCTTCGACGGTCATCCAATCCACCCGGAGGTGCCTGGAAACCGCTAATCCTCCAACGAGTTCCTTCGTGATAAAGAAAGTTGTCCGGAGCAAATTCACGGACCGCAAGAAATCGGGGTCTGGTAATGAATTCTCCGTCTTCTCGAGGAACCCAGGCCCGAATCGGGAGTGCTGGAAAATTGTAACCCGGTAAAAAGCCTTCACTCGCTAAGTAGCGATAGGGGTAAAAATCACTCTCTTCTCGATTCACATTCACTTGTAATAACAAGTTCAGTTGTCGCAGCGCCTCCTTCTGCCGATCCAAGGCGGCAGCTTGTTCATTTGCGCGACGCAATTTCAAGAGCTCGGCGGTTGTTGTGAGATATTGTGTCTTAGCCGTTCGATACAGCTCTCGCCAGCGACGAAATGCTTCATCAAAATGCTGAGGCGCCTCTTGCAGCACCCGGTCTATCCAAGACTCATTAAACCATGATGCACTAGCCAAATCTTCTTGATCTCGAGAAAGAATATCTTGAATTCGGGCACGCAATTCGAAACGCGCCGCTTCGCCTAATAGAATCTGACCGGCGGGATTTGCCCGGAGCGGCAATTCGTCCAAATCAGTATCGATTATTTCTTCAATGGACCTGCCCAACGGCAAACGAACTTGAGCTAACCATGCAGCGTGAATGTGAGCACGAAGGAGCGCTTCGTTAGTGAGATCGAGCCGCGGAGGCCTGACGTTGCCTGCTACCATCTCGGCGCGGCGATTAAAGAAATATTGATCGTGACTGTTCAGAGCTCCAGCATAGGTGAAGATCAGGCCAGGTTGTCCTTGCCGTCCTGCACGTCCGCTACGCTGCGCATAATTGGCGGGCGTTGGTGGCACGTTTCGTAAGTGCACCAGATCCAGATCTGAGATATCGACTCCTAATTCCATCGTCGGAGAACAAACTAGATAAGGTAGCCGTCTTCCGAGATCGGCTTCTTTCGTTCGGTCGCCATCGTCCCAGCGAAAGCGTCGCTCACGCTTCTCGCGTTCTCCCAGCTTAACGACCTGTGCTGTATGCTCGCGTGCTTCGAGGGCAGCCAGTGTTTTGGCAGAGTCGCTGTAAAACTGTTGGAAGAAACGATTCACAGGTGCGGGAACCTCAGTGTAGCCAAGCCGTCTTGCTCGCTTTGAGTAGATAAGATCGATGGGCGGTGGAGTGCCGTCTCCCAGTTGCCAGTGAAGGCAACTGGCTTCGAGTTGATACAACTGGTGATCTTCGATCGGGCTAAGACGTCGTAGAAAACCCTGTCCGACTAACAGCGTGACCAGGACATGAAGGAAATCTGGATGCTGTGCCGGGGTAATACCTAAGGTTCGTTTGAGGAATCTTCCCAACGCGCTTCGCTCGCCAAGGCTAAATCCATCAACTGTTTTTTGAGACTGTCCGAAGATGACAAATCGGTCGGCAGGACGAACTTCATTGCCGTCAGGATCCAATCCCCAGAACTCGTTGAGGTACTGTTCTGCTCTTTTTCTGATTTGTTGTTGATTGGCCTCTTCGAGACATCGTGCAGAGATCGCACGCTTACGTCGAAAATGATCAAGTATCGTTCGAAGTAGAACCTCGCGCTCACCTGGTGAGAGTTCCTGGACTGACTGGTCAAACGTCCAATGTTTCTCATTCGAGCACAGTTCCGGCAAACCGCGATACGCGATTCTTAGTAGTCCTACCTGTTCAAGGTTTGGTTGAACCACCCGCCAACTGCGTCGCAAGTCTTCGTAGAGCCTATATTCAGTTAGTTCGGCGAAGGCACGCCAGACATCCTGGGCTGCAGGTGAATCCGGATCGAGGTCGGCATTACGCGCGACGTCCCGTAGACTCAGCCCACAATAATTGACAACCTCGCGGGCTACATTATCGAAAGTGAGTTCTTTTTCATTTTGGAGTGCGCCATACAGAGCCGACCTCAGCAGGGACATATGAACGAAGTCGTTAAAGTGTCCTGCTTGTAACGACGCATCTTGCCGGTTGTCGGTGAATGTCAGTAGTTTATCGTGCGCTGTGTTGCCCGTGTGTCTCAGAAGTGAAGTCGCAAGTACCGTCGTGGCGCTGCTTCGGGCTTCACTCGATATCGATGCCAGCTTGGAAAACTCCTGTTCGCGGTCCGTATAAAAGACACCACACGCGAGGCAAAGCAGGAACGGCGAGCGCTGCCACCACATCTTCAAGCGCTCGCTGGAAGGTGCGGTGGAATAAGTGCCATCCGCCCCAACATACACCGGCACAGGCACTCGATCTCGTCTATTGGTTCTGAGTTTTCCCTTTGCGTCTCGCCATTCCTCCGGAATCCGGTCCTGATCCCAGTCGTTCTCCGTTGGAGCCAGCATGAGATAGCCGGGTTTTTCCCCTTCCTCCAATTCGATTTGTGTCCCAATCGGATGCGGTAAGAAACGATCGACGCTTCGCAGAACGTGGCAATACTCCTGTCCGCATTGCCGGCAGAATTTAACAGGGACAAAGATCCGGCCACCGCCGGCCTGAATCTGCCCCTCCAGCGAAAACTCTCGGCTGTTCGCGTTTTCAAGCGTGGTAAATAGAGCGCGTCCCTGACCAATAAATTGGTGCAACTTGAAGGCGAATGCCCGTCCACCGTCTTCTCGTCCAAGGCTGCCTGCGAGTGTTAAGAGCTCGCGAAGTTTTTCTTCGCAGACTTCCGTGCTGGCTCCGCATTCTTCGGAGAGTGTTGCGGCGGCCGTCTTGAGCGTTATTGGAACACGTCTTTTGAAATGTTCGGCGTCTTCCTCTTCGATGCCAAATTTAAACTCTGCCCAGCGAGCAAGTGGATGTTTACGAAAATCTTCGATTGAGTTCGGCAGCCCAACGCTTAACGATGTCATCAGTTCTGATTTTGTCGGAAGCCCGCCATTGGTAAATGGCACGAGCGTTTCTTCGATCACTTGTGCTTCAGTAATGTCGTGACCAAACAATCGAGTTGCAAAACTCGCAACCGCAGAACGTCGTTGGAGAGGTATCGCATCCCGATTTGCGACCATCGTCGCGCTCGTGCCGATATGAATCAGATTTGGACCAGCGGCTCGTTCCTTTAGACGACGAATAAGCATGGCAACGTCCGCCCCTTGTCGACCGCGGTAGGTATGTAATTCGTCGAAGATTAGAAAGCGTAAACCTCCGTTGGTCCGATCAAGGAACCGCTGGTCGTCGGGACGTACAAGCATGTATTCAGCCATCACATAGTTGGTGAGTATGATCTGCGGCGGGTGCTGTCTTAATACTTCTCTGGCTGCCTCATTTGTTTCGCCGGTGTATTTCGCGTAGGTGATGGGAAATCGGCTGCCCCATCTTCGCTCGTAGTTGTCTCTGAGTTGATCCAATGACTGAAGTTGCGAGTTAACGAGCGCATTCATTGGATAGACCACTAGTGCTGCGACTCGATCGTTGATGTAAGGTCCGCTGAGGAGATCGTCGAAGATGGGTAAAAAGTAAGTAAGACTTTTACCCGATCCCGTGCCGCTCGTCACTACGTAGCTGAGTTGCCGCTTAAACAATGCAAAGGCTTCAACCTGGTGTTTGTAGAGGTGAAAAGCTTCACCTTGCGGCGTGCGAAAGATACGAGCAGTTTCCTGATGTAGTTCGCTGCGATTATAAAGGTCATCAACGGTTGCGCTGCGGGGATAAGAGGGGCTGACCTGCAGAAGATAGTCGGGCCAAAGTCGTGCTTCATCGACCAACGACTTGTCAACAAATGCGCGAACTTTATCGTCTGCAATGGTAAAGAACGAGCGAACGAAATCGCGATAATCGGCCAAGACAGAGGAGTGAAGTTCGAATATGCTCATGTAACTCTTCGATTTGTTTTACCAGATGCGAGTAATACCATACGCATCCAGATTAGCGTCGGCGCTGATGATTGAGACTTGTTCTACGATTGCCTGGGCTACGATTAAACGATCGAACGGATCGCCATGATGCCTGGGGAGACTTGACTGTACGTCAACATATTGCACAGTCAGCGGCAGGACAGTTGCGTCGAGATCGGAAATTGCCTGATGCATCCAAGGTGTGAAAGGCTGAGTGAGAACTAACTTACCAAGTCCGGTTTTGATGCCGATTTCCCAAATTGATCCGGCGCTCAAAAGCAGGTCATTCGCAGGATCTGAGATTGCGGTGCGTGAAGCGTGGCTCAGGAGCTTATCTTGGTCTACATACCAGATAAGAGCATGGGAGTCGATGAGGACCCTCATTCCATGTACTCCCGGAAATCTTCCAATGGAGCATCGAAATCAGGCGCCATGTATTTCACGGTTCCCCTCAACGTTCCCGGCCGGCGCGCAATAGGCTCCCGTGAGTCTTGTTCTTCGTGTGCCAACCGGTCGATTAACTCACGACGTTCGTCCGGAGTGAGCGCTTTAACTTCTTTGATAATGCGGTTGAGTGCCTCTGTCGACATGACTAATTCTCCTAGTCCACAATTTACCAGCACCGGTTATGAACGTCGAGGCAACGCCTCACGAACTTCTCTCAATATATCGACTGAGTCGCCGGTCTGTGGCAGTTTCGCTCGGATAATTCGAGCTTCATTCAACCACTGCTGCAACCTGCTTGCATCAGCCGTAATCAGCTCATCGCCCGTATTCAAGCTCGAGAGTACAGAGTCGTCGGAATCAGATCTCATTGTTTTGATATTTCACGCCGCATCACTTGTAGGGGCGGCCGTCGTGGCCGCCCTACAGATTAAAGGCATAGCTAAACGCCTGACAACAGTTCGTTTTCAACTGTCGCGATCTGCGCCTCGACCATGCCGTAGACGTTCAACTCTCCACAGCGCGTGAAGGCCAGGTGTTTCGCTGCATTCGCGAGTGCTTTGGGATGCGTGGAGTTTTCAAGCGTTGCCATCAGCACGAGCAGGGCCGCTAATTTCGTGTCGGGTTCATCACCGCCGCGGCAGATCATCTCCGCGAGTGCCTCGATTTTTTCTTCACTTCAATCGTGTTCGCTCGCGTCGGGTGTTTGTGAGAAATCGACTGTGTCGAAGAGTGTTTCACCGGCATCAGCGCGGCGGACTAGTTCGGCCAGCCACGGGTCGTTAATCTCTAGAGCGTAACGAATAATCGCACGGCTTTGTGCATCAATCGATCTGTCGTTTAAGACTGCTTGCGCTCTTCGTTTAAGAGCATTGACGATAGTTGCGGTTCTGGTTGTTTGGTTTACGTGAGGTGTGTGTTCGCGCACGGTTGCGCTAGTATGAGTCGCCATGAGCTTCATCCTTTCGTTAGAAGGTTGAGGTTCTAGGGTCGGCTTTGTGTTGGTACCACAAGTCGGCCCGCTTCTTTAAGGTTTGGCCGCAGCACTATACGCCGCTAATTTTCGGTTGTCACTAGCAAATTCTGAGATTCGGCTATAGTCAGATTCAACTCCAGAAGACGGCGCAATAGTTCACGTCGAGCGGTTGGGGAGATAGTAAAGCGAACCTGACCACGCTCGTTTGTATGGAAGTCGTGACCTGGGATGAGGTCTGACCAGCCGTAGCATTCGAGGATTGCGTTATCTAACTCCACATGAAGTTCGCGGAGTTTCACAACATCGCCTTCTTGGCAATCGTGATTGTGAAACAGATTGTAAATCCGCGTTAGCCCTAGTTGCCGTGAAAGCATCATTTCCTGACGATGCTGGTAATAATTTCTGCCAGCCCGTTCAGCGCGTTCGTGAGTAGCGACGGAGATATCTTGGGGAAATGCGAATGTCTCGAAGCAATCTGTGGGAGTGTAACGATTGCGGGATTCAAGACTTGAGGAGTTCTTCCACACCCAAGCTTCGTGAATGTTGGATTGCAACAGCGCAAAGTGGAAGTAGTCATCGAAGGCAAAGACGACTACCTGTTCACTGCAAATCCAGGCCGAGTCAACGAATGCCATCATATGCATTTCGCTGACTCGAGCTCTCACAAGGACTTTGCTAAGGGACGAAGTCGCTTTACGCAGACCTTCACGATAGTTTGCAAACTGCCACCATCGTTCTCGATGAGCACGGTCTCCTGGCCCATGCAGTTGGTCGCGCTCAGGCTTAACTTTGTCGATAACAACTTGGATTAGCGCTGGGTAGAGGTTTGCTGTGTGGAGTGACCAGTCACGAAAACAAATAATCCAACGGCTCGGCTTCTGAGCGGGATCGCTGTTTAAGTCATCGCCGTTCAGATAAGGGACTAGACAATCGGCATTCTTTGCGCGCTCATTTATGTGATGCGCGGCTGTTTGTGGCTCCAAGATAAAACCCAGCCCGCGAACGAAGTCGCCGATGAATGCTTTATTCCCGTTTTGGTATAGCCGCACAGGCTCAGCCTCAGGCTGATCGTCGAGTCGTGATGAAATGAAAGTCACTGACTTCGAGTCAAGCAAGCATGGTTTCTCGCCCGAAGATGGTAGAAGCCCAAGAACCAGGAGATTAACTTCAACGTTCGCTCTACCGGGCCATTTTACAAACCGTTGCGCAAACCGAATGGCCAGGCCGCGCTGTACAAGTGTTGTCAAACCTGCCTCACGAGTATCTCCCTGGCTGATGGTGTTGGTAGCAATCAGACCAATTCGACCTGATGTCCTTATCAGTTCACCTGCACGACGGAAGAATGCTGCACATAAGTCAGCAGTATTCGGGAATGGCTTACACATAACATTGAGCCAGTTCCGATAGCGCAAACCGAAACTGGTCGACAGCTTTTTCCCGCCCATAAAAGGTGGATTACCTGTGATCACATCAAACCCACCTTGTCCTAAAACTTCCGGGAAAGCGAGCGGCATATGGATGAAGGCGTTTGCGTCTGCCTTGTCGCTGACGAACCTCGCAAGTCGGACATCGCTAATAAAGGCTCTCGTCAAGGCCGATCTCAATACTTCTGTCGTGACGTGCGATCGATTCGGTTGAAAGTCCTGGAAGAAAGCGGATGTCCAAACATTACAACTCAATCGAAAGCGCTCGAATTCGCGCCGATGTTCAAGACGCGAATAGCTCTCCGCCTTCGCTTTAACCTGCTCTACAGTATCCTCGGGTAGTTCGTCCAATTCCCGCATTGCTTCCGATAATTGTCGGAACTCTTCAGCATACGGGGCTTGAAACAAAGGCGCTTCGCGTTCTCTCGCATTTAATTTTCGTAGTTCGCGAGCAACCGTTCGATCATCGCCTTCCACTGGTTTGAATGCCTCATCAGGGATTCCGTGTTCCAGAACTTCAAGATTGAGCACCCCCACGAGTGAATCGCCGCAGCGTATTCGGTGGTCCAGAAACGTGAGTGGCTTGCCTACGGCATGGCTCTCTAACCACAGCGCGACTCGACAGAGTTCCACCGCCAGCGGATTCTTGTCGACACCGTAGATGCAATGAGTCATCACATCGCGAATTGCCTCGCGTACAGCTTCTGGTGCCGGTTCATCAGCTTCGGTGCGAGCCGATGCAAGCTCTTTTCCTAAACGGCGTGCGGCTGCAAGCAGGAAATGACCGGATCCACATGCAAGGTCGCATACCTTGATCGACAGAATCGCGATCTCCTTCGCTTCTTTTGTTTTTGCTTCCTTTAGACGTTCGGCAAGCACTGGCTCAAGCGCATGTTGAATCAGTGGCGCGACTAATTCTGGGGGCGTGTAATGTGAACCAGTCGAGCGCCGTTCGCTACTCTCGTCAATGAGTTGGAAACTCGGGCTGGTTCCACCCGTTGAAATCGTAGGCTCGTAGTCGAGCAAACTCTCATAAACGGATCCGAGCTCTTCGACGCCTAGCGCCGCATAGTTGACGCGACGGCGCACTCTCGTTTCCCGGTCCTCGTAATAAGCGAGAGCCCAAAAGGCTTGGAGCAGATCGTTGTTGGATATTAAGAACAAGTCTAGTAATAGCGGAGCAAACAATTCGCCGTTAAGAAGTGGTAATCCAAGTGCAGCCGCCATGGGTTGCTGTCCCAAACTCGGCTGCGGGCGATCATCACTTAGAACCAGCCACAAAACTCGCAGTGATCGCCAGATATCGTCGTAGTTTGTGTAAGCAGCGCGTTGATCGATGAGTTTCCGCAACCGTCCAACGCTGTAGTGATCTCGGTAGAGCTCTTCCGAACTGACTAGTCCACGATCTTCGGACACGAGAAGAAAGAGAAACCGATAAACCAATCGAAGTAGCTGCCGATATAGTTCTTCGGCGGTTATACGATTGGGTTCCGTATTTCCAGTGGACACTCTTCGACGCAAATCGTTGTTCTCGCCATGAAATAGAAAACCATTGGCTAATCGTTCTATGCAGTCTTTAACGCCAACCCGCAACTGATCGCGAACGCGACCGCCCTGTTGTTCTGACTCGAGATAGTATCTTTCAAGCAGTGACTCCCGGGCGTCTTCGTGGCCCTTCGGCAAGCGCGTCCGGTGGAGCAATCGATAGAGTGCTGCAAAATCCTCGAACCGTTTCTCCTCGATCATCCCTCGCAGGTCGAACTCGACGTATGCTTGGCGGCGAACAAATGTCGTGTCCCGCAGAAGGCGGAGCGTCGAACCATTGGTTACCAGCCCCCAAAGTGATTCGGTGCGGTTGAGATATTCCTGGACCAGAGAGTGAGGCGCGAGACGTGGTCTACCCGATGGCGGAACGCGGCCAAGTTCTTGCCGGGCGCCGACGATGTGTATTGGCGGTGAATCTTCAGCTTCGCCTGCACGGTGCGATATGGCGAAGGTTAGTCCGTCTACTTCGTAGCCGCGCTGGTTGTAATTCAATTCGTAACCCAACAGCCCGAGGAAGGGAATCATCCACGCATCACGCGTGACGGATGTTGCGAGATCTGCTTCCGGCAGTCTTGCGAGTCGATGCTGAAAGATTTTCCAGAGCTCCCGTGTGTCGGCGAAAACTGAAGCTATCTCATCGGTGAGATTGCGCGCCCGCTCAAGGCCGAAATCGCTTGCTTTCTGTCCAGGCGGCTGTGCAACCAGAAGTTGGTCCAGTAAGTCAGGCCCGAGTAAACCACCTTCAATTCGAATCGAGGGAAATGTCGCCATCTTAGACCAGGGGCTGTAGCACTAAAATTCCAAGAAGGTCGGGCGGAAGTTGGGGTGCAACTGACAGCTCGCGCACTCTGAGCGAGACTGCCTGTCGCACCCGTTTGTGACTCTTTTCGAGTTCAGTGGATCTATGTTTAATTTTCGATTCGAGAACCGAATTGAAGGTGCGGTAGGTTTCTAGCGCCACTTCCGTTAGCTCACGTTTTTCACTCATTGGAATATTCGCGTCAGCTCTAGCCGCAACTAATAATCGCATCGCCTCAATGTCGTCGAGCGCAGATTTAGATCCGCTGAAACCAGTCACCAGAACCTCTTCCGCAAGTAGCGGAGCACGTTGAGGCTGATTTATCAGGTAGCGAACTCTTAAGAGAAGGATCGTTGTCAAATCCTTCACCGCTCTTGTTCTTATCACTCCGCAACGTGAGGTCAATTCGGAACCGTGTTTCGTGAGTGCCTCCTCCATCAGAAATCTTGCCAGAGAAACCACAAAGCGATGATTTCTTCCGAGATATTCGGCGCCTTCAGGGGTCGGGGAAATAAAACTTATTTTCCACTCACCCTCCTTTAGTGAAGGCAGTTCATAAGTAATCGCCGGAGGCAAGGTGGAAAACGCCGCCGCTTTAACCGCGACACGAAATACGCCATTCACCCTGTCCGGCGAGATTCGTAGACCAATTCTCTGGGCTGCATTCAAGACGAATTCACGTACCGCATCCGGGTCGCCGAGCACTGAATCAGTGGCTTCAAGCTCTCGCTTCACCTCATCGGGTTTAATCGCACGTTGCGCGAACCGTGTGCGGCTTACGCGCTCGCGTTCAGCATCGCGATCCCAACTCTTATGGAATTCGTCAACCTCAGGAGCATCGATACCGAAATCGAATTCGAGTTGATCCGGTCCTTTGCGTTTGCCGCGTAAGAAGAGCGCGTTGAGTACGGCTTGAGTTACCGTTTCGCTTTCTGCCGGCACGGGTACGTATGTTCCGAGGGTTCGATGAATCTCGCGCGCTTTGTCCAGCAAGACCCTGAGGACGATTCCATCGACCGCACTGTCAGGGCTGAAGTAACGGATCGTCTTCACAATGGTCGACTTCTGACCAAAACGATCCACGCGACCTTCGCGCTGCTCAAGGCGGTTGGGATTCCAGGGAAGATCGTAATGAAGCGCAGCATTGAAAGCGTTCTGGAGGTTTATTCCCTCACTCAAACAATCGGTCGCCACCAGAACACGCTGCGGCTCTTTCGCCAATTCATCGATCTTCGCGCGACGTTCTTCGTCACCCAATCGACCTGTTATCGCCATGATTCGAGCGTTCGGATGCGAACGCCGCAAAGCTTTTGCGATTCCTTCCGCGACGTACTCGGCAGTGGCAATGTAACGGCACCAAATGATCGGATTGAATTGATTCTTCAATAACTGCGACGTCAATTCAGCGCAGCGTGAAAGTTTAGCGTCTTTTGCGGTGCCTTGAAGGTCGTTGGCCAGACGTCCGAGATCGCGCAATTGACGTTTGCCTTTGTCGTCGAGTGTTTGTTCAGCCGTTTCGACTGGCGGCGTTGGTTGCTCGTCGTCAGTAACGTCATTAGACGACTCAAACACGAACGAATGAAAATCGATCTCGTCTTCGGCGGCTTCGGATAGTGCGTCGTGCCTGGTTTCAAGTGCCGCCAGGGCGGCTGCCGGGCTCGACATTACGCATCGCAGCAACGCAAGTGCTCCCCAGTATCTGACGCGCTGCCGGCGTCTATCCATTCGCTGGCCGGAACGCACCATCTCAGAACAGAAATCGTAAGTCTTAATGAAAAGGTTTTGATATTCACTGGATAGCGCGTAGGTTTCGTCAACAGCTTCACGTTGTGGGAAACAATGATCGCCTTCCCAATCGTGCTCAATGTCGCGCCGAGTACGCTGCACAAAATGACGAGCGAGCGCGATTCGTTCAGGCTCATTCAGAGATGAGACTTGCCACTCATTGAATTCCGGTTTCAGTAAGCCAAGTAGTGATTGAAACGCCTGCTCAATTCCGGAATGTGGGGTAGCAGTCAGTAGAATCAGATGTTGCTCGGGGTTACTTGCTATCTCTTTTATTAGAGTGTGTCGCTGCTGTTGGTTCTGGTTTGGACCTGAAGCGGCGGCTGAGCCGTGTGCTTCGTCAACAATGATGAACTCAGGCGGATCGAGTAAAAAGCTGTGTTTGTTGCGGTCGGTCTTGATAAAGTCGAGACTTACAACCTGAATTGGATAATATTTGTAGATGCTGTTCTGGCCGGTCACACGTCGCTCAAGTTGGCTAACCGTTCCGGAACGAATGACTTCCGCATCAAGATTGAATTTTTCAGTCAGTTCCTTCTGCCATTGGTCGCATAAATACGGTGGACACAGCACGCACAAACGCTTGATCTCCCCGCGTTCATAAAGCTCTCGTGCGATCAGCAGCGCCTCGATTGTCTTTCCTACGCCGACGTCGTCAGCGATTAGTATTCGTATCGGATCCAGGCGTAGTGCCATCAGCAACGGCACAAACTGGTAAACGCGAGGCCTGATGGAAATTCTTCCGAGTGAACGGAAAGGCGTTGCGCCTTCACGGAGTGTGAGGCGTGCTGCCTGCCAGAGCAGATGTGCACTTGTGGCGTCAGATAAATCTCCTGCGGTGGGTGGATCAAACTGCGAGGGCCGAACTCTTTCTTCTCCAAGTTCATAGCCAATAAGATTGCTTAGGTCTTTGTGAATTGCGACGAATTCATCGGTCGCACCGGTCAGCGGCCGTAATAAATACACGTTATCATCGTCGCTGGGAACTAAAACCCAGTCGCGATTTCGACAGCGAACGATTGACCCAGGATTCATCAGGTGGGTGTAGGTAGCGAGCTAAGATTAAAGCGCTTGCATAGTAAACGAAGAGGCAAACGGCGACAAGATCGGGATTATCCTGACGCAGTCTCTCGGGAACGACGACGCACCTTTGCAAGTGTTGTTATGCGAAATTTCTATTGACTCGCGAACCTGGAACTCGAGAGAGCGCGCCTGAGGTCCCACGCATATCGTGCGGTATAAACCACTCTCAGGTAAACGAAAGCGGCACCTGCTTGCTTTCATAACATCATAGAGCATCAGGTACCGCTTCGAATAACACTGGCTCATCTAATCAAAACCCATCCAGGTATGATGCTGATTGGATTGAACTGCTTGGCGCGTTTCGCAGCCAGGATGACCAGTCTGTATTTTGAATCGATTTGTACTGAGTTTCCATCCTGGACCTCATCGGGAATGACTTCCAGCGAGCAAGGGAAATCATCCGCACTACTGCCCGCCGGGCGACCCTGGTAACTTTCACTATCAGCTGCACGCGTTGCGTGATCGGATCACCGTAAGCGTGCAAATCATTACGCCGAACGTCGGCGAAGCGAACTTCTCCTGGCGCCACTTGTATCCATTCCGATTGGTACAGAGGCGCGCTATAAATTGAGTCGCTCCCAGGCGCTCGATAGTAGGTGAACGACCACGACATGGTTCCTGCGGACCTTTCGTCGCTGGCTACACTAAGGCGCACGGTCTGTCCGGGGACGATTCCGAGAGATGTGTAAGACACAGTTTGTCCTTTGACAGGTTGTAGCAGACCGATCACGCATACCAGTGCGGTTACAGCTATAGTTAAAGTGATGAGTTTTGTGATTGGATTTCGTAGTTTCATGACTATCTCCTTCGATGAATAAAGACTTCTGCTTCAATCAAAAATTTGAGCGCACTTTGCTCTCGGTTTGTTAAGGCGGAAAGTCGCAGCGAAAACTATCATCGCGGAGATTTTTGTTCGGAGGTCGCGACAGGAATGTTTGCACTAATTAAATTTCAGTTCCCACAATAATGCTGTTCGTTTGTCTTCACTTCTCGTAACCAGAATCGTGTGATCCGTGGGACTGAATTGGGCCGGCGAGTGAGCGGATTTCAACTCTTCCAGCAATTGGCCCGTGCTGCTGTCCCATAGTTTGAAGGGATGTTTCGCTTTCGCGAATACGCTGCCATCGGCGTTAAAGATGAATGGCGAACATCCATTGTCGCCAAACCATGAATCGCCGCTACATGTTTCGTAAGGCAGCATCGCTTTGACCCGTCCTGTTTGCACGTCCATCAGGCGAGTCTTGGTTCGATTCGTACCTTCGACAATGACGGATTTTCCTTCGGGACTCCACGTTACTTCCGTGATGCCGTAGGGTATCTCGGCAAAAGTTAATTTCAATTCACCCGATGAGAGGTCCCACAATTCCATGAACTCGTGCATACGCCACGCATCCGGATCCTTCGGTCTCGTGGTTATGATTAATCGCCTGTCAGGGCTGACAGCCATTGCGCGAGCTCCGTGGTCCAACATCTCTTTCAGCGGGCCAACAAAGCTAGCTGGAAAATCGTGAGCTTTAATGTATGGCCAATTGTAATACCACCGGTCGCGTTCCCACTTGGCTTTGTCGTCGCCACTAAGAACCGCTTTTAGAACGCCAGTCTCGACATCCCAGACTCGCACCGTGAAATCTTCGCTGCTGGTAGTTACTAGTGTGCCGTCAGGACTAAAGGCAATTCGTTCGATGGCTTTGGAATGACCGCTGAGGGTAGCTTTCAATCGCACGGTCAGCTGTGGCTGTCGCGACGTCGCGGTTTGCTGAGAAGAAACCGGAGACGCTTGCAGCAGCGCCATGAGTAAGACTGTCAGGGGGGTTAACACAAGCTGCCTCGCTATACCGCACCGTGCCTTAGTTTGCGGCATAATCATCCAGTGCACCCACCCTCATTCCTTATACTTCTTCGATCTTTTCAACTTCTTCGTCCGACCTCTCCTTCTTGCGAGGGCTGAATAGTTTCTTAAGTCGAAGGGTTAGCCTTAAGTACAACTCATAAATACGGTCGGACTCTTTCGCCAACAGTGGCGAAGCGCTGGCGAGAATTAACACATATAGCGCTGCGAACGGTTGCAACACAGTCAGCAAACCGCCAGCAATGGCAAGGTTAACAATAATGATTGAAAACTCACCGCGCGCGAGCAGCGTGAAAGAGGTATTGAGCGATCCAACGGGTGAGAGCTTCGCCCGCGCTCCCACAATCATTCCAGCGATCACGACTCCAACGAGTGAAAGCAGAGCCGCACCCACGGCCAGCCACGCGGCGCCACCTAAGCTGAAAGGGTCAATCGACAGACCGAAACCGAAGAAGAAGATTGCACCGAACGAATCACGGAACGGTACGACAAGACGTTCCATGCGCTCACTGTGTTCAGTCTCTCCCAATACCAAGCCAAGGAGCAGCGCGCCGATAGACTCCGCAACGTGAATCGTCTCACCGAGTCCTGCTAATAAAAACAAGCACGCGAAGATCACAACGACAAAGACTTCATTCGAAGAAATCCGGAACAATCGATTCAACAGTGGCGTGGCCCACCGGCCAATGACCATTAGGCCGACGATAAAGGCGAGCGCGATACCCCCAGCGGAAGCCACGCCCGCAAACGAACTCGCTCCGCTCAGAATGATGCCGGAAATGAGCGACAGATAGACCGCGAGGAAAACATCTTCGAACATTGTGATGCCCAGGATCAATTCGGTTTCACGATTCGCAGTGCGCCTGTAGTCGAACAGAATCTTGGCTACGATCGCACTCGAGGAAACGGTAGTGATACCGGCAATGATGAGTGTCTCCCGCAGAGGAAATCCCGCAAGGTAACCAAAAGTGAACCCGATCGTGAAATTGATTCCAACGTAAAGCGAACCGCCAGCCAGGATGGATTTACCTGCTTGAATTAAGCGCGTGACATTGGATTCCAGACCCAGATAAAAGAGAAGGAACAGCACACCCATTCGCCCCATGAACGCGATGAGCGATTGCGTCTCAATGAAGCGAAAGTCGAAGACACCAATCTGCGGAGCATGAGGTCCAACTGCCATGCCAATCAGAATTAAGAACGGCACGTTGGACAAGCCGAGTTTATGGGCCAGCGCGACTGCAAACGCGATTAGTACGAGAGCCAATCCGATTTCCAGGACGACGTTATCCATCGGCTCTTCCCTCGATCAGCAGACGCTTGAGAGCATTGATCGTAGGACGGTCACCGGCGACGATCAGTGTCGCGCCGACGTTCAGAACGGTGTGGGCTTCCGGGTTAGTGCGCTTCGTCTGATCCGGTTCAATAATCGAGACAATGGATGCGCCGGTGCGTGTACGAACCTGGAGCTCGCGGATGCTTTTGCCGATGCACGCCGCTCCCGGCTCAATCGTGAACCACTCCAGCACCAAATCCTCGAGAATCACCTCCGCCATGGGCAGGCTTCGCGGCACGTAGGTTAAGCCGCCGATGATGCCGGCGATCTGCCGTGCTTCGCCGTCAGAGAGTCGCAGGACAGACGAAGGTCGATCCAGGTTGCGGCGAGTGAAGTGATACAGCTCGCGTGTGCCGTCGTCGTGAATGACTATCACCAATCGATCGCCGCTCGTCGTCTCGACCTGAAATTTGCGACCTACTCCGGGAAGAAATGTTTCACTAATAGACATAAGCGTAAACACTCCGTGTTTTCTTCAGGACTCGGAACCTCGATGATTACATGCTGATGTCCCTTTAGTTTCACAGCTTCTAACAACTTCGCATGCCCAGTTGGTGTGATTGATCTAACACACATGTAATGTAATAGTCGTTCAACATACACAAGTGGTCTAATGCTAACGACGAAGGAAGAAAAGATGAGCAAACCAGTTCGAATTCTCGGAATCGCCGGGAGTCTTCGGCGTGATTCGTACAACCGCGCCACCTTGCGAGCCGCTACTGAACTCGCTCCTGAAGGCGCTTCAATCGAAACTTTTGAGCTTGACGGTATCCCCGCCTTCAATCAGGACGACGAACAGAATCCGCCCGCCAAAGTTGTAGAACTGAAGAAGCTGGTACGCGAGGTCGACGCCATTCTGTTCGTTACACCGGAGTACAACTACTCTGTTCCAGGCGTGCTGAAGAACGCGATTGATTGGGCATCGAGACCTTATGGTGACAGCGCGTGGAATGGTAAACCTGCGGCAATCATGGGCGCTTCAGTCGGAGCGATTGGTACGGCGCGCGCTCAATACCACCTGCGCCAGATGATGGTCTTCCTCAACATGTTTCCTGTCAATCAGCCGGAGGTGATGATCGGCAATGCATCCGAACGCTTCGATGCGCAAGGGAATCTGACGGATAATGCGTCGAAAGAATTCATCCGCCAGTTGCTTCAGAATCTGGTGGACTGGACCAGGCGAATCAGCTAGTCCGACAGTTGCATCATCGTGATATGAGACTCGAAAAGCTTGACCCTCCGATTGACTTGGACCACGACCACGTACTTGGGCCACCCGATGCGGAGCTAACGCTTGTTGAGTACGGGAGCTACGCGTGCTCTTACTGCCATGCCGTGCACGATGTTATCGCGGGACTGCGGAACCGGTTCGGAGAGCGGATGCGGTACGTGTTTCGGCACCTTCCCGTGGCTGACAGCGAGGATGCGTTACGCGCCTCAGAATTGGCCGAGTATGCGGCTGAAACCAGCGGACAGTTCTGGGGAGTTCACTCGGCATTGATGGAGCGCGGGCCTGTGTTCTCTGAGGACGACTTCGGACGGATTGCACGCGAGTTCAACCTGCCGAGCGCAGCGGAGCACGAGGGCGCGTTAACTGCTGCGCGGGAGCGTGTGCGTGAGAACGCTGAGAGTGCGCGACGCAGCGGTGCGCGAATGACACCAGCTTTTTTCATCAACGGCCGTCGCTATGCCGGAGCCTGGGACGAAAGCTCGCTGGCCGATGCGATGCTTGCCCCTTTGGGCCACCGCATTCAGGCTGCTGCGTTCGAGTTTGTTCGCTGGGGACCATCGTCGGGTTTGCTCCTCGGGCTGGCGACGTTGCTCGCGCTGGTGCTTAGCAACTCGCCCATCGGGCCGGCGTTCGAGTCCTGGTGGAATACCACACTCGGATTCCAATGGGGCACATCCACATTCGGCCTAACATTACTCGACTGGGTAAACCACGGGCTCTTGACGATCTTCTTTTTCGTAGTCGGACTCGAGATTAAGCGTGAGTTCACCGTTGGGCACCTCGCGAGCTTTCGATCGGGCGCGCTTCCGGTGATTGCGTCATTCGGCGGCATCGTCCTGCCGGCGCTCATCTACGCGTTCATCGCGCCGCCGCACCTGAGGCACGGCTGGGGAATTCCCATCGGGACTGACACCGCTTTTGCAGTCGCGTTGATCGTGTTGCTGACCGACCGTGTCCCTATCGAGCTGCGCGTGTTCCTTACGGCGGCGGTGATCATCGATGACATCGTGGCGATCCTCGTTATCGCGCTGTTCTACAGTGGCGAGATCGCATGGATTTATTTAATCGCGTCCGCCGTTGTTCTGGTCCTGCTCATCGTATTCAATCGCGTTGGTGTGTACGGCGTGCTTCCGTACGCGGTCTGCGGCATCGTGCTCTGGTTCTTCCTGCACGAAGCCGGATTGCATGCCACGTTGGCGGGCGTGATCCTGGCCGTGCTCATACCGACGCGCCCTCCGGCCAACCTGAAAGCGCTGTTGGCCCAGGCGGCGACAGTGATCCACGAAGAAGATCTCCACAGAGACGAAGCCATGCGTCGCGGACCGTCCGAGCCGGCACTGCGGTCGCTGGATACGATCCACTCGCGAATCGAATCACCTGCCGACAAGCTACTTCGGTCAGTCGAGCCGTGGTCGAGCTACCTCGTGCTACCGATCTTCGCATTGGCAAACGCGGGCGTCGCCTGGTCAACTGACGTCTTCCAGCAAAACGGAAGATTGATGGTCGCGATCACGCTGGGACTGGTCGCGGGTAAGTCGATCGGCATCGTGACGGCGGCGTGGCTCGCGGTGCGGAGCGGCATCGCGGTGAAACCGGACGCCTACTCGTGGCGTCAGTTGATCGGTGCGGGCGCGTTGGGAGGAATCGGTTTTACGATGTCGCTCTTTATCGCTGGACTGGCATTCCCCAACGCCGCCGATTACGCCGCCGCAAAAATCGCAATCTTCATCGCGTCAGTTATCGCCGCCGTGGTGGGAACGATCATTCTCTATCCGCGCCGCCACGAAGAAACCGAGTCGGAGTTAGCCGATGAAACCAGCGCCATTGGTTGTGCGGTTTGACTTAAATCCCACCTAGGCAGTAGGTGGATGGTTCAAGTCCTTTCTTGGAAACAAGTTGAAATATCCACCCACTGCCGTGGGTGGAATTTCAGTTTTTTTGTAAAGCGTGAGCGAGGAGAATTCATGACAACCGAACCACTTTCGAGTTCCGTTGTGGACGTTCTGGCCCATCAGGGGGAAACCTCCTTTTGGCAGGAAGGTGTTTACAAGGAACTACACGCGCATCCGGAGCTGAGCTTTCAGGAAACCAAAACGGCCGCCCTTGCGTCGTCGAAACTCAAGGGCTTCGGCTACGAAGTCTTCGACGGAATTGGTCGTACCGGAGTAGTCGGCGTCCTGCGGAATGGCGAGGGGCAGACGGTACTCGCGCGAGCCGACATGGACGCACTTCCCGTACGGGAAAACACGGGACTGCCTTACGCTTCGACACGCACCGCAGTTGATGACGCGGGTAACACAGTCGGTGTCGCACATGCTTGCGGTCATGACGCGCATGTGACGTGTCTGTTGGGCGCGGCCGAACTCCTCGCGCACGCTCGACAGTCATGGAGCGGAACCTTCATCGCGTTGTTCCAACCTGCGGAAGAGGTCGCCGGTGGCGCGAAAGCAATGATCGACGGTGGTCTGCGCGATCGTATTTCGAAACCTGACGTCGCGTTCGCCCAGCACGTGCTCGCATACCCTGCGGGGAAGATTGGCACACAGGTGGGCCCAGTCCTCTCTGCTGGAGACAGCATTCGGATCACGGTTTATGGCAAGGGAGCGCATGGTTCAATGCCTCACAACAGCGTAGACCCCGTGGTGCTCGCGGCACTCGTAGTTCTACGTCTTCAGACGATTGTTTCGCGCGAGACGAAGCCGGGCGAGTTTGCGGTGCTGACTGTTGGCAGCAGTGTGGCTGGTTCGAAGAGCAACATCATCCCCGATCGCGCGGTGCTACTGGCGAATCTGCGGACTTACGATATGGCGGTGCGCCAGAAAATGATCGCCAGCATCGAGCGTATGGTCAAAGCCGAGTGCGAGGCGTCGGGCTCACCGCGCGCGCCTGAATTCGAGTATTTCGATCAGTATCCGCTCACCGATAACAACGAGGAAGTGACCGAAAAAATCACGTCCGCATTCCGGAGCCATTTTGGAGCAGAAACCGTCTTCGATCTCGGACGGCAGACCGCCAGCGAAGATTTCAGCGGTATCCCGGACGCGTTCGGAACTCCCTATACTTACTGGGGTGTTGGTTGCACTGATCCCGAGCAGTACCAACGCGCTCTCGCTGCCGGGCGTGTCGAGCAGGACATCCCTGTCAATCACTCTGAATTCTTTGCGCCGGTCATTCAACCAACGCTGTCTCGCGGCACCGAGGCACTCGTGGTTGCCGCTTTGACCTACCTGGCAAAGTGAGGTTCTGATCTTGAGTTCCACAACTGCCGCTGCTACCGCGAACACACAGCGAGGCGCCAACAGGCTGATTCTCGGCATTGTGCTTGCCGTCATAACCTTCTGGCTCTTTGCGCAGACAACACTAAATGTTGCTCCGACGATGCGCGAAGAGTTGCGGATTAGCGAAAGCCTGAACAATATCGCCGTAAGTATCACCGCTCTCTTCTCAGGAATATTCATCGTTGTGGCGGGTGGCCTTGCAGACCGCGTCGGACGTTTGAAGATTACCTATGTCGGTTTAGCACTGAGCGTCCTCGGTTCACTGCTGATCGCGATCTCTCCCTCCGGCACCATCGCCTTGTTGATGACCGGACGGATCATTCAAGGACTGTCTGCTGCCTGCATCATGCCGGCGACGCTGGCTTTAATTAAGGACTACTTCGACGGCAAGGAACGTCAGCGCGCGGTGAGCTTCTGGTCCATCGGATCATGGGGCGGCTCAGGCGTCTCTGCTCTCTTCGGCGGGCTCGTCGCCTCTTCTCTTGGATGGCGCTGGATCTTCTGGATGTCAATCGTTGTAGCTGTCATAAGTTTCGTGTTATTACGCGGCGCTCCTGAGAGCAAAGTCACATCGCGAGAGAAGCGACGTTTTGATTGGTACGGCTTTACGTCTTTCATCGTTTCGATGGTGGCGGTGAACATCGTCATAGGACAAGGTTCCGCCCTGGGATGGTTGAATCCCGTGGTAATCACACTTGCCGTCGTCTTTGTCCTTGCCGCAGTGGCGTTCTTAAGGGTCGAATCACGTAACCCCGATGGTTTTGTCGACCTCAGGCTCTTCAACAACAAGACGTATGCAGGTGCGACGCTGTCTAACTTCCTGCTCAATGGCGCAGCCGGAACACTGCTGGTCGCGCTGTCACTGGTCCAACAGGCCGCAGGGCTGTCTTCGTTGCAATCAGGACTGTTGACTATCGGCTACCTGATTGCGATTCTGAGCACCATTCGTGTCGGTGAAAAGCTTCTTCAGAGGATGGGCGCGCGAAAGCCGATGTTGGTTGGCTCCGCCATCACCGGGGCCGGTATTCTGCTAACAACTTTTACATTCCTGCTGGCTCGTCAGTACATGATCGTCGCCTTTATTGGATTCACACTCTTTGGCGTTGGCCTCGGCTTCTACGCGACTCCATCCACCGATGCGGCGCTCTCCAATGTGCCGAATGAAAAGGCTGGCGCCGCGTCCGGCATCTACAAGATGGCATCGTCTCTGGGGGCGGCGTTTGGTGTGGCGATCTCCGCAGCGCTCTTCACATCGCTCAGTGGTCTAAATACCAGTTTTGTACCTTTGTCTGATCTTTTTCTGGGAAGGACCGACAATGTCGGCATTCGCTTCGCGGCCGCCATCGCATTGCTATTCAATGTGATGATGGTGATTGTAGCGATAATTGCAATCGCGATGACCGTACCCAGGGATGATCCGAGGGCTCATGCATGATCCAGCCCTCGGTAAGTCAAGATGCCTTGAACGCCCTGGCGGAGTTCCAGGCCTATGCGGCGACTAAGCTGTTGGTGCTCGACCTTATCGGCACGTTCGTGTTCGCCCTGAGCGGCGCGGTGGCCGGGGTCAGGGAACGTCTTGATCTGTTTGGCGTGCTGGTGCTGTCGTTCGCAGCGGCGAGTGCCGGTGGCATTATGCGCGACCTGTTGATCGGCGCGGTGCCGCCCGCAGCGATGAGCGACTGGCGTTACCTCGCAGTCTCTCTCGCCGCTGGTCTGCTGGTGTTCTTTTGGTATCCGATCAGCGAACGGATACGCAATCTGCGCAACCACGTGCTGATTTTCGATGCGGCGGGTCTGGCGCTCTTCGCTGTTGTCGGCACGCAAAAGGCGCTTGGCTACAGACTCAACCCGATCATGGCCGCGCTGCTCGGCGTGTTGACGGGAATTGGTGGCGGCATGCTGCGCGACGTGCTTGTCACACAAGTCCCCACCGTGTTGCGCGCTGAGCTATATGCTGTCGCTGCGCTGGCAGGCGCGGTTGTAGTGGTAGTGGGACACGTGCTGAATCTTCCACCCACTGTGATGGCAATTGCCGGCGCAGCCATCTGCTTTGGCATCCGCTTCATCGCCATACGGCGCGGCTGGCACCTACCAGTGGCCGGCCTGCCGCACCGGGCTAAGTCGGAAACGGATGTCGCGGACGATTTCAAGGAGAACTCACATGAGCACCATAAATGAAGACGAGCCAAGGAACTCAAGCAGGGGCAATTCGATCTGGGAAAACAATCGCGTCAGGCGCTTAATTCTTTATGCAGCACTGCTGCTCATCGTCTTTCTGGCTGGACTCGTCCCGATGTGGTTAAAGTCCCGAACGTACGCACGTGAGCGCGACGCAGCGCAAGCGTCGTTGCGAATTAGCAACTTGCAAAACAGTCTGGCGAACGCCGCGATTGACGCTCGTCGCGGCGAGTATGAACCTGCGCGCCAAGCCGCTAGTGAGTTCTTTACGAATCTCGGAGCTGAGGTTGTCCCGCTTGGACGCGATTCAGTTTTCAACGAAGGGCAGCGAACCGCTTTGCGTTCTATGTTCGACACGCGCGACGACACGATCACACTGTTAGCCCGAAGCGATCCGGCTTCCGTCGACCGCTTAGTAAATCTCTATACCAACTATCGTCAGGCGATCGCTATCGCACCGCCGCGTTGATCTGAAGCTGATTCAAATTCTGACTACCTTGACGTCGCCGTAACGTCGGATTTATTTCAAGCGAAAACTACGCGCTATGAAATCGGTTTGCTCGGAAAGGCTCCTTAACAGATCTGGCCAGCCCGCGAATTCGAGTCTGTAGACGACGCGATTGTCGGCTTCCAGGTAATAGATAACCCGGGCTGTTAATTTACCCTGCTTGACGTACTCGTAAGCATACCTTGCGCCATTCAAATGACTTGCAACAGGCTCGACCTTCTCTTTCACATATCCCGGAAGTGAAGATCGATGCAATGTTTGCTGGCGTTGAATCAAGTCTGCAACGGTGACATCGGCGTTCACTAACTGTCTGCGAACACGCAAGTGGGCCGTACCGCCATTGTCGTAACGGAACTGTGTACTGTCGTTGGCGATCCCAGGCACGTTGATGGCGCGCCATTGTGCAGAGGGAAGGACCAGAACGTAATTGAGGTTCTCGGCAGTATAAGTCCGCGTTTGGCTCATGAGAGTAGATGGAAAAAGGATCGCGAGAATTGCGATAGCACTGATTATCAAAATTCGTGATTTAAAAGAATGCATCATTAGTTTGCTCCCGTATTTCATCAAGCGTTGACCTCATACTAACCAGTAGCAGCGCGCTTCGACAGCGTGTTTCCACTTGCAATTCGAGGGTAGTTACTCGCGTGAGTTCACGTTCTGCGAACGTGAAAACTCCTGCAATCCACAAGTGATAACACGGTTCCGAGCCAGCAGGATTCACCTTACTCTGATAACTGTGAACGTTGGTTTAGTGAGGAGAATATAGATGTCGACTGACGAAAGGAAAGCGGTTGAGAGGTGGGAGAATGAGGGTGGCAGTGTGTCACCACTCGGCCCGGAGTTTCTTCAAGGTTCAACGTGCGGAGGGCGGTCTAAATGAGACGTAAGCGTTATCGTAAATTCGCCTGGATTTTTGGTACCGAGTGCCATCGTCATTGCGCTGCTGTATTGGGAGCAGGCTTCGGTGCTTTATGTGCTCTCAACTTTGGCGATATGTGCATTGTTGGTCGTCGTTATGTTTGCCAATCTTGAAGGTCGAGACAGGGAACTTCACCAGGCACCTCTTAAGAAAATGGATACACGGGATGCAGAATCAACTCGCTCCAGCTCACTAAAGAAAGAGGTGGCGTAAGGGCTGATTGGGCTGTCCCGATCATCCCTTCTCGGGCTTCAAAAGGTTTGCCTCAAAGTCAGTAATCGAACTTGGACCGGGTCAGTACCACCTGCGGTAGCGGGTGGGTACCATCCAACCTCAAATCAATAGGAATTTCGCACATGGAACATTTACCCACCCGCTACCGCAGGTGGTACTGACCCGGTCCAACAATGATTTTTGACTTTTGAGGCAAAGCCTTGCGAAAAGCGCCGCGACGAAAAGCACCAGCGAGCCAAATTTCGATGAGGCTCAAACCAAGCGCGATAACGATCCATCCCATCATCAACGGACGTGACCAGTCCACTTCTGACGCGCTGCTTGTTAAAAGACTTAATGTAAATGTCATATTCAATATTCCTCCCCATTGCTTCGTTAACTTGCTCTATTACGTACAACCTCGACCGAGCAATGTGCTTTCGTAACAAGCGCCGTTGCAACACTGCCGAGTTGAAATCGTTCAATAGCACTGCTGAACCGGCGTCCTCCGACGAAGATTGAATCGGCATCCCAGGCTTGGCGATTACTTCAGCACCGCAACGCGCGCCGGTCGGAGAAGTTTGCCGTTCATCAGGTAACCTCGTCGATGCTCGCTGTATACCGTGCCGGATTGTTCTCCATCACCATCGATTATAGTCAGCGCCTCGTGAATTTCCGGGTCGAATACTTCGCCTTCACTTTCAAATGCTGTGACTCCGTGCGCTTCAAGAAGCTTGTGGAATCGCTGGTGGATCAAACGGAGACCGTCAGCGACGGCATCTGATGTTTCGCCAATGTGCAGAAGCGCTCGGTCGAAATTATCTTTAACGTCAAGAAGCGCAAGCAGAACTTCGCGTTTGCCGGTCTCTTCCGCAAGCGCACGTTCGTCTTTTGTACGTCGGCGGTAGTTATCAAATTCGGCCAACAACCGGAGGCGCCGTTCGCGCTCGGTATTTAGATCTTCCTGAAGTCGCGCTGACGTTGCTGCCTCTCCTTCGCTAACTTCATAGAAGCCGTTATCTGATAGTGTTGTGTCTTGTGCGAACTCTAAGCTTTCCATGTTACTTCCTCACTTCAATTAATTCTTGTGCTCCACAAATCTTTTGAAGAGTAATCGTCACAACCGATTGAGCGCGAGAGTGTTTTCACGCGTGGATTGCAGGAGTTATCTCGGTGATTGCGAAGGTTCGGTTTGTTATACTTCGGATAAAGCGATCAATTCAGAGGTAGCGAATGAGCATTCGAGGGCGACTACTGACGTTAGCAGTTGGAGGTGTTCTTCCGCTGCTAGTAGTCGGCCTCGCGGTCCTGTGGATAGTTTGGAATGAAAAGCGACATCAGCTGAATGAGTCTTTAGAGCAGCAGGCAGAGTTAGTGGGAGTAGTGTTCGACCGCTGGCTTGACGCTCAATACCAACCACTCAGAACGATAGCATCGTACCCTCCTGATCACCTCAACGATCCTGCCGCTCTCAAAGGCAATCTGCATGCAGCGATTGTCGGCCGTCCGCATTGGGTCGATCTGCGCGTTTTAGATTCAACTGGAAAAGTTATGGCGATCGAACCCGCCGGCGCGGGTGATCTGCCCTCCGGATTAAACGATAAGCTGCTTGATGAAGCGAAGCGTGGTGCTTCCGACATAGCAACGGACTGGACGCGGGGAGAAGGACATTACCTTCTAGCAATAGAAGCTCCCGCGGAAGGTGGTGCAGTGATCGCGCGTATCGAAGGATCGGCGTTAAAGGACGCACTTCACGGCATTACTTTGCCTGAGCGCGCGGTTGTTACCTTACTCGATCAAAACAATCGCATCATTTATCGCAGCCAAACCGCGGAATCCTCATTGGGCTTAGATCTTAGTGGGATGAATCAACTGTCGGCGCTAAACGAACGTAATACTGCGGTCGTTGTTTCCAGGAGTTCGGTTGACGATGTTGAGCGCGTTTACGGTTTAAGCCGCGTTGGCAATACTGGCTATGTGGTTATGGTGGGTGTCCAAAGCGCCATTCTTTATGCGTCAGCCTGGCGACAACTAATGGGCTATACCGTCATCGGATTGATAGTTGTGTTTTGTGCAGTGACGGCCGCTTTGTTAATCGCACGAAGTATCGCCCGACCTGTGCGCCTACTGAATTTTGCCGCCGAGGAGTTTGGCAGTGGAAACTTCTCTGCGCGTGCGCCTGCTGAAGGACGCGATGAGATGTCGAGCCTGGGCAGGAACTTCAATGCAATGGCTGAGCGTCTACAGAAAAGGGAAGAAAGGTATGCAGAATTAGATCGACTGAAATCTGAGTTTGTCTCGACTGTCTCGCACGAACTGCGCACACCTTTGACTACAATCAAAGCACTGACGCGGCTTTTAATGCGCGAAGGACTGGATGAGACGAAAAGGCGTGAGTACATTGAAACGATTTCAGTGGAGTGTGACCGTCAAATCGATTTCGTTCTCAATCTTCTCGACCTCTCACGCATTGAAGGTGGTGTGCTGCGTGTCACACATCAACGAGTTGATGTGCAGGAAGTGATCTCCTCTGTCGTTAAATCCGAAACACGATCGGCCGAAAAGAGAAGGCATGATCTTCGATTGGATCCCCACGTTGAAGTTCCGCCGGTTTGCGGTGATCCGAAAGAGCTTCGTCGTGTTCTGTCGAACATAGTTGAGAATGCTATCAAGTACACACCGGATGGTGGGCGCATTGTTTTGTCTGCACTCCAACAGGATGGTCAGGTAGCTATTAGCATCACTGACAATGGCCGTGGCATCGCACGGGAAGACATGCCGATCTTGTTCGACAAGTTTCATCGGGGCCGTCCAGCGCCTCACTCCGAAGCTATGCGTGGCGCCACGACGGATGCTGAATTCCTGGAGGACGCCGATGTTTCCGGCGTGGGCCTCGGCTTATACCTGGCAAGAAATGTGATGGAGCAGATGGGCGGGCGCATCACCGTCGAGAGCGAGGTTGGCCGCGGCAGCACATTCAAACTGCACCTGCCCGTCTGGCGTGAAGGTGGATGCAAGAGTAGTACTGAGGAGGGCGCCGATGGCAAAGCAATTGTTGGTCGTTGATGACGATCCCAGTCTCTTGCTCGCAGTATCGGAAACGATGCGCGCCGAGGGTTACGAGGTGCGGACGGCTCGCCGCGGAAGTGAAGCGATGATCCGCGTTGCCGAATCTGTTCCCGATCTGATCATCAGTGACATTCGAATGCCTGGCATGGATGGCTACGCTCTTGTACGTAATCTGCGCGCCTCACCGCGGACACGTCTCGTACCTATCGTCTTCCTCACGGCCAAAGACGAAACGGCCGATCGCATTGCGGGATTTCGTACTGGAGTCGACGCCTACGTCACGAAACCCTTCGAATCGGAAGAGCTGCTGGCAATCGTGAAGAGTATTCTTGAAAGAGTACACCGCACTCATTCTGATCTTGCGCGGATGTTTGGAGATCAAGAAGACAGCGCGGTAGACCTGGTACGCGATGAAGAACTAACAGACGCAGAGTGGCGCGTTGCGGAAGCAGTCGCGCGTGGCCTCTCAAACAAGGAAATTGCTGCTGAGCTAAAGCTCAGTTTAAGAACAATCGAAGGTCACATCAGCCGTATTCTCGACAAGAAAAATCTGAGCAACCGCGTGGAATTAGCCCTACACGTGCGAGAACGACGGCAATCAGATTAACCTCACTCGCGAGTTTACCTGCATCTGGTCGCACAAAAAGTCATTTGTCGTTGCACGCGGCGGCGAAGCCGTATCTGCGATGTCCACTGCTAAACCCTCAGGTGTAAATACGCGCAAATTCAGGTGTTAATACGCTACTTCGCGGGTGGCTTAGCGACTAGTCTAAGCATTGTAGAGAACGCACATAAGGAGTAGCTCAAGGATGGGTTTAGCGGACACTAAATACGTTGTTTTGTCAGAAGACGGATTTACAAAAGCTGCAACCGAAAGGTGGCCGGACATTCTGCGGCGTTGGCTTGTTCAGTGTCCGAAGTGCGCCGAGATCATGTTAGCCGTCGGAGCACGGGAAAACGAACGTTACGTGTGCAGGGATTGTGGACACAGGTTCACCATCAGGGCTGCAAACAGAAAGTTTTCTAATTGAGGAATAGAACGTTTAGAAATGGAAAAAATCGAAATGTCTTATAGAGGACCAATATTGATTAAGGAACCGGAACTTCGCTGGCCCATTGTATTGCTGGCCGCGTTGATTACTGGAGTGATCGCTTTGCTTGTTGTGGTGATGCATTACGTCGCTTCGACAAGTTCATCAACGCCGTTATGACCTCAAACGTTGGAGAGTGTGCTATGTCGTTAGCAATGAGTAAGAGTTTGCAGGTTTATGAGCCGTCGCGCAACGCGTTGGCCGTTGTACAACCGAGGCACTTAAAAGTGTTGATTCCGTATGACGGCTCAGATGGCGCCGAAGCGGCGTTGCGCGATTTAGAGCGCGCGGGTCTACCGCAGAAATTTGAGGCGCTGATTGCGGTGACGGACGTGTGGTTGCCATCATCACCGTACGAGATTACGCGTGCCGTGGATGCTCGCCGGCTGAAGCTCCTGACCTCAGGAATCTCATCTTTTGCATCAGCAAGGCGAGACGGCGAGGAGCAACGCGTACTGTCGCGCGAGGCTGACCGTCGCCTTCGTTCGATGTTTCCGTCGGCAAATGTAACAACTGAGATCCTGGAGGAGAGTACCTCGATAGCGAGCGATGTTGTGAGACTTGCAGACAGCTATGGCATTGAACTCATCGTTATAGGCGCTAAAGGTAGTCCGTCACCGCATATCGAGGACTATGCCGCAACAGCATTGAGGATGGCCCGGTCCACTGATTGTTCAGTTCGAATTGCACGGCCATCTGCGAAGAAGGCCAGTTCTCCGGCGCAAATCCTGATAGCCGCGGACGAAACCAAATCCATTGAGCAGGTGGTTAAAGTGGTTTCGGAACGGGTTTGGCCCGCCGGTACCAGTGTAAACATCGTTGCGGTTAAGTACGGACAGCGACCAGAAGACTTGCTTTTAGAGCATGCAAAGGAGATATCAGCCGATTGCATTTTCCTGGAGGCAGACATATTGGCCCATGGTCAACGAAATGGGGACACCGGTGGACTCAGCAAGGTGGCTCAGTCCGTGATTTTGGGAGCCCCGTGTTCCGTCGAAATAGTGCGGCCGAAAATATTAACGCGCGAGCCTTTGTATCCGGCTGCGTGAGTGAGGAAGAGAAACACAATGAGACTATTAATTGCAGTAGATACGATCACAACTTTGGATATTGTTCTTAATGCTATTGAGGCGAGTTCGTGGCCTAAGGGAACTGAGGCCGACGTTCTTTCCGTCGTGGAAGACGAAACCGTTCCGCCTGAAACGTGGCGTACCAAAGGTTACGGATTAGATGCCGTACGCCATGAGATGCGTAGACGAGGTGAACAAGTAAGCGTTTTCGCAATCGAGCGCCTGCGAGCAATGGGAATTCCAGCTCAGGTCACTATCATGCGAGGAGATCCGGCATTTCTGATCCCGTTTGCGGCTCGAAAATGGTCTTCGGATTTGATTCTGATTCGCGCAAACAATCGGATGGATTTTCGAAACTGGTTGCTTGGTAGCGTGGCAAAGTCAGTGGTTGAGTCGGCTGATTGTTCGGTTGAAGTCGTTCGCGCGCCAACCGCACCGCAGTCGAGCGCAGTGCGAAGTGGCCTGAGAATTCTCCTTGCGACCGACGGATCTGATGCTGCATTAACTGCATCCCAGGCGGTGGCTGAGATGGAATTCCCGGAAAATACTGAAGTCAGGGTGGTGAGCATCGTTAATCCAATTAGATACTCACTCGAGGAGATTGGCTTGTCTCGTGGAAAGGAAAGCGAACGCGCGCATCATGCCATCGGCAAGGCGGTTAACTTATTACGTACTGCGCCACTGAAGATCACTGCGGAAGTGATCGCCGGGAGCAGGGTCCGACAGATCCTCGCTCGAGCCAAAAATTGGAATGCTGATCTCATTATTGTTGGCGATGAGGAGCGAAGCGGGTTACAGCGAGTAATGTCGCGCGGGACAGCCGTTGGTGTTGCAAACCGAGCGCATTGTTCTGTCAGGGTGGTCAGGAGAAACAACGCTTCACGGGATAAACAGTATCGATTGGATTCCTTGAGCAACGCTGCGTAGCGTAAAAAAACTGGAGTATTAACATGGCGAAACGATCTAAAAAAACGACAATTATTTACATCACGGAACCGGATTATCATCGTCTCAGCGCGTTGATCGAAAAGACGCGCGAAACGAACGGCACAGATCGCGAATACCTTAATAAGTTGGAAGCAGAATTGGATCGCGCAGAGATTGTGGATCCTAAAGAGATTCCGGCAAACGTAATCACGATGCGGTCAACGGTGCGACTGAAGGATTTAGTGAGCGGAGACGAGAATACGTATTCACTTGTGTTTCCAACAGAAGCGGATTTTAGTAACGGGAGAATCTCTGTTCTCGCGCCAGTTGGTACCGCCATTCTCGGTTACAGAAGCGGCGACACGATCGAGTGGACCGTGCCTTCGGGTCTGCGAAGACTCAAGGTGGACGAAATCATTTATCAGCCAGAAGCGGCTGGGCACTTTGATCTCTGATTGTGCAAAGTGAGGCTCATTGGATTCGGAAGGTGCACGACGTGGGCACCATGACAGCCGTTGGCATGAACTTCAGTGGTGTTAGATTGTTCTTAGTCAGCAACGAATTGAAGTCGATAAGGTCTGCGTCAAGCATCTTCTTCCAGCCGTTCGCTGTCATGGTGAACTCACTGCACGCCGATTCCAAGGTGTTGACGGCAGCTTTTGTAGGCGCCATGTCGATGCCGTTCTGTGAGAGTGGCCCGAGTACCGTGTTGAAAAGATTATTGACTGCTATGAACGACAATAAGCTGCCAGGAGTTCGAGCGGGCGCGCCGAAACCGCCACCGCCACCACCTGGCCCACGTCCTCCGCGTTGCGGCCCCCCAAACGTCGCGAGCTTCGTATCAAGTGCGGTCGCAGCCGTCACGACATCTGCCGGCATCGAGCTCTTTGGAATCGCGGCGAGCTGTGCGCGCACCGCAGCGACTTCACTGTTAGCAGCATAGCTGTCCTTCATGCCCTGAACGGCCGCCATCGCGAGCTTGTTCTGTGCTCGCAGCGCCGACATCATCAACTGACTCTCACCAACGCGCGGATCATTTCGGACTACGAGCGGCTGCGAGTACATCTGACCGTCGACAATCAGTTTCACAGTGTACGTGCCGGGCAACGCAAGTGGTCCATGCGGCGCAGGCGTCACGGAGCCAGGCGACGAATTCATCTGATTATTGATGTCGGGATTAAACCCAGGAGGATCGTCGTAACGAAGATCCCAGTTGATGCGATTCATGCCGACCTCAGTCGATAGGGCACGGTCCGACGCAGGCATAAGCCAGTAATCCGGATAAGGAGGTCGAAGAGACATTGGTGGTTGTGTGCTTGTGATGGTCCGGACGAGTTTGTTGGTTGAGTCGAGAATCTGTAGCTTGATTTCGCCGGACGGTTTCTTACTCAGGTAATAATAAAGGAGTGCGCCGAACGGAGGATTAAGCGCGTGCGGCATCTCCGGGTTCATCGGCTGGTCCCAGTTGGCGTTAGCTCGAGCGCGGATAGTGTCACCCGGCTTGAACAGGTAAGCCGGCGCTGATGCTATCTGTTGTCCCTTTGCCGCGATGTCGCGCAGTGGACTCATGTCGTCAAGTACCCAGAATCCACGACCGTACGTACCGATAACAAGGTCGTTCATGTGGTGATCCGAGTGAATAACCATATCGCGGATCGACGTGCTCGGCAGATTCAGTCGTAGCGATTGCCAGTGATCGCCATCATCAAACGATACGTATACAGTCGTTTCAGTTCCGGCGAAGAGCAAACCCTTCTGTTTCGGATCCTCTCGAATGACGTGTACTTGTGTGCCGGTGCGTTCATCGGTTGGGAGTCCGTTGACGATGCGCGTCCAGGTCTTGCCGCCGTCGTGCGTGCGATAGATGTAGTTCTGCTGGGGGCCCTCCGTAGGTCTTCTGCTAAAGCCGATATTGGCCAGAACGTAGGCGGTATTGACATCGTTGTGTCCGGCTTCAACAGTGACGAAGCTCGCGCCCGCCGGAAGATCGGCGAAGTTCGTCACGTTGTTCCACGTCTTGCCGCCGTCCATCGTGTTGTAGATCTGTCCGTTGTTGCTCCCCGACCACACGACGCCCTGCTTAACTGTCGAGATCGAAAAATCTGAGATCGATGCGCGGAACGCAAACCGATTCGGAGTTACGCCCGGAGTGGGCGTCGGAGTAGGAGCAGGCGCCACCCCGCACGGTACCGCCGGCTGACCTTTCGCTATGGTGAGATCGGGACTGAACGGTTTCCACGTCTGTGCGCCGTCACGCGTTACGAGAATGCAGTTGTAACCGACGTATAACGCCTTGGGATCGAACGTGGTGTCAAAACCGCTTCCAGAAATCAAAAGACTCAGCATAGAGGTTTCTGTCCGTGCCGAAATTTGGAGCGACGTTGCCCCACTGCCCGGTCGCAAGATCGATCTTGATTAGACCGTTGCCCTGGCCTATGCCATAACCCACACCATAAATCGTCGTGGGCTTGAGCGGATCGGGCACAATGGTGCCGAACTCAGATGAGGGCAGGGGATACCAATCTACCTCGGTGATCTGACCTTGATCGCTTCGATTGCGAGTCATGATCGCGCCGGTGTCTTGCTGTGAACCCATGACCCAGTACGGATACTGATTGTCAGTAGCGATGTGATAGATCTGCGCGATCGGGATCTGGTAATAGCCGCTCCAGGTTTGACCGCCGTCGAGTGTGATGGCCGGACCCTGATCGAAACCGAAGAAGAAACGCTTATTGTTGGTCGGGTCAAACCATGCAACGTGCGGATCCTCTCCACCGGGAGCGCCCTTGAATGCGCTAAACGTTTTGCCACCGTCGGTCGATCGATAGACAGTGGTGGCGATTGTGTAAACGATGTCGGGATTCTCCACATCGACCCAGACCCCGGAACTGAAATTACCCTGGCCGTTGGCGATTCGCGTTTCATCGCCCGCCATATGTTGCCAGGTTTGACCACCGTCATCGGATCGAGACAGACCAGAGCCGCCTTGCAGCGGAGTACCAATGACATAAACTCGCTGGCCGGCCGTATGCATGGCGATCGCGACGCTTATGCGTCCGTTGTACTGCGGCAGCGTTGTGACTTTGGTCCACGTCTTACCTTCATCGATCGATTTGTAGAGTGCGGTGCCGTTTGATGCACCGCCTGTGTTCTGCGACGTCGCGAAAATCATGTTCGGCATGTCGAAAGCGTATTCGACGTCGCGCGTGCCGTTTGCATTTTCAGGTCGCAGCGTGTTCTCCCATGTCTTCCCGCCGTCAGTCGTTCGATAAATACCTCGTCCGTTATGGTTAACATCACCCTGCGTCGACACGACGACGAGATTGGGATCTTTTGGATCGACGACCATCTTGTTGATCTTTGTAGTTTCCTCGAGACCAATGTGCGTCCACGTCTTGCCGGCATCGGTCGATTTGTAGATGCCGTCGCCGGACGAACCGTCAACCGAGTCACCTGTGCCGAGATACACAATGTTGGGATCAGACGGCGCTACCTGAATGGCGCCCACGCTATCGACGTTCGTGAACTGATCAAAAACAGGAAACCAGGACACTCCCGCGCTTGTCGTTTTCCAGGCGCCACCAGCCGGTGCACCGAGATAGAACGTGCCCGGCTGACCGATTGCGCCGGTGACTGCTGACACGCGTCCGCCGTGAAACGGGCCAATGTTGCGCCAGCGCAGAGCCGAAAAGAGCTTGTCGTCCGGAGCCTCATTCAGTGCGGCACGAGCGCCAACTGCATGTGGCATAACCGCTGCCCTAAGAAGTGCGATTACAAACACAGCAATAATCACGAAGATGCGGTAATTTGTTTTCATTTAAGATTGGTCCCGGTTTGATACACGCAGCCGTATGCATTCGGCGCTGAGTGACATTGCTCACCCTCAAGCTTCAGCAAGAACCGATTTAAGGTAACTTATGTTCGAGGCTAATTTTCTGGGAACGTTAATAGAGCGCGGTTATCGTATCATTTTTACCCGAGCATGCATTGTCGGTGAATTCGTGATATCGCACTGCGCGCATCTTCATCCTCCAACGGGATACCCTCCTTCTATCCATGCTTGCAGCCCGCCAGCGAGCGGTCGGACGTTCGTGATTCCTTGGCGCTTGAGTGCGAGCGCCACACGGCTCAACGCCGCTGAAGAAGCTAGTAACAGAACGGCGGCCCAGTTCAAGTCGCCCGAATGTGCAAGCGCGCCTGCTGCTACGATGAAAGGTGTGGAGGGCAGTGGCACACCCAGCTGCTGCGCCAGCACGGAAGCGAAAAGCACGACATAACCGTGCTCGATGCGAAACTGAAGCGTATCGCGCATAAACTAATCAACTAATCATACCTGATTACAACTTATTGCCGACCCGAAAGTTGGGACGCACGAGACGATATGATAGGTTTCGTATTGATGGACAAGAAACTCGTTTTTCTTTTCGACGTCGACAACACGCTGCTCGATAACGATCGAGTCACGGCCGATCTCAAGCGACAGCTTGAGCGTGAAGTTGGACACGAGCGCGAGGAGCGCTATTGGACCATCTTCGAAGAACTACGTGCTGAACTCGGCTACGCCGATTATCTCGGAGCACTACAGCGCTATCGCACCGTCTATCCTCGCGATCCACACGTGCTCACTGTTTCGCACTTTCTGTTGCATTACCCGTTTGCCAATCGATTATTTCCCAATTCGCTCGACGCAGTGGATTACGTCAAGCAATTCGGCACGCCCGTAATTCTAACTGACGGTGATGTCGTATTTCAGCCGCACAAGATTCACGACTCGGGCCTCTTCGACGCCTTTGACGGAGCGGTGCTCATCTACATCCATAAGGAAGTTGAACTGGAAGACGTAGAGAGGCGTTATCCTGCCGATCATTATTTTTTGATAGACGATAAACTCCGTATTCTGACCGCGGTGAAAAAGATCTGGAACGAGCGGGTCACAACCGTGTTCGTGCGGCAAGGTCATTACGCGTTGGATGAGAAAGCCAACAGCGCGTATCCACCTGCTGATCGTACGATCGAGCGCATCGGCGACCTGCTCAGTTTTCAGCTGGCTGGATTTGGTTGAGCGAACCGCTGGAGTATTGGTGCCTCCAGGCGCCGTCCTCGATAGGCCTTGACCTCACCAAATCTTTGATGACTCTGCCAATCAGATCGCGCCTTTGCGATCTCTTCGGGTGAACGCGCAACAAAATTCCACCACATCAGGATCCTCTCCGGAAACGGAGGTCCACCAATCAGCAATACGCGACACCCATTTCTACTCTTGAACTCGACACTGGAGCGACTCGTTCCGAGATACCAGAGACTTATCGAGTCAATTGACTTGCCATCAATATCTGCGTCGCCTGCGAGCAGCATTGCCGTTCAAGAGACCGCTGTTTTTTGCAGGAGTTTCTTCGGCATGGGCGATGCCCGCGCCTGATGTCATCACGTTGACACCACCTGGCCTGAGTAATGCTTCACTACCAAGACTATCGTTATGGACGATCTCCCCTCGTATGAACCAGCTAACTATGTTGGCGGCGTCAAGTGGTTGCGCTCCTATGGTCGCGTTAACCATGTAAGCCCGTAGCCTAGTAATCGATATTTCATATGAATCCTTCAATGTGCTGGTTCTTCAGCTAATAGTTTCTGAATCACTTGTTCTGTTTCGTCATAGGAGCCTTCACCGACGTGCGTCCAACGCACGCGTCCTTGCTTGTCCAGCACGAACAAAGTGGGCCAGGCTTCGACGCCGTATGCTTTCCAGGTCGAGTAGTCGTTGTCAGTAACTACCGGATACTTGATGCCGAGTCCTGCAACTTCGTGCTTCAAATTGTTAATATCTCTTTCGTAGTCTAACTCCGGCGTGTGCACGCCAATGATCGTTAACCCTTTGTCACGATACTGGGCATCCCACTTTTTAATTGCCGGCAAAGTGTTGCGGCAGTTGTAGCAGGCAAACGTCCAGAACTCGATCAACACCACGCGTCCATGCAAGCTCTTCAGCGTGAGTGGTTCGGAGTTGATCCAGAGTCCGCTCGAGATTTCGGGCGCCGCCGGCGCTTTGGTCTCCTCAGTCACAGTTCGAGAAGAAATCATTTGACCTCCGGATAGTCGTGAGATCGCAATGCTGAGCACACCGAGCGGACCTCGGCCCGTTGCATAGCCAGTAGCGATGATCGCCGTTAAGATAATCACCAGCAGGGAGCCAAAAATAATATTTTGTCGATGCATGTCTACACGTTTGCAGATTGTGCGCCTGTTCGGTTTATTTTGAAACCCTAAATCGGGCGAGCAGAAAACTACTCAATCGTGTTACTGCTGGTTCAAGTCCTTTTCGAGGAACAATTGAAATATCCACCCACTGCCGTGGGTGGAATTTTCGGATTTTTGGTGCAAAGCTACGAAACAAATTGGGTCCTACCTCCATAGAGGTAGTTAAAAACCATCCGTTTGTGTGATGAATGCTTTGATTTGATCGAACCACAATAGTGGTTAAATACAGACCTAATGAAACTCGGCTGCCAAATAACAGTTAAAAGAGGCGCAAATGTCAGACAACTCTAATCTGGATTCAGTCGATCGATCCCGACGAAAGTTTCTAAAAGCCAGCGGAACGACGGCTGCTGCCGGCGTGTTCTCCGCGTACTTGCCTGCACATGCGAGTGGCCCTATCGAAAACGAGGTCCCTCCGACGATTGTCGACGGCGCAGTTCCGATCACGCTGCGTATCAATGGCAAGGACCACAAGCTAAACATCGATCCGCGAACAACGCTACTCGATTGCATACGCGAAACAGTTGCACTCACCGGTACAAAGAAGGGTTGCGATCACGGGCAATGTGGCGCATGCACGGTCCACGTCAACGGCAAGCGCGTTCTCTCTTGCCTCAACCTCGCTCTCATGCACGACGGAAATGAGATCACGACCATCGAGGGCCTCGGTACGCCGGACGCGCTCCACCCAATGCAAGCTGCTTTTGTTGCTTGCGACGGCTATCAATGCGGCTACTGCACTTCGGGTCAGATCATGTCGGCAGTGGCACTCCTCAAAGAACCGTGCGGACCAGACGACGCGGCGGTGAAGGAATTGATGAGCGGTAACATCTGCCGCTGCGGCGCCTACGCCAACATCGTCGCCGCGATCCAACAGGTTCGGAAAAACGGTTAGCGAGCGGAGGACTTTCGATGCACATCTTTGAGTTCATACGACCAACGGATTCCCGAGCCGCTATCGAGACTGCCGCACGATCGAAGACGGCACAGCAGGGCGCGGACGTGCGATTCGTGGGTGGCGGCACAACGCTGATCGACCTGATGAAGCTGAACGTGGAAACGCCTACGCGCATTGTTGATATTAATCGCCTGCCTTTCGATAAGATCGAAGACAGATCGGACGGTGGACTCAATATCGGCGCCACTGTCCGCAATTCTGATCTCGCGTATCACCCAAAAGTGCAACGCGATTATCCGGTGTTATCGCAAGCGATCCTCCAGGGTGCTTCGGCGCAGATCCGCAATATGGCTACGGTTGGCGGAAACCTGTTGCAACGCACACGCTGCGTTTACTTCCGCGATACCGCCATGCCGTGCAACAAGCGTGAACCCGGCACCGGGTGCCCAGCGATCACGGGCCACAATCGCACGCTCGCCATTCTGGGCGCCAGTGACCAATGCATCGCCACGAATCCTTCAGACATGTGCGTTGCTCTGGCGGCCCTTGATGCGACTGTCCTCATTCATGGTGTAGCGGGTTCACACCCCGTCGCGTTCGGCGATTTTCATCTTTTGCCTGGAAGTACACCGCAACGTGAGACTGTACTTGAGCCAGGTGACCTCATCACTGAGATCTCGTTGCCGCCGCCGATCCGCGGAAGCAAGCAGCATTATTTGAAATTGCGTGATCGTGCGTCTTACGAATTCGCTCTCGCATCGGCGGCAGTAGTACTCACGATCACCAACGGCACCATCCGGCGCGCACGCATCGCGCTCGGTGGAGTGGGAACAAAACCGTGGCGTTCGCGGGAAGCCGAAGCGGCACTAACGGGCAAGCCTGCGAACGATGTGACGTTCCGGCAAGCTGCCGAAGCGGCGTTGCAAGGCGCAAAACCGCAAAGTGAGAACCGGTTCAAGATTGAACTCGCGAAGCGTTGCTTGACACACGCGCTTCGCACGGCAGCGGCAAGCTGAAATTCAGGAGCAATCATGGAGACATCACCCGCAACCTCTCCGATCGGACGCGACACACTGCGCATCGATGGCCCGCGCAAAGTCACCGGACTGGCCCAGTACACCTCCGATTTCATTTTCCCCGGAATGTTGTACGCCGTTCCGGTGGAAGCCACGATCGCGAATGGCAAATTGCTCACACTGGATACCGCAGCGGCTGAGAAGATGCCTGGCGTCCGTGCGGTCTTTCATCGCGCGAATATCGGAAAAATCTTTCGGTCCACTCCTGCCCCAGGATTCGATCGTGTTTGCCTTGAGCGCCGTCCTCCGTTCGAGGATGACGTCATCCGTTACTATGGCCAGTACATCGCTCTCGCCGTCGCCGATACTTTCGAAGCTGCCAAGGCGGCTGCGGATGCAGTCCGTGCGACGTACTCAAAAGAGAAACCAAATGTTGAGTCGCACCTCGAAGCCGGCGACGATCCTGACGTCGTCTTCACCGGCTATGGACCAGTGCCGCGATTGCAAAGCCAGCGGGGCGATGCCGAAGCCGCGTTCGCCAGTGCACCCGTCAAACTCGATGAGACGTACAGCACACCTGCCGAAACTCACAATCCGCTCGAGCTACACGCCACGACCGCGATGTGGGACGGTGAGCTGCTGACGCTGTACGACTCGACGCAGGGTGTCGTTAACATGCGCAGCGTTCTGGCCCAGATGTTCGGGTTGTCGAAGGAGAACGTGCGCGTCATTGCCAAGTTCCTCGGTTCAGGATTCGGCGGCAAACTCTATCCGTGGACACATGTTCCGCTCGCAGCCGCCGCGGCACGTCAGTTAGGTAAACCGGTGAAGCTGGTCGTCAGCCGCAGGATGATGTTTCAGACAGTGGGCCATCGAGCACGAACGCAGCAGCGCATACGCCTGGGCGCAACCCGTGAGGGCAAGCTCGTTTCGCTTCAGCATGATTACATCTATCACTTGTCGATGATCGACCATTACCACGAAGACTGCGGTGAAGCGACACCGTTCCATTACAGCGTTCCGAACCTGCGCGTGCACTGGGGACGTGCGCGACGCAACATCGGCGCCACCGCCGACATGCGTGGCCCTGGCGCTGTACCCGGACTTTACGCCACGGAATCAGCGATGAACGAAATGGCCGATCGACTGAAAATCGATCCGGTACAGTTTCGGCTTCTCAACGAACCCAAAGTCGACGAGTCAAGCAACCTTCCATTTTCATCACGACACTACGTCGAGTGCTTGAACCTTGGCGCGGAGAAATTCGGCTGGTCCAAACGCAATCCGGCCGTTGGCTCGATGAAGCGAGACGGACTGACATTGGGCTGGGGCGTGGCTGGTGCGGCATGGATAGCTGGACGTTTCGCGGCCGAAGCAAACATGCAATTGCGTGACGACGGCACGGTGCGAATCGCGTGCGCGACGCAGGACATCGGCACCGGCACTTATACGATCCTGGCACAGCTCGCGTCGGAGAAGATCGGTGTGCCACTCGACAAAGTCGAAGTCGAGCTTGGAGACAGCGCGCTTCCGGATGGTCCAATCTCGGGCGGTTCACTGGCTACGAGTTCGGTAATCCCAGCCGTCTTTAAGGCCGCTGACCAGGCAATCACGTCGCTGCTGATCGTAGCCATTTCGACTCCAGGCTCACCTTTCCTCGGACGCAAACCTGAAGATCTCGCGCTTGAAGGTGGTCGCATATTCGTAAAAACCGAAGGTGTCGCGAAAGGAGTTCCGTTTGACGATGTGCTTCGCCGAGCGAATGCACGGTTGGTTGCAGGCAGCGGCAGTTCTGAACAGACAGCCTTTGCTCCGAATCCTAAATTCTCCATGCACTCGTACGGTTGTCACTTTGTCGAAGTCACGTGGCAACCTGAGATCGCGCGTTTGCGCGTGGGCCGTGTTGTGACGGTGATGGATGCCGGTCGCATCTTGAATCCACTCACGGGACGGAATCAGATACAGGGTGCTGTAGTGATGGGCATCGGCATGGCGCTCTTTGAAGAGACTACCTACGATCCACAGAACGGCGCGCCGATTAACAGCAACCTGGCCGACTACATCATGACAGTGAACCTGGACGCGCCGCCGATTGACGTACACTTTCTCGACTATCCTGACAAAGAGATCAACGAACTGGGCGCACGCGGCATTGGCGAGATCGGCCTCGCCGGAATCGCTGCGGCTATCACGGATGCCGTTCACCATGCGACCGGTGTGCGTGTCCGCGAACTGCCGGTAAAGATCGAACATCTGCTTGTGTAAGGGCTCGCGCTCCCATTTCAACGCCGGATGAAATGTTAGTAGTAAAGGTTGAGAATGGTGCCGAGGGCGGGAGTCCGATGAGATTAGGATTTATTTAGTAAATCAATAAAACGTGAGTATCACCGCGTTTTTCGCTGTCTTGATGTTTGCACCGTCTGCACCTTTTGCATCCGCGGCACTCCGTTGTGACTTAGTTGTGACAGGCTTTACGCGTGGGCAAGAGTCAACTTTTGCGCAACACAAGGGCCATGAAATCCCCGGCCCTAAAGAAAAATCTTTTTCGTATCTACATTGTTGACACATGAGCTACAAGCCGGCATAGTAATGCCATTGATTAGAGAGAGGTTTTTAGCAAAGTGAGAGTGACTGTAAAAAAATGGGGGAACAGCGCCGCTGTCAGACTTCCCAATTCGGTAATGAAAGCAACGCAGCTTGAGGTCGACGAGGTGGTTGAAGTGCGTGAGGATAGAGGTCGAATCGTTATTGAGCCGGTAAGGCCAAAGACCTACGAACTGTCCGAGCTGTTGAAAGGCATCACCACTAAGAACCAACATCGAGAGGTTGATTTTGGGCCGGCTGTGGGTGGAGAGATTTGGTAATGCCGCGGCGCTACGTTCCGGAAGCCGGTGACATTGTTTGGTTAAACTTCACGCCGCAGGCCGGCCATGAGCAGGCGGGACACCGACCGGCCCTGGTGTTGAGTCCGCGTGCGTACAACGCGAAAACAAACTTGATGGTCTGCTGTCCGATGACAACGCAGATTAAGAATTATCCTTTCGAAGTGGAGATTGCGAGTACGACGCCCCCAAGTGTCGTTCTCGCCGACCAGATAAAGAGTCTCGATTGGCGTGTTCGGAAAGCTACCCGTAAGGGCGCGGCATCGGCGGACGAGCTGGCAGATGTGCGCGCTAAGATTTTTGCACTTATTGGATAATTTAACTAAGGATGGGCCAAGTTAAGCGGGGCGGCTCGTCCGCCGATAACTATTTCGAGGAGTTGGTGCAATTCGCTAAGGACCTTAAGGAGGAATCCGAGGGTCATGTTCGCGAAGGATTGACTGAAGACGAACTCGAAATTTTCGACTTGCTCAAAAAAGACAAAATGACGAAGGACGAGACTCAAAAGGTAAGGCTTACGGCGAAGTCATTACTGCAGCGCCTTGTGAGTGAGCCGCCCCCGGTGTTGATTCAGGATTGGTTTAAGGATTCTCAGAGCAAGGAACGAGTTAAATCAACGGTTCAGGAAGTGCTACATACTCATTTGCCAGAAAGCTACGACCGCGCGTTGTTTACGAAGAAATGTGACACGGTTTTTGAGTTAATGTTGAACTATGCGAGTCAGGGATTGAAGTGGGCGGCGTAGAAGCAAAATTGTGCCTCGGTTGTGACAGGCCTATGCGCTCGTAAGAGTAAGTTGTTATCAATAAATCAGTTGAGTGTGGCTATTGGTGCCGAGGGCGGGAGTCGAACCCGCACGTCCTTTCGGACAACGGATTTTAAGTCCGCAGCGTCTGCCATTCCGCCACCCCGGCATGTCGTCCGTTAACTCTGACTATATCAAAGAATTTCGTCTTTTCGCTAAATCATCGAAATCATAGGTCCATATTAATTCGCGAGCATCGTTGCCGACATCAAAATAAAACCCAACGAATAGGATGCGAAACAGCTTTGGCTAAACCTTTAGCTAAAAAGACTATGAAAGTTTGAACTGAACGGCGAGTTAGATTGGAGGACTATGCAAAAGCGAACGTTGGGAAATAGTGGCTTGGAAGTTTCAGCTCTAGGCTTTGTTCCGCCGCTGGCTTCGCAGGTTAAAGTGCAAGGAGCGCGCTACGGCGAAGGTTCGCAGCGTCTGGTTAATCGTTAACCTGCGCTCGTACAATTGATGACTATCGACGACTCAAACATCAAGATTCGTAACGCGGCGAATAGCGACTTGCCACACCTGGGCAGACTCGGCGCACTTCTGGTCCAGGAGCATCACGATTTCGACACACGACGTTTCCTGGCAGCGAAGAACCGTACACCACAAGACTACGCTTCGTTCCTTGGTACGCGACTCGATGATCCGAATGCTGTCGTTTTAGTTGCCGAGATCAAAGGCGAAACGATCGGCTACGCTTATGGCGAGATTGAAGGCTACGATTACATGTCGCTGCGTGGTCCAGCAGGCGTGCTGAATGATCTGATTGTCGATCCAGCGTATCGTGGCCGTGGCGTGGGTCGCTTACTACTCGACGAAATCATTTCACGTCTGAAGTCGCGCGACGTACCACGCGTCGTGCTGTCGACGGCTGCAAAGAACAAATCGGCCCAGCGCCTTTTTGAACGGAGTGGTTTCCGACCCACCATGATCGAGATGACGCGCGAGTTGGATGACTGAGTTGAAACTATGAACGTAACAGCACTCGCCGGTTGGGAAAACTTCTACGTGATCGTGGGCTCGTCAGCAGGGGCGCTCATCGGATTACAGTTTGTTGTTATGACATTGATCGCCGAAAGATTAAATCCTTCTCCCGAAACTACTGATGCGTTTGCGACACCCAGCGTCATTCATTTCGGCGCAGTGTTGTTGCTGTCAGCGCTCCTTAGTGCTCCATGGTCCGGCGTTGTGGCGGTTGCACTTCTCTGGGGATTGGTTGGTCTAAGTGGAATCGTGTACACGATTGTTGTCGCTCGGCGTCTGCGAACGCAAAGCCAATACAAACCTGTATTCGAAGACTGGCTGTGTCATGTTCACTTGCCGTTTGCGGCTTACGCAATTCTGGTCGGATCGGCGTTTGCGGCTCGCTCCTATTTGCGCACTGTTCTCTTCTGCGTCGGCGCTTCCGCGCTGTTACTGCTGTTTGTCGGAATTCACAATGCGTGGGATGCCGCTACTTACGTAATTGCTCAAGGACACCGAGCAAGCAAGGAGCACGAGTAAGTTACCATTCGCCATGCGTTGATCGTTTAGCAACTGAAACGCCGGACATGTTTTCCACAATTGTTATGTCGTTACCGGACGGTTTGTGCGCCGTAATTCCTTGACTAGAAACTGTTCACTGAGATATCGTTCGCGCGCCTTGCATCAATCCAGGTTAGACCTCCAGGTCCATTTAAGAACTCGTATGGGCCGAGCCAAAAGGTGATCAATCTTTTCGGTTTTCTTTTGAGTACGAGGGAAAACTCATTCCAATGACATTGCGTGCTTCACTACGGCAGACAGCCTTGGCTTGTGCATGTTTGATTTTATTCTCGACAGTGGCGGCGGCGCAGGCTCCGGCTGAGGTGCACATGCACAATGACACCCTTCTGGCAGCCGACACAAATGTTGCTGATGAAAAGAGCGGAACTGTGCCCCGGCGCATTCCGGTGTTATTCGTTCACGGCCATAACGCCGACAGCGATAACGACGCGGAATTCAATTACCAACGGAATTTTCAGGATGAGACTCGCACTTCTTTTAAGCAAACGCTCGAACTGAGCAAGAACGCCTGGCTGGATATCGAGGATTATTACATCCGGTTTACCGATCAGGTCCATTCAATAAGTCAGGACGCCCTCGCCATCCGCGATGCCGTAGATCTAATCCTGCATCGCCATGATACGAGCTATTCGTATCCGCATGTGGACGGAGAAACTACGCAGGTGAGGGTTGTGATCATTGCTTACAGCAAAGGCACGATCAGCAGCAGGCTCTATCTGAAGAATCTTTTGGCTGATCTGAACTACGATTTCAATCCGATCTCCGAGTTCATAGCCATTGCGCCTCCTAACCATGGAATTGAAGTTCCGTCCGATTCATGTTCTGGTCAGCAATTAATGAATGGTCATCGAATAACCGGTAACCCTCCCTGCCAGGTCATCCCAAGCTTACTTCAGGCAAACTGTGGTACTGATCCAGCTGGCGGTGAAAATTTCATTTCAAATTTGAACGCCGGGAACGAGGCGCCCGGCAGCCGTGCCGATACGACTAATGATGTACCAAATCCAATTTCCGCAGGCACACTTTATGTAACTCTTTACGCCAGTGGCGACCGCGATTTTGTTGGAGGCGACACGGATCCGGTCACGTGTAACAGCCGTCCTCTGGCCCGGATTCTCAGTCCGAATGCCGTGAATATACCAATCTCCAGCATCACCGGAGGTACGTCCACTTCAGTTCATCAAAACACCATTCATACTGCCGACGTAATTTGCAAGGCGCTGTATGCCGCTGTTCATCATCGCTCGCCGATGGGCCTGACATGCAGTGAGACGGTAGACAGTATGCCGGTGGTTCCCAGGGCGGCCGTCATGCTCACGTTAGATTTTTCGCGCAGCATGTCTGCTCAGGTTTGTCCGGGATGTGACACGCGTGCGCAGGTATTGAAAGATGCCGTCGCACTGTTCGTCGATCTCTGGAAGGCCACCGCTGATCAGGCAAACCGCCCAGCGGATCGGCTCGCTGCTACCTACTTTCGCACGAGTGTGTCGGGTTTTCCTGCCGACAACAGCCTGGTCTTGCTCGGCAATAGTCAGACTGTTATAGACGATATTACGCTTCAGAATCCGGGAGATAACACTGCGATGGGCGGTGGACTCCAACGGTCTCTTGGTATCCTGAAAGAAATTCGCGCTCGAAGTCCGCTCAGCCGGATCATTCTTTTTACTGATGGGATGCAAAATGTAAATCCGATGGTGAGAAGTTCATCGTCAGGGCAATTGTTTATTAACTCGATTCCGGCCATTAACCTCGATCAATCGCAGGGAATCGCAATCGATACAATCGGCATCGGAGCCGCAGATGCATTTGTCAGTTTGTTAGAGGATATCTCCACTGCTACGGCAGGCCACTCTCGCACGACGATCGACGCGAACCTGCTCAATGAATTCTTCACCAATGAGTTAATCGACGCCTTGCGCGGATCCAGCCCTCAACTGGTCGCTTATCGTCGCGGGACTTTGAGAACTGACAGCGTCGACGAGTCTTTCAATTTGGAGGACGGCATTCGCAGAGTCGTTCTTATGGTCAACTGGAAAAGAGGAAACCCACTCGAATTCTCAGTGGTGAAAGACGGAGTGGATGTAACTCAGGCTGGGCATTTCACTAATGGCCCGTTCTACCGGATCTTTACGATTGACGTTCCCAAAGGCTCCCTGGTAGCGGGCGGACAGTGGCGGCTGCGCCTCAAAGGCAAACCGGCAGCACAATACGAAACAGCGGCGATCGTAGAGGGTGGACGGATTAGTTATGATGCGAGATTCTCGAGAAAACAAGATGACGGTCGACAAACTCTAGACCTGTTGGTCAAAGTCACAGCCAACGGAAAGGCTGTTGGGAATAAGGCGAAAGTCTCGATCCGGCTGTCCCAACCAACACTAACAATCGGTGACGTCGTTGCCGGGAAGTTATCCAGGAGCGGTTCAGGCGTCGAGACAGAAATGAGCGAGGCGGAACAAAACGTTGCTACGTTCGCGCGGGATGCCGCGACTTTCAATCTGCTCAAGCCGAAGATGAGTATTTTGACGCCCACGACGGATAACAAAGGTGAGTTTCGCGTTCGACTGTTCCCGCGGATTCCCGGTGTATACACGGCTGCGGTGACGATCGAGGGCAGTGATCCAAAATTGGGAAAGTTCACCCGCTCACAGACCGTTACGGCCGTGGTCAGGTTCGCCGGCGTTGAACTCAAGAAAAGCAATCTCCTCAAGACGAGCTGTTCGGCGAGTAATACTCGTTGTGTGGAACTTGTACTATCGCCGCGTGATAGTGGCGGACACTTCATGGGGCCCGGACTGGCAACGTCCATCTTTCTTTCACCGGCGGCGGGCATCCGTCCACTTGGCGTCCGCGACTTCGGCGATGGACGTTATGGAATTCAGCTTGAACTGTCAGGCAGTGGCAATCCGACAATTAAACTCAGCGTGGCTGGTAAGCCGCTATATGACGGCGTCCTGTCTAAAATACGAAGCCGCTAACAGGATTGACCGCCACGTGATCAGACGCGCAAGAAAACTATTGACTTCCACCCGTCTTTCCAATAGTTTCCCGGTCCAACTCAACCTACGAAACTCAGGCACAACCATGGAAGAAACTAACGAAACCACCGCCAAGCCAAACACCAGCGCACTCGCTGACGTGTTCGAAATTCCCACGCCCGATAACCGCCCGCTCAAGTGCTACGCTTTCGATCCGAGTCACGGCAAGTTTTTTGGAAACGAAATGACGCTGCGCGTGAAGTACGAGAAGCTCGAAGCTGGTCCAATCGGCGAACGAATCGCCGTGATAGATTACGACGGCGCCAACAAAAAATTCTACAAGCCAGTCAATCTCGACGATCCGAGTCTGCTGATCTCATCGGGACTCAATCCAACCGAATCCGATCCGCGTTTCCACCAGCAAATGGTCTACGCCGTCGCGATGGAGACGATTCAAAACTTCGAATCAGCACTCGGAAGACGTATTCGCTGGCGACTCCAGGAGAGATTGCCTGAGCCCGACGGCAACATATTGCAAGGCCCGCGCGACGGAGATATTCGTCGCCTCAATTTGTATCCACACGCGATGGTCTCCGCGAACGCAGCTTACTCACCTGCCGCAAAGGGAATTCTGTTTGGTTACTTTCGCGCGAGTGCCGTAGACCCTGGACGCAATCTGCCCGGACAGACCGTCTTCACGTGTCTATCGCACGACATCATCGTTCATGAAGTCACGCACGCGATTCTCGACGGTATCCGCACTTACTTCTCCGAGCGCACGAGCTCCGACGTCGCGGCGTTTCACGAAGCGTTCGCGGATATCGTCGCACTATTTCGTCACTTCTCACACAAGGAAGCGCTACTCGACACGATCCAAAAGACAGGCGGAAGGCTTTATCAATATCACCTCGAGCCTGACGCGGTAGTGACCGAAGGTAACGCAACGATTCAGGCGCAAAAGTTACAAGACAATCCGTTGATCGGTTTAGCTCAGCAGTTTGGTGAGGCGCGCGGAACGGGCAGGGCATTGCGCTCTGCGTTGAGTGAACTTCCTGATCCAAAGAAGATCAAGGATCCGAGTCTGGAACCACACGAACGCGGCGCGATTCTTGTCGCCGCAATTTTCGATGCCTACTTCACAGTTTACCTGCGGCGCACGTCGGATCTGTTTCGCATCTTCCGTGCGGGTGGCGGCACTATTGATTCGATTGAAATCTCAGGTCCGATGGCCAATATGCTCGCCAAAGCAGCGAGTGAAACAGCCAACATGCTGTTCAAGATCTGCGTGCGGGCTATCGACTACTGCCCGGCAGTTGACATCAACTTCGGCGACTACCTGCGCGCGCTGATCACCGCCGACCGCGACAATCATCCATCCGACGCGTTGGGTGTGCGCGATGCGTTGATGCAGGCGTTTCGCTTGCGCGGCATATTGCCGGACGACGCGCAATACTTCTCAGAAGAGTCGCTCTCGTGGTCGCCGATGGAGCCGGGCAAGTTACCGGATTTCGAAGGGCTGGTTTTTGGAGATCCAAACGGTCTCACGCGAGGCGAGCGAGATCATAATGGCGCGCTCTTGCGAAAGTATGCTCAGGACAACGCCGAAACACTCGGGTTCCGTCCCGGCGAGTTCATCTCGGTGCCGTCTTTCCACCCTGCTTTTCGCGTCACTCCGGATGGCGATATGCGCATCGACATGGTTGTCGAGATGGCCCAGAAGGCTAACATTCCTTACGATCCGAAGAACCCGGGATTGGGAACTTTCCCAATGCGCAGTGGTTCGACTCTGCTCATCACCAAGCCGCCACTCAAAGATGGCAACTATGGACCAGGACGGATCCGTTACCTCATTCGAAGAAAACTTGATGGTCCAAACGGCGAACGCCGCCAGCGCCGGCAACGCGACTTCAACCTGCGCAACGGACTGCTCGAAGGTAACGACGACAAACGGTTCCAAATAGACTTCAACATGCTGCACTCGGGGTTGTGAGATGACTACACGAAAAACAAAATCCACCGGCAAACGAACAGCAAAAAAAGCAACTAACACGCGGCGATCGACGACGCGGAAGAAGGGCGGAAGTCTCAGAGTGCGCATGTACCGTGTCGGTTTTGGCGACTTCTTCCTGATCATCGTGCCCACTGCTAAAGGAGATCAGCACATACTGATCGACTGCGGCGTGTTCAAGGGAACTTCAGGCACAGGCGACCTGGGCTCGATCGTCGAAGCTGTGGAAGATCTCTACAAAACAACCGGTGGTCACTTATCGCTCGTGATCATGACGCACCGTCATGCCGATCACATCGCTGGTTTCAGCAAGGCGCCACGTTTCAACGATTTCACCGCCAGCATGGTCTGGATGCCTTACTGGGAACAGTTCAACGATCAAAAGAAAGACTCAGCTCACAATCTTTTGGTTGACATCCAGGAGCTGGCCGCGAACCTGGCGATTCAATTCCGCGGCAGGGAAGACGGCGACGCCAAAGAAGCGCTGGCACAACTCGGAAACGCGACCGGCATCGAAGACTTCAATGCCGCTGCCACTGATAAGAAAAAACGTGGCGGCAATGCAGGAGCACTCGACCTGCTCAAAAATCAACTTGGCTCGAACGGTGAGAATGTTCGTTATTACGCGGCGGGCGATAAGGCCGAGCTACCGAAAGAGCTGAAAGGATTGAAGGCAACGATTCTTGGACCACCGCCCGAAAAGGCCAAAGCATTTTTGGCTCTGATGGATTTGAAAAAGGGCGTGGGACAATATCTCGATTCGATGACGGACGGCGATGATGGTCCAAGTGCGATTCAGCCGTTTGCTAATGAGTGGGTCGTCAAGTCTGATCGTTATCCACAACAAGACTCGATTGATTACGCCGCAATCATGGAACGTGTGAACAATTCGCAGCCCGACATGCTTGTCACTGCATCCGCGAAGATAGAAAACTTTCTCAACAACCAGAGTCTCGTCGTGTTGTTTGAGTTTGACGACAAGCGGCTGCTCTTTGCGGGCGACGCGCAGGGTGGCAATTGGGAGTACTGGCTCTACAGGATGGAAGCGCCGCTGAAAGATCCGACTGACGCCGGGGAGATCATCGAAGCGAGTAAAGAGCTGTTGCAGACGATCGACTTCTACAAGGTTGGTCATCACGGCAGTACGAATGCGACACCGATACCGGCGATTGAAGCAGCGATCGGGCGTCCTGGAACGAGTAAAGGTTTCGTGTCGATGTGTTCTACGGAAAAGGGTGTCTACGGCAATCCCGACAAGCAGACCGAAGTCCCGCGCAGTCTCTTGATGGATGAGTTGCACAAAGGCTCATGTCTGGTCCGCAGTGATTCGATCGCGATTACGTTCACAGACGGAACAACGAATAAAAAGAAAACCATCAACCCCACTAAGGGAGTGACGCTCCCCAAACCCAAGTCAGGCAAGTTAACCAAAGCCAAGCTCTACATCGAGTACGCGTTCTGAACAGTTATTTAATCTTACTTGGAAGAGGTCAGTACCACCTGCGGTAGCGGGTGGGTCTTCGGCAATATCGGACCCACCCGCTACCGCAGGTGGTACTGACTTCACCCAAGCATAGTGTTAAAATCTAGGCACTGATGACGACCGCAGAGCCACTAACTGAAGAGCAGGAAGTCTTTCTTAAACACATCCAGAAAAGGGGACTGAAGCGCACGTCGCAGCGCGACCTGATTCTGGATGTTTTTCTGCGTACTGAAGAACATCTATCAATCGAAGATCTCTACCGCCTCGTGCAAAGAGAAGATCCGACCGTCGGTCAAACGACTGTCTATCGCACGCTCAAACTACTGACCGAAGCGGGTCTTGCGCGCGAGGTTCGCTTTGGCGACGGACGCACGCACTACGAGCACAACTACAAACACCAGCACCACGATCACATGATCTGTTCCGAGTGCGGCAAGATCATCGAGTTCTTTTCAGCCGAACTGGAAGCTCTTCAGGACGCCATGGCCGCCCAGCACGGCTTTGAAATTACGCAGCACTTGCTGCGGATTATCGGCCTTTGCGCCGAGTGTCAGCGCGCACGGCAGCACAGCGAAAGAGACCTCACCGCCGTTTCATAGTTTTGCAGAAGTCTCCCCCGGATTTACACTAGCCAAAACAGATCAATCCAAGGTTTGGAGGTTGAGATGAGTGTCTCGATTACATTTGAACCCTCCGGCATTACCGGAGTCGTCGCCCAGGGAACGTATCTCGTCGACGCCGCGCGCCGCATGGGTGCGCCGTTGGGAACAGGCTGCACCGCGGGCAGAGGCGAATGTCCGGCGTGTCTTATCTCAGTGAAGTCCGGCGCTGAAGTGCTGTCACCGCCGAGTCTCGCTGAAGAGACTCAATTGGGCAACGAGAATTTGGACCAGTCACTGCGACTCGCCTGCCAGGTGAAGCTCGAGAATAAAGGTGACGTCGTTGTGATGGTTGCAACTCGACCAGAAGCGCGCCCCACTGCATCCGACTCAGCAGCCGATTTGCAAAAGAAGTTCGGCGCTTTGCCGCTCCGTCAAAAGCTCGCGACGCTCGTGCAGCTAGAAGCGATCACCGCGTCTGAAACATTCGACGCCGCGATCGAAAAGCCACTCGCGTTAGGTTCAAAAGCTTTCGACTCGATCATGAATCGGGCCCGCGCATCGCGCGCACAAACTGCGGAGAAGAATGAGTAAGTCAAACGTCAAGTGCGTGGGCTGCCTCGCAGCGGTGTTGCTGATGCCGGTGCTTTTCGCTGCTTGTCCGAAAAACGATCTGCCGCCACGACCGCGCGCGAGTGTTTCAACCAGTCCACGCCAACCGAGCGCTACCGCGCCCATAGTTGTAGCCTTCAACGGCGAACGAGCGATGGACCACGTGCGGAAGCAAATCAACTTTGGACCACGCCCGCCTGACACTCCGCAACTCTTGAAGACTCGCGCTTACATCATGAGCGAATTGAAGTCTTCGGGGTTGAATGTTTATCTCGATGAGTTTAATGCCGCCACGCCACAGGGCGACAAGAAGATGGCGAACATCGTCGGTGAGATTGCGGGTGAGACGAAGACACTGATACTGATCACGAGCCATTACGATACGAAGTACTACAAAGACATGCTCTTTCTCGGTGCTAATGATCCGGCGTCGTCCGTGGCGACGCTGCTCGAGATCGGGCGAGTGCTTGGCAGTAAAAAAGAAAAGCCGAAAGTGACGTACCGGCTGGTGTTCTTCGATGGTGAAGAGTCGTTTTGCGAAAGTTGGGACGACTGCGGCAATAACGAGAATCCTGATAACACCTACGGCAGCCGGCACTACGTTTCGCAGTTGAAGGCGCGCAACGAGCTCGCGAATACGGGAGCGATGATCCTGCTCGACATGATGGGCTATCAGAACCTCGAGTTGGGTCGCGATCCAGTCAGCACGCGTTGGCTCCAGGACATCATCTGGCAAACCGGAGGCGAACTCGGACACGAAAAGGTTTTCGTCGATCGCGATGAAGGCGTTGGTGGAGATGATCACGAAGCCTTTATTCAGGCGAATGTAGCGGCGGTGGATATTATTCAACTTACGTCATATCCGTTCTGGCACAAGGCTGACGACACGGCTGATAAAGTCTCAGCGCAGAGCATGAAGATCGTTGGCGATACGGTGCTGGCGAGTTTGCCGAAGATCGTTGAGCGAGTCACGAAAGCGCCACAGAAAGAAGAGAAGTGATGCTGAAATCACCTGACATACTGGTTCCGATAGATTTTTCGCCTTGCTCCGTGAACGCGCTCAGAGTTGCGATCGGCATTGCGGCGCCAGACGGTGATCTGACGTTGCTTCACGTCATCGATGAGGAGTTTATCCAGGCCGCGGTTGCGGCGGGTATGGGATCGAGTGACGATATCAGAGCGCGTTTGAAGGAACAGGCTGAGAGCAACTTCAGCACAGTTCTTGAAGGACTCGAGACCAATCAGGTCGACATCGAAAAGATGATCGTGGTCGGTCTGCCTTTTGTCGAGATTCTGAAGATTGCACGCGACCTCGATCTGCCGATGATCGTGATGGGCATACGAGGACAGTCAACGCCCGCTGAAGAAATTTTGTTTGGCTCAACTGCTGAAAAAGTTTTGCGCGGCACGCGCGTCCCTGTGCTCTGCGTACCGTTGTAGAGATCGCTGTTGGACACGGTCAGTACCACCTGCGGTAGCGGGTGGGTCGGAGCGCTTCTCAGACGTCTGATGTACAACGGACCCATCCGCTACCGCAGGTGGTACTGACTGTGTCCAAGTAAGTTCATGCAAACTATGAAAAGAATCGCAGTGATTCCCGGTGATGGGATTGGTCCTGAGGTGGTGCGCGAGGCGGTGCGCGTGCTCAAACACTTGCAGGAAACCAAAGGTCTCGAACTCAAGTTTGTCGACTTCGACTGGGGCGCCGAAAAATACCTCCGCGATGGAGTGACGCTCCCAGAAGGCGCGCTTGAGATGCTGACCGCCGACTTCGACGCGATCCTCGCCGGAGCCTTTGGCGATCCTCGAGTCGGTTCCAACAAACACGCCGAAGACATTCTCCTCGGAATGCGACGCGGTCTCGATCTCTACATCAACCTGCGGCCAGTGCGACTACTTAACGATCGGCTGACACCACTCGCAAATCGCACAACTGAAGATATCGATTTCGTAGTCTTTCGCGAGAACACGGAAGGCGCATACGTTGCCGCCGGCGGCTTCCTCAAACACGGAACCGACGACGAGATCGCGTTACAGGATGAAGTCAACACACGTCGCGGTGTCGAACGAATCATCGTCGCTGCATTCGAGTACGCGCGTGCGAATAATCGCAAACGCGTGACGATGGCTGACAAGTCAAACGTGCAGCGTTTCGGCGGCGACCTCTGGCAGCGAGTATTTAAAGAAGTTGCGACAGGTTACCCGGAGATCACTGCGAACCATCAGTACGTCGATGCGATGGCGATGTACATGGTGCTCGATCCGTCGCAGTACGACGTGATCGTCAGTAACAATCTCTTCGGCGACATTCTTACTGACCTTGGCGCCGCGATTCAGGGCGGGCTCGGACTCGCTGCTTCAGGGAATATTCATCCCGGAAAAGTGTCGCTCTTCGAGCCCGTACACGGCAGCGCGCCGCCGCTTGCAGGCAAGGGGATCGCGAATCCGATTGGAGCTATTCTGACCTCTGCGATGATGTTAGAATATCTGGGCTTCAAAACATTGAGTAAAGAAATCGAAGCGGCGGTTCGCGCCGCGATCTCTGCGAATGAAACGACCGGAGATCTTGGCGGACAACTATCTACAGAACAGGCAGGCACTGCCATCATTACACGTTTGGTGAAATAGAACTGGAGGAATTATGGGTGCGAGCACAGGGAAACTCACGACGAAGGCGATCGCGGTTATTGTAATTGTGGCGATGCTCGATGCAGTGGGGTTTTCACCTGTGGTCATGGTGCTCATCACCGGCGTGGTGTTTGTCGTTTGGCTTTGCGCGCGCCGTGCGCAAGCACGCGAAGTTGAACGGATCTTCGATTTCTACATCGCTGCCGACGCGATACTGCGTGAAGAAGAACGTCGTTGGTACGGTTTTGAGATTGCCGAAGTGATCGAACACGGTGAGAGTCTGCTCGACATCATGCCCGATCCGCCGCCGTTGAGTTATTACACACTCGGCGCGCTTCATCATCGTCTCGGCAACAACCAGGCGACCGTTGAATACTTGTCGCGCATAATTGAAGACGAGCACTGCGATGAGACGCATCGCACCCATCCGTCAGCGCAACTTCGCCGTTACGTGACGATGCTTCGACGGATCGAATACCAGCCTTCAACTGCGCCACAGACACTCTCAGCGATCAGAAGTCTCGAACGTGCGCGCCAGCGCAACGCGTCGAAGTTGCTGCTTGAAAGTCGCGAAGTACTCGAGACGAAAAAGGCCGAAGCGCCGAAGGTTACTGAAGCAACAGACGTTCACGTTCACGAGGAAGCGAGTTTTGCGCCGTCGCTGCCGTTGAGCGCCATCTCCGCGCCGCCGCCGATCACGAAAGTGCTTCACGACGTTTACGATGAAACGAGAGCCAGTAACTAATTGTTTGAAACCCTGACAGCCGAAATCATCGCCATCGGATCGGAGTTGCTTGCGCCTGATCGCACCGACACCAACAGTCTTTGGCTCACCGAAAAACTCAATAGCCACGGCATCGAAGTGAAACTCAAGACTATCGTCGGCGACGACGATGCCCGGCTCGAAGAAGCAATCAAAGATGCTGTGCGAAGATCGAAGGTGGTGATCACCACCGGCGGTCTTGGTCCAACTGAAGACGACATCACACGGAAGATTACGGCGCGTGCGCTCGGTCGACGTCTGTTGCTTGACGAAGTTGTCCTCGCGGAGATCCGGCAACGATTTCAATCGTTTGGCGTGACGATGCCGGAGCGAAATTCGCGTCAGGCAATGGTGATCGAAGATGCGGAAGTGTTGCCGAATCCGAACGGCACTGCGCCCGGCATGTTTATCGATCATCACGGAACCGCGATTGTGCTGTTGCCTGGTCCGCCACGCGAGATGCGGCCGATGTTTGAGAATCACGTGGCTGAGAAGCTCCAGGGACGTGCGGGAAGTTTGCGTGTGGTGCGACGCCTGTTGCGCGTGGCGGGCATGGGTGAGTCCGCGGTCGATGAAAAGATCGCGCCGGTTTACACGCAGTACGACAATCCGGTCACGACGATCCTTTTCAATCAGAGCGAGATTGAGATTCACCTGACAGCGCGTGGGCGTACTGAGAAAGAAGCGAACGATCTGCTCGATCGATTGTCCGGGCAGATTGAGGAGCGACTCGGAAATGCAGTCTTCTCGTTTGCCGGCGAGAAGATGGAAGAGGTCGTGGGCCTGAAACTCGCGCTCGGCGGTTACACGCTCTCGGTTGCGGAGAGTTGTACCGGCGGTCTGCTCGCGCAACGCATCACGGAAGTGCCGGGTTCGTCGAAGTATTTCATCGGCGGTGTGATCGCGTATGCCAATGAAGTGAAGACGAAAGAATTAGGCGTCGAGCCGATGTTGTTGATGGAGCATGGAGCGGTGAGCGCACCGGTCGCGGAGGCGATGGCCGAGGGCGTTCGCACGCGAGTGGGAACTGATTTCGGATTGTCGATCACGGGGATTGCCGGGCCGGAGGGCGGGACTGAAGAGAAGCCGGTGGGGACGGTGTTCATCGCGCTTGCTGATGAGTTGAAGACGGAGCATCGCAGGTTCAAGCTGCCGGGCGATCGTAATCTTGTTCGTTGGCGTGCGTCACAGGCGGCATTGGATCTGTTAAGGCGGAGATTGATCTAACCACAGATGACACAGATTATCGTGGTGATCGCTGCGTACCTGATTGGGTCGATACCGTTTGGGTATTTGATCGTGCGCGGCAAGATGGGCGCGGATATAAGAGAGACCGGATCTGGCGGAACTGGGGCGACGAACGTTTCGCGGCGCGCGGGGAAAGTCGCGGGAGTTATCACGCTTGTGCTTGATGCGGCGAAAGGTAGTGCGGCGGTACTTATCGCGAAGACTTTGAGTGGTAATGATCCGTTGATCGTGGTGGCGGCGGCGATCGCGGTGCTTGTTGGGCATATCTTTCCAGTGTGGTTAGGTTTTCGAGGTGGTAAAGGTGTCGCAACTGGCGCTGGAGTGTTTCTCATACTCGCTCCAGCCGCGCTTTTGTGTGCCGGCTTCGTATTCTTCGCGGTTGTGGTGTTAACCAGGTATGTGTCGTTGGGCTCGATAGTTGGCGCGGCAACGATTCCGTTGTTTGTTTGGACGCAAAACGGTCCGCGTCCTGTGCTGATTGCAGCGCTTCTCGGCGCGCTGCTGATCGTGTTTGCGCATCGTGGCAACATCGGCCGCCTGGCCCACGGAACTGAAGCTCGGATCCGATGAAGCAGCTTGCAATTATCGGCGCCGGAAACTGGGGGACGGCGCTTGCAATCGTCGCCGCGCGCGCCGGGCACAACGTGAGTCTCTGGTCGCGCAATCCGGCTCGGCTCAATTTACGTGATCCGAATGTCGCTGTTACAAGCGATCTCAACGACGCACTCCACGATGCCTCGATGATCCTTTTCGCCGCCCCCTCACACACCGCACGCGAACTCCTAACGGCCATGTCCTCATCGCTCGGCGAAGCGGCGATCATCGTCAGCGTTTCCAAAGGTATCGAGATCGAAACCGGCAAGCGCATCTCAGAGATAGCGAAAGAAGTCGTCAGCGCGGCGCACCCGTTTGTTTGTCTTTCCGGACCATCGTTCGCGAAAGAAGTTGTAGCTGGTCATCCCACCGCGATCGTTGCCGCGAGTAAAGATGCCACCGCCGCACGCATCGTTCAGAACGATCTGAGTTTTGAAAACCTTCGCATCTACACAAACACAGACGTCGTCGGTACAGAGCTCGGCGGCTCGGTGAAGAATGTGATGGCTATCGCCACTGGAATGACTGTGGGTCTCGGCTTTGGTTCAAATAGCGTTGCAGCATTGATCACGCGCGGACTTGCGGAGATCACGCGTCTCGCGCGACGTGAAGGCGCTCAGATCGAAACCCTCATGGGTCTCGCTGGTCTTGGAGATCTTGTCTTAACTTGTACTGGATCTCTTTCCCGCAATCGCTACGTCGGCGAGGAGCTCGGCAAAGGCAAAACTCTCGCGGAGATATTAGCGGGTATGAACGAAGTCGCGGAAGGTATCAACACCGCACGCGCCGTGAAGAAACTAGCCGATCGCGCCGGTCTCGAGATGCCAATCACAAACGAAGTGAACGCCGTCCTCTACGACGGCAAACCCGCGCGCGATGCAGTTGCGGAACTCATGAACCGCCCACTACGAGAAGAAATCCATTAACATCCGCGTCATCCGTGTTCACATAAGCTCGACGACATCGTGGACTCGCACTGCACCAGGCGTGATCACCTTCACATAAATCCCGAGATTCAAATTCGCAGCTTCCTTGATCGATCGCAGAATGCGCTCATCCCTCGGAAACTCCGCCTGTGCGCTCATCGCCATCGAGCAACGCTCGGTTGGAATGTCGCACTGAAGTTCGACCTCACCGACCCGAAGCGTTTTGCCGATCCACTCGAACTCAATCAAGCCCGTGAACGATGGTTCAGTCTCAACAAAAAAGTTTGGTCGAAACCGACGCACATCCCAGATCCCCTCCGGATACACATGCGACATCTCCGCTAGCGAAGCCGTAGTCAATACGTGAATCGGAGCAACGTCGAAATAATGTTCAGCTTGCACATCCTGCTGCAATGAAGACAGCGAGACGGGCTTGTCGAGCAGTTCAGTCAATTGCGCGTTGACGTCTGACGTATCACTGCCGACCACGAGGCCACCGGGAAATGTCATATCGACGTGGTGAACGGATCCATTCGTTGGCTGTTCGCGATAACGCGCCGCGCACTGCATCAGCAGCGGGTGGCGCGAGCCGGTTGCGAGCTTGCCCGCGGTCTCGTCGCGAATAGCCCAACCGCGATCGCCAGGAATGCCACGCACGCCAACGTCGCACGAGGAGAGTTGTTCGCCGGCCATTGATTTCACGGCGAAGCGCCAGATTTGTTTGACAGTTCCGATACGCATGATGTGCTAATATTTGCAGCCGCAAGCCATCGTCTAACTCAGTGACAAAGTAAAGGAGCCCATCCAAATGTTCAAGACGTGTCGTGCGTCTCGTAAGAGCATCGTTCTCTGTCTCGCGTTCCTACTGATCGTTTCCGCCACTCCGATCCACGCGCAAACATCAACACCGCCAAAGCCAGGTGATCTGCTGAAGGCGCTGCAATATCGCAGCATCGGCCCGTATCGCGGCGGGCGCTGCGACGCAGTCGCCGGCGTTCCTTCACAGCCGTATGTTTTCTACTACGGCCCTACCGGTGGCGGCGTTTGGAAAAGCACTGACGGCGGCATCAACTGGGAATCGATTAGCGATGGCTCGGTGTTCGGCACCGGTTCGGTCGGCGCAATCGCTGTCGCCGACTCGGATCCCAACACGATCTACGTTGGCATGGGTGAGTCGGAGATTCGCGGCAACGTCTCGCATGGCGACGGTGTTTACAAATCGACTGACGCCGGCAAGACGTGGAAGCACGTCGGCCTCGAAGACACACGACAGATTGCGCGCGTCAGGATTCATCCGAAGAATCCGGATCTCGTTTATGTCGCAGCGTTGGGCCACGTGTGGGGACCGAACGATCAGCGCGGCGTGTTTCGTTCCAAAGATGGTGGCAAGACGTGGGAAAAAATCCTGAATCGAGGCAACAAAGCCGGCGCGGTCGATCTGATTATCGATCCTACAAATCCAAACATTCTCTACGCCGGATTCTGGGAAGTTTATCGCAAGCCCTGGACGCTCGAGAGTGGTGGTCCAGGCAGCGGCATCTTCAAGTCGACTGACGGCGGCGATACATGGACTGAGTTGACGCGCAACAACGGTCTGCCAAAAGGAACGATTGGCAAGGTCGGGATCACGGTTTCTCCTGCGAATCCAGATCGCATCTGGGCCATTGTCGAAGCCGAAGATGGTGGCGTGTTTCGTTCCGATAATGGCGGCACGAGTTGGACCAGAGTTAACGAAGAACGACGGTTGCGCCAGCGCGCGTGGTACTACACGCGCATCTACGCAGATCCGAAAAACGTCGACACGGTTTATGTTTTGAACACCGGCTTCTATCGCTCGAACGATGGTGGCCGCACTTTTACGGCCATACCCGTGCCGCACGGCGACAATCACGATCTTTGGATCGCGCCGGACGATCCGAACCGTATGATCGAGAGCAACGATGGTGGCTCGAATGTTTCATTCAACGGCGGCCGGAGTTGGACCGAACAGGATCAACCCACCGCACAGTTTTATCGCGTCGCGCTCGACAACGATTTTCCTTACAACGTCTATGGCGCGCAGCAGGACAACTCAACCGTGCGCATAGCAAGTCGCACGACTGAAGGCGGCATCGGTACGAGTGACTGGTACGACGTTGGTGGCGGTGAATCGGGCTGGGTCGCGCCGTCTCCGAGAGACTCGAACATCGTGTTTGCCGGGTCATATGGCGGCTTGACGACACGCCAGGATCATCGCACCGGACAGTTGCGCGACATCAATCCTTATCCAAACAATCCGATGGGCGCGGGCGCGGATGTTTTGAAGTACAGGTTTCAGTGGAACTTTCCGCTCCTGTTCTCGCCGCACGATCCAAACACACTTTATTTAGGAGCCAACGTTTTATTTAAATCGACCGATGAAGGAAGCAGTTGGCAAATCATCAGTCCGGACCTGACGCGCAACGATAAATCCAAGCAGGCTTCGTCAGGTGGTCCGATTACAAAAGACAACACCAGCATCGAGTACTACGACACGATCTTCACGGTGATGGAATCACCTGTTCAGGCCGGCACGATCTGGGTGGGAAGCGACGATGGACTCGTACATCTCTCGCGAGATGGTGGTAAGAACTGGTCCAATGTCACGCCACCGAGCAGCGTCATGCCGGAGTGGATTCAGATCAACTCGCTCGAAGCTTCGCCGCACGATCCAGCGACGGCCTATGTTGCAGCAACGATGTACAAGTTCGACGACAACAAACCGTACCTTTACAAGACCACTGACTACGGCAAGACGTGGAAGAAGATCGTGAACGGAATTCCCGACACGACTTTCACGCGCGTGATTCGCGAGGACCCGAACAAACGCGGGCTGCTCTACGCCGGAACTGAAACCGGAATGTACATCTCATTTGACAACGGCGATCATTGGCAGTCGTTTCAACTCAACTTGCCGATCGTGCCGATCACGGATCTGGCTATTCAGAAACGTGACAAGGAACTGGTCGTCGCAACGCAGGGACGTTCGTTTTGGATCTTTGATGATCTGCCGGTGATTCATCAGCTGATGGATGCCGGTGGTTTCAATGCCGTGGGAGACACGAAGCTGTTCGCGCCGAAAGAGAGTTATCGCATGGCGGGTGGCGGTGGTTTTCAGATTGGACCAACGGGGACGGTGGGAAGGAACCCGGCGAACGGTGTAGTCGTTTATTACTCGCTGAAAGCGAAGCCCGCGACGGACGTGGATCTCGAGTTCTTTGATTCGGCAGGGAAGTCGATTCGCAAGTTCACTGCCAAGATGCGTAAGCCGGGCGAAACTGCCGCAGCGTCGGCTCCTGCGGGACCGCCGCCCGGTGAAGGTGGTTTTGGTGGCGGTGCTCCGCCACCGGTGCCCACTGAGGTTGGCCTCAATCGATTTGTCTGGGATACGCGTTATGCTGACGCCGTGCGTTTTCCGGGAATGATTCTATGGTCGGGCGAGACGCGGGGTCCGAAAGTGCCGCCGGGAACGTACCAGGTCAAGCTCACAGTTGATGGCAAAACTCTGACTCAGAACTTCGAGGTCAAAGCCGATCCGCGTTTGACGACCACGCCCGCGGATTATGCGAAGCAACTCGAGTTAGGGTTGAAGATTCGCGACAAATTGAGCGAAACGCATAACGCGATCATTCAGATTCGCGACGTGCGCAAGCAGGTTGAGGATCTGTTGAAGCGAGTAAGCGGGCAGCCGAATTTCAAAGTCGTGAACGATGCTGGGACGGCGTTGAACAAGAAGCTGACTGAGATTGAGGAGACGCTTTATCAAACGAAGAACCAGAGCAGTCAGGATCCGTTGAACTTCCCGATCCGTTTGAACAACAAACTCGCGGCGCTCGGCGGTGTTGTTGGTAGCGCTGACGTGGCGCCAACGGCGCAGTCGTATGCGGTCTATGACGAGGTGGTCGCGCAGATCGACGCGCAATTGCAGAAGCTGGGGCAGTTAATGCGCACCGACGTGCCGGCGTTTAATCAACTGGTGCGCGATCAGAACATCCCGGCGGTCGTCGTGAAGCCGCCGAGCACGAATCCGTAATCTGTGTAATCTGTGGTTAAAATGTACGATATGGCCGAACCCGTAACGATTAAACAGATTGCTTCAATAACTGACGCAAAACTAACTGGTAACGAAACCGCCGAGGTGATTGACGTCAGCCACGATTCGCGTCGCGCAGGCAAGGGAACGCTGTTCGCTGCCGTCACCGGAGCGTTATGCGACGCTCACAAGTTCGTCCCACATGTGGTGGACCAGGGCGCGGTTGGCGTGTTGTCAGAGCGTCCGGTGCCGGAAGGTTTCAATGGCGCGTGGTTGCAAGTCGCAGACATCCGTCGCGCGATGGCGCTCGCCGCCGCAGAAGTCCAACACCATCCATCACGCGAACTCCAGCTCGTCGGCATCACCGGGACCAACGGCAAAACCACCAGCGCCTATTTGATCGCGTCGATTCCCGAAGAGGCCGGCGAACTCGTCGCGATGACAGGCACCGTCGAATACCGTCTCGGCAAGGAACGCTTCAAAGCAGATCGCACCACTCCCGAAGCACCCGACATGCAGCGACTGCTGCGACGCGCCGTCGAGATCGGATGTCGCACGGCCGTGATGGAGTGTTCCTCGCAGGCGATGGATTTCCACCGTTGCGACGAGCTCGAATACGCAGTTGCTGTCTTCACAAACCTCACGCGCGACCATCTCGACTATCACAAGACGATGGAGAACTACTGGTACGCGAAACAGCGTCTCTTCGACGGCCGTCTCGGTACGCGACCACGCAACTCCGTGATCAATGTGGACGATCCTTACGGTCGCGAACTCGCTGCGTCACTCGAAAAAGACGGCCTGCGCGTGATTCGGTATGCGGTTAAAGGCGACGGCGACATCGTCGCTCGCGATCCGCAGTTCTCTTTGAACGGCATGCGTTTTCGACTCTCGACGCCCGCAGGCGAACGCGATTTTCAGTCACCACTCGTTGGTCCACCTCACGTTTACAACACACTCGCCGCAGTCGCGAGTGGCCTCGCGCTCGGTTACAGTCTCGACGTCATCACAGCGGCCCTCGAGAAATGCACCGGCGCGCCCGGACGTTTCGAGCGTGTGGTCCATGATGGAGACTTCTCAGTAGTAGTTGATTATGCGCACAGCGACGACGCGTTATTGAACGTGTTGCGCACGGCGCGCGAAGTAGTTAAAGGAAAGATTATCACGGTGTTTGGTTGCGGCGGCGATCGCGATCGCACGAAGCGTGCGCCGATGGGTGAAGCGGCGGGAAGTTTGAGCGACGTCGTAATACTCACTTCCGACAATCCGCGCACCGAAGATCCGGAGCAGATACTTTGCGACGCTGAAGAGGGAATTCAAAAGACAGGGAAGCCGTATCGCAAGATCGCGGATCGCACCGAAGCGATTCACCAGGCGATCTACGAAGCGCGCGATGGTGATCTGGTGTTGATTGCGGGCAAGGGCCACGAGGATTATCAGATCATCGGCCGCGAAGTGTTTGATTTCGACGACAAGGAAGTAGCGCGGGCCGCGTTGGCGCAAAGGAATTGATGAACTTCTATCCACAGATTACGCAGATTTTTTAAAGGAAATCTGTGTAATCTGTGGATAAGAAACTTCAACTTAGGTCATCACCCGGATTCGTGTGGGGTTTTTCTTTGCGGCTCTGCGTCTTTGCGGGAGTGGTTTTCTTTCTCTCATCACCCGCTACACACGTAAGTCAGAAGCCGTCCCCGCCCGCGCCTTATGGCCCACCAGTAACGATTGCCACCATCAAAGACCGAACGATCTCCGAGAGCAGTGGACTCGTCGCGTCTCGCCAAACTCCCGGCGCCTACTGGACCCACAACGACTCCGGTGGTGGTCCATTCATCTACAGCTTCGATAGCAGCGGCAATTCGCTAGGCGTCTTCAATGTCACCGCTGCACAGAATCGTGACTGGGAAGACATCTCGATCGGACCTGGACCACAACCCGACAAGTCGTATCTCTACATCGGCGATACCGGCGACAACAACGATGCACGCCAGGATGTCGTCGTCTATCGCGTTGCAGAACCAGCACTCACAGCCGCTACACGCACATTAACCAAGAAAAGCCCGGGGACAACCGAGCCGGCGGAAGCGATCAGGTTGCGATATCCCGACGGTCCACACGATGCCGAGGCACTGATGGTCCATCCGGTCACCGCGCATATCTACATCGTCATCAAACTCGTGATCGCAGACCCGGCGGTCTACGAAGCAGCACCGCCATTTACACCCGGTAAGACAGTCACCATGACGAAGATCGGAACGGTTCACGTGCCGAGTCTCTTCGGTGGCGTTGTTACGGGCGGCAGCGTCTCACCCGATGGCCGCCGCGTTGCGCTGTGTGATTATTTTCAGGGCTACGAGCTGGTCCTCCCCACCGGCAGCAACGACTTCAACGACATTTGGAAACAGAAGATGATTGGTTTCGATCTCGGCAAGCGCAAGCAGGGCGAATCGATCGCCTATCGCAGCGACGGCAAAGCCCTGCTCGCCACGAGTGAAGGAAGAGGAACACCGCTAATTCAGGTAGTGCGCGATCTGCGGTCCAACAGCCAGTAAACCGGCACGCCAAGCGAAATCAGACCAAGACCAATCGCTGATTGCCTGGGCGTGTTGACGATCGTTTGAATGATCAGCGCGACCGATACGATTAAAAAGAGGATTGGGACCACCGGATAACCCCACGTCCGGTAAGGTCGTTCGGTGTCGGGCTCGCGACGCCTGTAGATGAAGATGGATGCGGCTACCAGCGCGTAGAACAAAGTTAACGCGAAGATCGCGTAGTCAGTAAGCGTGTCGTATTCACCTGAAAGCGCGACGACACACGCCCAAAAACACTGGACCACCAACGCTCTGATCGGCACGTGCGTGCGTGGCGATACGTGGGCCAAACTCTTTACTATCAGTCCGTCCTTTGCGAGCGCGTAAGGTATGCGAGCGGTCGCGAGAATCGATGCGTGCAGGGCGCCGAAAGATGAGGTCATCATCGCGGCGGCCATGAGTGTTACCGCAACAGCGCCCAGCAGTCGTCTCACTACTTCGGCCGCAACCGAGGAAGACGCAGGAACACTCGCGATCTCAGTCGGCGTCAGCACGTGGAAATAACTCACATTCACGAACAGGTAAAGCGCCATCACGACTAAGCCACCACCGATCAAAGCGAGCGGCAGGTTGCGTCCGGGATTTTTCACTTCACCGGCGAGGAACGTGATGTTGTTCCATCCGTCGTACGCCCAAAGCGCGCCGATCATCGCTGCGGCAAACCCTGCGATTCCGCCAGTCGTAATCGGCACGCCTTCACAAAGTCCACCGCTGTTGACCAGACCAAGATGGCCCCAATCGCCACTGCTGTAGAAGAACGCGCCAAAGCCGACTGCGAGCAACAATAAAACCTTCATGCCCGTCAACACACTCGCGACACCGCCGCTGACTCTGACCGCGGCGCAGTTGATTAATGTCGTGATGATGATTGCAGCGAGTGCGACGAGTTGCAGTCGGGTAAGTGAAAAAGAGAAGCCGCCGGGGAATGTGAATGGTCCGAGTACCGCCGGTCTTAAGGTTCCGCCAACGAGATCGTTGAGAAAGATCGCGAAGCCGACTGCGAGGGCGGCGGCTGAGGCAGTGCGAGCGATGAGAAACTGAGTCCAGCCGTAAATAAATCCGAGCGGCCGGCCGTAAGCGTCGCGCACGAGCCCGTATTCGCCCGCCGCCCGAGGCTTCATCGCGAGCAGTTCGGCGTAAGTTAGCGCGCCCGCCATCGCAAGCAGGCCAGCGAGCACCCAGACGATGAGTGCTTTGCCTGGCGTGCCGACGTTGCAGGTCATGACGCGTGCTTTCAGAAACACGCCGGTGCCGATGATGTTGGCGACGTTGACCGAGATGGCGCCGATCAGTCCGAGACCGCGGATGAGTTGTGTGTGCTCGCTTTGCATAAGCTTTTATCCGCAGATTACGCAGATTATTTAAAAGAAATCTGCGTAATCTGTTGATTAGTATCCAACGTCGCTCGTAATCAGATCTTCGTAAGTGTCGCGGCGCCTGATGAGTTTGACAACACCATCTTTACGAACCAGCACCGCTGCGGGGAGAGGTCGCCCATTATAATGAAACATCTGGGCCAATGAATAGGCGCCGCAGTTGAGCAGCGCCAGCACCTCACCTGGTCCAACATTCTCCGGAAGCTTGCGGTAGTCAGGCAGGCGACCTTCCCGTTCGATATCGAAGTAGACGTCGCCCGAATCACACAAGGGCCCAGCCACTTTGTAATCACGTTGATACGGCGCGCCCGCGCGTGAGGCGGAGATCAAGTGGTAGTACCACTTGTAATTATTCATCGAGAGCATGATGTTGTAGCCGGCGTCAGTCAACAACCACACGTCACCGGTTTCGGGACGCTGCTTGATGTTCCTGACTGTAGTGAGCACCAAACCCGCGTCAGCAATGATGCTGCGGCCCGGCTCCAACAGAATCGTTACTTGATCGAGCAGGTGTTCTGCGTTCGCCGCGTGAGCCGATTCGCGAGCGACTCGCAGTGCTTCAGTCAGGACAACGGTCGGTTCGAGTTCCGCGCCAAGCATGTCGCGCTCGTGCTCGGGAAGTTGATCCGCCTGCGATCGATCGCGCAGGTAGTTGACGGGAATGCCGCCGCCGAGATTGATGTGTTCGAGTGTGTGACCGGTCTCGCGATGAATCGTGACCAGGTGTTCCCACATGCTTCGGAACGCTTCGGCAAACGGCTCGACGTCGGGTGTTTGTGAGCCGACGTGAATATGAATGCCGCAAACTTTGACGAGGTCAGGCTTTTGCAGACCACGACGAAATGCAGCGAGCACTTCTGACGAAGAGATCCCGAACTTCGACGTCAGCAGCGCGGTTTGTAAACCGAGATGTGAACGCGTGCCGATCTCAGGCACAAGGCGTAGCGTGACGCGAGCCGCAGGTATTTGTTCGCCAAGCGCGCGCAGGCGCTCGACCGACTGTTCCACCAGTTCGATCTCGTAAATCGAGTCAACATTAATAGCGTAGATACCGGCGCGAACGGCGTCGTCGAGTTCGTCGTGAGACTTGCTCGTGCCGTTGAAAATGATCTGGTCGGGGCGAAAGCCGACTCGGAGTGCTTTGAAGAGTTCGCCGCCACTGTTGACTTCGATGTCGATCCCCGATTCGAGCACGACTTTGAGGATCGCCATGTTTGAGTTTGCCTTCGACGCGTAGCAAAACTTGATCGGACGATCGACTGCGTCCGCGGCGCGTTGCAGGCGGCTGATGTTGTCGCGAATGCGACCTTCGGAAAAAACAAATAACGGCGAGTTGAATTCTTTGACGAGCTCGATTGTATCGACACCGTTGACGGTCAGGTGATCGTCGCGCACTTCGAGGTATCCGGGTATGGACCACGCCGGACACGCAGTAGCTATTCCAGATGACATTGTTTATCTGTGGCTTTTAATTTGAACGAGCGAAATTGTAACTCAGCGTACCGCTAACTTTAACCGGTTCGCCCATCAACAACGTGGGCGTGAATCTTGCCAGGCGCGCAGCGTTGACTGCCACCGCGTGCAGGTGTTGTGGACCAGAGACGGGCCGCGCGTCGATCACACTGCCTTGCTCGTCGATCAGAACCTGGACCAGCACGACACCACTCCCTTCACCCGCCGGAGCTTCCGGCTGCGGCAGGTAAATGGCTTTTGAATTCAACATGCCGCCCGCGATTGGTCCCTTTGGTTTTTGATTGGCTTGATTCGGGGTCGGCACCTGGCTTCCAACTTTGTCTGGGCCCGTGCCCCCGTTCGCGGCCTGTTCCGTATTTCCTTCGGCGCCGTTGACAGGCTGTGCGACCTCGCCCTCAGACTGCGGCTTCTCACCGGGTTGAGCGTTATTGGCATCGCCGTCGGCGGCAGCCGTCTTCGGTGCGTCGGGTGGACGCTCCGGCAATTCAAACGAGCTCAAAAACTTTTCCGCGAGCGCATCGTCCTTCTTAGTGTTGAGTGAGACGATTGCGTAGAAACGCTTCTTCGTGACAAACGCATTCACAGATCCACTCAAGTCGCCGAGCGTCATCTTGTACGACCTGCCGGTGTAGCCGCGAAACGGACGGCTACTCTCGAGAACCATTTTCACCAGCGTTTCTTTCGAACGAATCTTTGGCGGGAAAAAACCCTTGAATGCGTCGACGTAAGAATTGAAGCGAGCAAACTCGGTGTACTGTGCCGGATCGGATTTGATTCCACTCAATGAAACGACGCCGAGCACAGGTCCGGCTGACGAAGTGGCCAGGTACATGCGAGCGCTGAGCTCCATCTTGTGATAGGGAAATTTCGTTGTCTCTGTGGTCGGGTTCTTGGGCATCAGGACAGTAAATTCTTCGTTTTCCGGACTAAGCGCTTCCCATTCTGTCCAAACGTCAGCGGGCTTTTGAACCTGCGCCGAGAGCGGCAGCGCCGAAAGCAGAAAGATCGCAAGCGCGAAGTGTAAACGACGAACGTGCATGTCATTACCTCCTCAGGTTTTTAGCGTGACCACATGGAGAGTGCGGTTGTCGGGACTCTAGTCTGCGGGCTGCGGCACTGTCAAGAGCGGTTTCACGCAAAGGCGCAAAGTTCACGCAAAGACGCAAAGAAAAGATTTGCTTTGCGCTCTTTGCGTCTTTTCTTTGCGCCTTTGCGTGAAATATTACCGTGCAATTCGAGCCTTTTCCATTTCGACCAGTACGCGGCGCAGAATCTTTCCGGATGGTGACTTCGGAATTTTGTCGACGAACTCGATATGCCGGATGCGCTTGTGTGGCGCAACGCGCTCGCAGACAAACTTCAACAATTCTTCAGCTTCCACTGGCTGCCGCAACACGATGATTCCCTTCGGCACCTCGCCCGCTTCATCATCCGGATAAGGAATCACCGCGGCGTCCGCTACACACGGATGAGTCAACAACACCGCTTCGAGTTCGGCCGGCGGCACCTGGAAACCTTTGTACTTGATCAACTCCTTCGCACGATCGACGATGAAGAAGTGCCCGTCTTCGTCTACGTAACCGATGTCGCCAGTGTGCAACCAACCTTCCCTATCGATGGTCCGAGCGGTCGCTTCCGGTTTGTTCAAGTATCCTTTCATGATCTGTGGACCACGCACACAGACCTCGCCCTTCTGTCCCGGACCGAGCGCCTCACCACTTTCGAGATCGATAATCTTGCACTCCGTATTCGGCGCTGCAACACCCACCGATCCAAACTTAAGATCGAAGGGCGGCGCGGGCGACGAATGCGTGACCGGACTCGTCTCAGTCATTCCATAACCCTGGCGGATATTGCAGCCGAGACGGTCCATGCACTCGCGCGTCAATTCTTCACCGAGCGGCGCGGCGCCGGAGAAGAGCGTCCTGAGTTTCGGAAGTTTGTAGTTATCGACGATCGGGTTCTTACTCAAACTCAGCACGATCGGCGGTACGATGTGCGCAAGGCTCACGTCGTAATCCTGGATCGCTTTCAAGAACGACTCGAGATCGAAACGCGGCATCAGCACGACCGTGGCGCCGCTGTACAGGCCCATGTTCAATACGACGACGAGTCCGTAGATATGAAACAACGGCAACACACAGATGAGCGTGTCGGTTTCGTAGAAATAGCAGAGCCCTTCCATCTGGCGCAGGTTCGCGACGAGGTTGTGATGCGTGAGCATCACGCCTTTTGGTAAACCTGTCGTGCCGCTCGAGTAGGGAAGCGCGATTATATCTTCGAGTGGATTGACTTCGCCTTGTTCGGCGCGTCCGTTATCGACGAGGAGCGAATCGAACGAAGTCGCGCCCGCGGCTGTTCCGAATACAAAGAGCTCTTCGACGCCCGCGTCTTTGATTGCTTCGCTCGCCTTCTCCGCACACGAAGGCAGAGTGACGAGGAAACGCGCGCCGGAGTCTTTGAGTTGGTGAGCAATCTCATGTCTCGTGTAAAGCGGGTTGATTGGCGTAACGATTCCGCCTAAAGTCGCAACGGCGTGAAACGCGATCGCATACTCCGGACAGTTTGGACTCAAAATTCCGAACACTTCACCTTTCTTGAATCCACGTTGCGAAAGGTTATGAGCTACGATGCTGATCGAGTCGGCTAGTTCCTGGTACGTGACCTTGCGTCCGGTTGGACCATCGATCAATGCTGGTTTACCGGCAAGCTCTTTCGCGCGATGCATCACGAAAGGCGTAAGCGCAGTTTGCGGGATGGTTATGTCTGGATAGGGACCTTTGATAATCATGACTAAAGATTACCAGGACTTTGTACTTAGAACTTTGTACTTAGTTCTGAAACAAAGTACAAAGTACCAAGCTCAAAATACCTTTATGAATAAAATGTCGCAAACAGAGAAACGTCCCCTCAACATTATCTGCCTGGCAACCTACTTCAAGGGCGCCGATTTTATTCATGAATGCAAAGCTCACGGCTGCCATGTGATCCTGATTACGAAAGAGAAGATGCTGCGCGAAGACTGGCCGCGCGAGAGTCTCGACGATCTGATTGCGGTACCCAACGATGCCGGACCGGCGCTGTTTATCGATCTGCTTGCGTTTCTGGCGCGCACCAGGAAAGTCGATCGCATTGTCGCGCTCGAAGAGTTTGACGTCGTCACTGCGGCTTTGATGCGTGAGCACTTGTGCTTGCCGGGATTGAGCAGTTCGGGCGCGAAGGTTTTTCGCGACAAGCTGTCGATGGCGGTCCATGCGGAGCGAGTGGGAATCAACGTTCCGGAGTTTGTGCCACTCGTCAACGCGGAGGAAGTTGACGACTACATGAAGCGCGTTCCTGGACCATGGGTCATCAAACCACGTTCCGACGTTTCCGCGATTGGGATTCGCAAAGTCACTGAGCCGCAGGAAGTATGGCGCGCGATTGACGAAATGAACGAGCGCGAGAACCTGCGCGAGCGTGCTTCTTATTACGTGTTGGCGCGCTTCGTTGCCGGCGAAGTTTTTCACGTCGATTCAGTGGTTAATGAAGGTAAGGTTGTGTTTGCGGGGACAAATCAGTATGGACGGCCGCCGATGCAAGTGGCCCATCAGGGCGGCGCTTACATTTCGCGAACGCTTCCGCGCGGCTCGGCAGATGAGAAAGAGCTTTTGAACATTAATAAGAAACTGATTCGCGCGCTCGGTCTCGAACGTGGCGCCACGCACGCGGAGTTTATCAAGAGTGATGCTGATGGAAAGTTTTACTTTCTGGAAATTGCCGCGCGAGTCGGCGGAGCTTACATTGCTGACGTACTCGAAGCGGCGTCAGGTGTTAACTTGTGGCGCGAGTGGGCCAGGCTTGAGATCCTGGACGGCAAAGCTCCTTCGCGAATCACGCCGCCGCGCAAAGAGTACGCCGGCATCATCCTCTCGCTCGCGAAACAAGAAACCCCCGACACCTCGAATTATGTAGACGACGAGATCATCTATCGTGTCAAGAAACGCCACCACGCCGGCCTAATCGTCCGCTCCCCAAATCTCGAGCGCGTCAACGAACTCCTCGACTCCTACGGGCATCGCTTCGCCGAAGACTTCGTCGCCGTCGCCCCACCTCCAGAACGGCCGGAGTAAGGAATTAGGTCCTACCGCGCCAATAGAATGGTCTGCGTCTTTGGCTGGCGACAGCAAGAATTCGAATACGATCAGTGGCGACGAAGTACATAATGTTGTAAGGAAATCTCCTCACCACTTTTTGTCTCACATCCTGATCGATAATCGGTGAGGATTCAGGATGTTGCTGGATCTGAGCGACTGAAGCTTCCACAGCAGCCAGAAAACGAAATCCTAATCCCTCTGTCTCGTTTTCAAAATAAGTGGCTGCATCGTTCAACTCAGATTCTGCAAGCTCGTGGAAACTAATTGCTATGGTCATGAGAGGCGAGATCTTGCATCCCTAAAAACATCCTCCGCGTCGCGCATTGTCGCAGAGCCCGAATCGATCTCCGCATTTCGGCGAACTGCTTCCTTAACCCAAAGCAGTTCAATCTCGTCTTCAGAGAGATCTTCCAAGCTTCTGAGTAGTTTTTGTGCCAGTTCTGCACGTGCTTCGGGCTTAAGTTTCAATGCTTCATTTTCAACTTGTTCTATAGTCATCTGCGTGACTCCGTGTCCATCCGTGGCTGCAAATATTTGTCCAGCCAATCCAGCACTGTGTGATACCAGAGTTGGGAGTTCTGTGGTTTCAGGACCCAGTGACCTTCGTCAGGGAAGCTCAGGAATTTCGAGTCGATGCCTTTGCGTTGTACGGCCGTGAATAATTGCATTCCTTCACCGAGCGGTACACGGAAGTCGAGTTCGCTGTGAATGATCAGGATTGGTGTGTTGAAGTTTTGTGCGAACTTATGCGGCGACCAGCGCGTGTACAAAGTTGGGTTGGTCCATGGCGTTCCTTTGAACTCCCACTCCGGAAACCAAAGCTCTTCAGTGGCGCCGTACATGCTCTCGAGGTTGTAGACGCCGTCGTGCGAGACGAGCACCTTGAAGTGGAAACGCGGATCGTTGTTGTGCCCGAGAATCCAGTTGACCATGTAGCCACCATAACTCGCACCCGCAGCACCAACACGATTGCGATCAATATAAGGACTGCGACGCAGCACATCCGCAACACCATTCATCAGGTCGACAAAAACTTTGCCGCCCCAGTCGCCGCTGATCTCGTTGGTAAACTGCTGTCCATAACCGGTCGAGCCGCGCGGGTTCGGCGTAAAGACGACGTAACCAGCGTTCGCAAACACCTGCGGGTTCCAGCGATAACCCCAGTTGTCGTTCCATGCGCTCTGTGGTCCACCGTGAATCAAAACCACGAGCGGGTATTTCCTGCTCGGATCGAAGTTGTTCGGCTTCACGATGTAACCGTGGACCTTCTTCCCCATCGCGCCGGTCCACTCGATCTCTTCCGCGGTTTTTAGATTCGCGCGACGCATGAGATCAGCATTCACCGAAGTCAACGCCGTTAATCCACTGCCATCTGAGTTCGCGCGGTAAATCTCAGCCGGCGATGACAGCGAGCTCGACGAGAAAACAAAGGTTCTGCCGTCAGGCGTAAGATGAAGGCTGCCTGCAAAGACAGTTCCGAGAACTTTTTTCGGCACGCCGCCACCGATCGGAATGCTAAAGATCGGGCTCTTACCAAAATCACCGGCGGTGAAGTAGATCGTATTTCCGTCCGGCGAGACGACCATCTCGTCAACCTGCTGATCGAACCCGCGCGTGAGTTCCACACTCGTTCCAGTAGCGCGGTTGTAAGCCATCAAGCGCCAGCGATCCGCTTCAAAGCCGGGCGTCGCTTGCGAGCGATACAAGATAAACTTTCCGTCGCGCGTATAGACTGGACTGGCATCGTAACCGTGGTTGCGAACAGTGATGTTTTTCGCCGGTCCACCAGCAACTGGCATGATGTAGATGTCGCTGTTGGTCGAGATCGCTTCGACTTTATCCGGGTTACGGAGAAACGCGATCTCAGATGAGTCCGGGGAGAAGGCGTAATCGACACCCGACGCGGCCGCATAAGGCGGCGAGTCGAAGTCGCCCGTAGTCAGATCGCGTGCAGTTCCACCTTTACTTGCAACGACGAAGACGTGCGTGCGTTTAAGATCGCGCCACTCGTCCCAATGTTTGTAGAGCAGTCGCGTCATGATGTGCGCTTTGACTTTGCTGCTTTCGGCTTGCTCGTCGCGCTTCTTGTTACACTCATCGTTGTTGCAGTCGGGATAGACGTCTGACGTGAACGCGATCCATTTGCCGTCAGGCGACCATACTGGCGCCGCCGCACCGGTCGAGATCTTTGTCACTTGTTCTTTGTTGTCGCCGTCGTGATCCATCACCCAGACCTGGCCGCCGGTGGTGTAGGCAATCTTTTTCCCATCCGGAGACCAGCGCGGCGCGCTCGACGAGCGATCGCCCGAGGTCAACTGCTTCATGCCGCCGCCATCGATTGAAGTGGTATAGATCTGATTGACGACGCGATTGGCGTCGAAGTTGACGTCGCCAACAGTGAAGGCGACTCGCTTGCCGTCAGGCGAGACCTGCGGATCTCCGACACGTCGTACTTTCAGCAAATCTTCGATGGTATAGGTCCGAGTTTGCGCCGCGGCGAACGAACACAGACCAATCAACAGGACGGCAAGGATGCTAAGAACACGCTTCATGGATCTTCCTCAAGCAAATGGATTTTGGTTCAAGTGGGAAAGCATAGGTATTATGGCATCAAATCGTTCGATTGAGCCACCGGTGGAGATACAAGGATCTACTTGGATCGGGTCAGTACCGTAACGCGGTAGCGTCGGGTCTGCTTTTGTATTCTATGAGAGTGACGGTACGTCGCGACCCGACGCTACCGCGTTACGGTACTGACCCGGTCCATCGAGCGCATGATAGTTCAATCATGATTCGTCGCGTCATTGTCGCCCTCTTGAGGTTTGCGCTCAGGATCTACTTTCGGCGCATCGAAGTCACGGGTGTCGAACACGTGCCTCACGACACTCCTGTAATCTTCGTACTCAATCATCCAAACGCTCTCGTCGATCCGGTTTTCCTGCTGTGTCTCGCGCCGCGAAGTGTTTCTTTCCTCGCGAAGGCGCCGCTGTTTCGCTACCCGGTCATCGGCTACCTCGTTAAGGAACTCGATTCGCTACCCGTTTATCGCCGGCAGGACGAAGGCCAGGACGTCACAAAGAACCAGGAAACTTTTATCGCCGCACGAAAGCTACTCGCACGCGGCGGCACGATTGGCATCTGCCCCGAAGGCGTTTCGCATGATGAACCTGGCTTACGCCCGATCAAGACGGGCGCCGCGCGTATTTCACTCGCGGCCGTTTCGACCGGCGAAGTATCGAGTTTAAAGATCGTTCCGGCCGGACTCTACTACACCTCGAAGACGAGTTTTCGCAGTGACGCCTTACTCTACTTCGGAAATCCAATCGAAGTAGAACCAGTCACACTCGAACCCGACGGCACGCCACCTCGCGACGCCGTACGTCGCTTGTCCGATAAAATCGAGAAAGCACTGCGTGAAGTGATTCTCGATGCGCATCACGAAGAAGAGTTACAGATGACGGCGCGCGCCGAACGAATCTTCTCCTCGGCCATCAACGACGGCAACGAGAGTTTGAAAGACGAGTTGCGCTTGCAGCAACGATTCATCAAAGCCTACTCCGTCGTGCAGGAACACCAACCCGAGCGACTGCGACGTTTGGAACTGAGAATGATTCGCTTCGAAGAGGAGTTGAACCAGGCCGGTGTCGATCCGGATGAGCTGTCGCCGCCCAAGTCAACAGCAAAGGTGTTTACGACCATCGTGCGCCGGTCGATCTTGTTCCTGTTGATGCTCGGGCCTGCGCTCATAGGTACGCTCACACACTTTCCTGCCTACAAACTCGGCGGCTATCTCTCGACGCGCATCTCGCGTGATTCAGATGACGTGATCTCAACAGTCAAAATCATTTCCGCAATGCTTCTTTTTCCACTTACGTGGATCGTGTTCGCTGTGCTTGGTTATGTTTACTTTGGCTGGATCGTCGCAGTTCTCGCGCTCCTCGTGATTCCGTTTTCAGGATACACGGGCGTCGTCTTCTTCGAGGAGCTCGATAAGTCGATCGCCGGTGTGCGTGTGTTGATGTTTTTCCTCGTCAGAAGACGCTTTTTTGTAAGGCTACTGGCGGAGCGAAACGCGATACGGGACGAGATCATCGCGCTCGGTAAAGAAACCACGATTGCCAGTGAGTAAGATTCCAGGCGTGGTCCAAAAAAGCGGACACAAGTTTGACGCGAAAAAAGGGCAACTATTTCTTACGCGATTTGCTCTTCGAAGTTTTGCCGCTCGATTTTTTCTTGCTGCCTCCACGACTGACTGAGCGACCCTTGCGACCTTCGCTTCTTAACTGTCCCGCATCCATAAGCTGCTCGTAAGCTCCGCGAACGACATTGCGTGCGACCTTCAGCGAGTCAGCAAGCTCACGTTCGCTGGGAAGCAATGTTCCCACAGCCAACTCCCCCGCTTCAATCAAATCATTCAGTTGTTCGCGAATCTGACGAGTCATCGACTCCGGTCGTTTTCTGTTGACACGAACATTGAGTCTGGTAGCCATCGTTAACTCCCTTCAAGATGGGTTTGAAATGTATTGGGGGTTTCGATACGGATTCTATGCAGCGACTATCTGAGTGTCAAACAGTTTTCTCTTCAATATGAAAAGGTTAGACCACCGTGAACTTGTCGTGATAGTGCGAACTAGCGAGAAGGCGAAATTAGACCATGCCGGCGGAGGATCTCGGCCGTACGGTCCAACGGCAATGCTTCGACGGTATGACCTCTTCCGGTCGTAGTTGTGGCCTTGAAGAGTGAGTTATAGATGGCCTCCTCAGTGGCCTCGATCACGGCGAGAAAGAGTGGCGACATGGTGTCATTGGCAAGTGTTTTCTGATTGCGTGGGGCGTTTCGTTCGCTTTGACTAAGAGGTTTGATCCGCAGGTCCAACGCGGTTGAGAAGGCGATAGCGTAATCACCGCTGCCGTTGCTGCCCGCGGCGCCGGTGCGGGCCAGGCCCATCATCGCGCGCGCCGCCATGCGGTTCAGGTTACGGGCGTCCACCGGCGCGTCCGTCGCTATCACGATGATGACTGAGCCATCGGGAGTAGTCGGTGGTGTGGCAAGTTCGTCCTTTAAATAATAGCGGCCCAACTCGCGTCCAACTGGTGCGCCATTGATCGTCAAGATGCCGCCGAAGTTGGTTTGGACCAGGACACCCACCGTATAACCGCCCAAACGCTCGGGCAACTTGCGCGACGATGTGCCGATGCCGCCTTTGAAGCCGAAGGCGACCGTTCCGGTTCCCGCGCCGACGCAACCTTCCGCGACTGCCCCGTTTTTTGCACCTTTGATCGCGGCGACAACGTCTTCGCGCGAGATGTGACGCCCGCGTATGTCGTTGAGATAACCGTCGTTTGTCTCGGCGACGAGCGGGTTGATCGATTGGACGTCTTCGTTTCCCGGTAGGGAAAGCATGTAATCGAGCACAAAGTCGGCGACGCGCGGGACGCTCAGAGTCGACGTTAACAGTATCGGCGTTTCGATCTCGCCCAGTTCGTTTACCTGCGTTGAACCCGCCAGTTTGCCAAAGCCGTTGCCCACGAAGACCGCGCCCGGCACTTTCTCCCGAAACAGATTGCCGCTGTGCGGGAGAATCGCAGTCACGCCCGTGCGAATGTTGTCGCCACGAATGATCGTTGTGTGACCGACGAGCACGCCGTCAACGTCTGTGATTGCGTTGAGCGTGCCGGTCGGAAGGACGCCTACCGTGATACCGAGTTCACGCGCGCGCGGTCTGTTTTGCATGTTCGCTGAACTGCCGGGCAAAGAAGTCATGATCAGAAGTAGCAATAACGCGATGAGCTTTTTCATTCGTCTATTGGATCGGCCTTTGGCCCTTGTACTTTGGTCTTTGTACTTAGGTTTTTGGTGATTTTGAATCCTAAATGAAGACCAAAGTACAAAGACCAAAGTACAAAGTACTCACGCAGCTTTCGGAACGACCGGGCGGTTAGCGTTCTGCCATGCATCCCAACCACCGATGAGGGCGCGTGCTTTTGTCCATCCGGCTTGTCGAAGTTCCTGCGCCACACGGGCGCTGGTCGCTTCGTTTGGTCAAGCGCAATAGGCAATGAGCCATGCCTCCTTCGGTAGCGCGAGTTCACGAGCTTGCGCGACGACATTCTCCGGCGGCATACGAACCGATCCTTCGGCTTGCAAGTCGCTCGTGTCGCGACTCCGTTCGGTGCGCACGTCGAGAAGAATCACTTGCTCTCCGGATTTTTGTAGTTGGTCCAATTCTTCGAGCGTGATGCTTTGCGCGCTCGTGGGTTGCACGAGCTCGAGAACCGGCAATGGTCTCGGTTCCTTCGGTGGCTCGGGTACGGGTGGTGCTTCGGGCTCGCGTTGTCCGAGCAGTCGCGCAAACAACATCGGCGTTGAGCCGTGAACAACTATTGAGATCAAAACGATCAGCGCGCAAATTCGAAACAGTTGATCGCTGGCGGCGACTCCTGCGAAGACGGGCAACAATATCAGCAACAACGAGCTGAGACCGCTTGGTCCAAACCACGCGATTAGAAAACGGCCGTGCTTATCTACATCCGAACCGATCAGTGAAATGAGATAAACAGGCACGCGGATCAAAATAGCGAAAGCCGCAAAGATCACTGTGCGCGTATCGAGCCTGGTGAAACCGGTCCAGATCAAAGAGCTGCCGAAGATCACAAACGTGAAGAGCAGCAGCATTTCCGCAGTGACGCCGCCGTATTCGATAAAACAATCGCAGAGCTCAACGTCGAGCGCAGCGATAGTCATTCCCGCCGCGAACGCGGCGAGAAAGCCGCTGCCGTGAACGGCTTCGGCGGCTGCGTATGCGGAGAAGGCGACGCCGAGTGAGTAGAGAGATTCGTAGTCCCGCCGAACACCGATGCGTTTGCGAATCAGGTCGAGTGCGGCAACTGCGATTAGCCCGATTGCGATGCCGGCGCCGGGACCAAGAATAAAGAGTCCGAAGCCCATCTTCGCAAAGCCGCTTGACGCGAGTTCGTGTTGACCGCTCAAAGCGATCGCGACGACGACGATCGGCAGCAGGACGACGTCGTTGAGTCCGCTCTCGAGTTGTAGTGCTTGTCGTGTTACGAGCGAGATGTCGCGACGGCGCAGCAGTCCGCGAAGTAGTACGGGATCGGTTGAAGCGAGTGCAGCGCCGAGAATCGCAGCGAGTGCGGGTGGAATTCCGAGTAACCACCATGCAGCGAGGGCTGTCAGCGCAGCGCAAAGGATTGTTCCCGGGCCGAGCATTCGGAATGCGAGCCCCGCACGTCGTCTGACTTCTTTGGTGTTGAGAGTGACGGCGTCAGTGAACAGCACCATCGTGAGACTCAGCGTCGCCACGACACGCAACACCGGCGACGTGAGCGTCGCATCAAAGACCCCGAAGCCCGCAGGACCAAGAGCGGCGCCGATGAAAATAAACACGGCTACCTGCGGCAGTCCACTCCGATCGACGAGACCCGACAAGAGTGCCGACACAATGATGACTATGCCGATGATTGCAAGACCCGCGATTAATGATTCCGCACCCATAAAGATCTACCAGGGATAACCGTTGACTTTCTGGAGTTCAGGGATTGTACATTATTGACAACATTCGGCTCGCAAATATAGGCTAAGCGCGCGCTGAGTTTCTCTAAACTTTTTACCGGTCGTTCATAAGTTACTCACCGTTCGCTGTTATCCCGCTGAATGCAACCTTGCCATCAGTCAGGAGACTCGTATGGCCCAGGCACCGAAGGAACTGCCTTCCAAACGCTTCGCCATTTCAGGCACGGAAATGATTTTGCTCATCCTCCTCGTCATCGGATTGTGGGTTTGGATAAAGTGGGCACATATCGATTTCTTCGGCAAACCGGACGAGCAGCAGTTCATTACGCAGCGCATCAACATCAAGCAGGAGGAACTGGCGCGTTTGGACACGGTAAGAAAGGATGCTGCGAATCAACTTCTGGCCGCCGAAATCGATCAGCTTAAACAGCGCGCCGCCAGGAAGAGTCTTGAATCGCTGCATCCGAATATAGAAAAACTTCAGCACGGAGCTTCGACTTCTATTCCCGCCGAAGCCGTGAAGAGTTATGAGGCCGCACGAGCTCAGGAGCTTGCGGCAGGTGAACTGATTGCATTATTGAACGCTCGGATTGAGGCGTCGAGCACGAACGCTGGAAGCATTACTAAACAACTGCAATCTGCAACTGAGGAACTTCAGCGGGCGCAGATTAAAGAGTCTGCGGTTTTACTCTTGCTTCCCTTAGTAATCATCGTGTTGCCGTTGTGGATCGCTCGTCGAGTTGCAAGCAGACAGGTTCGGACAGATCAGGGATCGATACTTTTTTCTCTGGTCGTCTGTGCTCTGTTCATTCTTTTTGCTTATCGAGTCTTACAACTGACGAGTGCGATTTTGGTTGGAACAATCCTGTTTTTATTCCTGCTTCGGAAGATCAGATGGTCGTCGAATCAAATCAAAGAAGCGGACCGGATGAGCCGTTAACCGATCCGTCAAGCGATCTGTTGGACATCAACGACGATGCCCTTGCGCTGGCAAACTATATCCGTGCGCAGCAAAACGAACTGCCCTTTACTGTCGGAATTTTTGGTGAATGGGGTGAAGGTAAGACGACCATGGTGCGCTTTCTCGAGCACCACTTAACTAACTTGAAGAAGGACGAATCAAGGGCGAAGAAGGATAACAAGGAGATCAAGTTTGTCACCTTTTCGGCCTGGCCTTTTACTACCTCCGAAAAACTCTGGCGTGGACTGATCCTCAAAATTACGAAAGTAATGTTCGGCTGTGATCCGGAGACAAACCACAAGAAGGCAATCGTTCAACCAAAACCTAACTCAACCAAATGGACCACAAGAGTCTCGACTTTTTTACGTAACGACTTTTTCAAGCCACCCTTGTCCGAATTTGACCAATTTGTAAAAGAGATGGAGAGGACAGACTACGGCAGGATCAGTAAACGCACACCAACTGATGAGGTCGATCAGGAAACGATGATAAATGCCGTGGTCGCTGGTGCGTTGACTGTGCTCGGTACGGTGGCGCCGTTCATTTCCGGTCTGTCCGAGTTATTGGGCGTTCGGCCCAAACCCGACAGACGAACTCAAGCGCAAACTGAGGAGGGTTCGACAGCCGACGCTTTGCACGAATTTCGAAAGCTCTTCGGCAACATGTTGAAGCGCAAAGCCGGGGGCGCGGCAGTTTACGTTTTTATCGATGATCTGGACCGCGCTCAGCCCGACGTCGCTCTGGATATCATGGAGTCTATTCGGATTGCCTTAGACAACGTCGACTGCGTGTTCATCATTGCAGTTGACGAAACATTGATTTCGCAAGGTCTGCGGTTACGTTACAAAGAACTGTTTGCCGAAGAGAAGAAAGACAATCTAAGTAACACGTTGGCAAATAAAGGACAGGAATACCTGGAGAAGATTATTCAGTTTCGTACTCGGGTTCCGCCGCGAACTGCCGAGCAAACAAAGCGCTTGATTGCCGCCGAGTTTGCTGACTGGACTCCAGCCGGCGACATTATTCAAACGATTGCCAACAACAACCCGCGCCGTATCAAGCAGTATTGCCAGCGACTGATTTTTCAAAAGGACCTTGGGTCGAGTTTTATACTCGGATCACCTGCCGATGAGCCGCCCAGTGTTTCAAGGCCGGATAAGGAAACTCCATCGCAGACGCTCTCCGATGGTTGATATTCAATGGAAACCGACGAGAAGAGAAATCTGATTAAGTGGCTCAACGCTCTCATTGCGATGGCCCAGTGGGACACGGGCCTGCCGTTTTATTTTGCACGTCTGGTAAACCAGCGGGAGGAATACACCAAGGCGCTGCGACTGATTCGAGAACTACCCAGAAAAATACCGCCGCCGGATCCGCCTGGAGCTACGCTCAACCAAAAGGAGTGGGAGACCCTTTACGAAAAAATCACTTCTGTAGCCACTCTGCGCAATCTGTTCGCGGACAATGGTGATCCTTTTAAAACTGCTACTCCATCTCAAATTTCCCTCTTAGCTGAGATCTCGGATCTCACGACGACGCCTGATCCGCAAACATGGTTCTACTCACAAAACGGCGCCTTCCATCTCGTTCTGGCCGCCGTCCGTCTCGCTGCCGCGCGACAGGCCCAAACTGGTGAAGACTCTGAGGTGAATATGAAGTCGCTGATCGGAGATGCCTTCGGTAAGTTCTACATCGTATTTGATGCAGACCCCGTTCTCACCGAAGATCTGTATAAGCTGGCTTGTTCAAACGACTGGTTCCCTGTTTTGGCGTCTCTCAGGGATGTAGCTGATTACACCACGGAGGGAAGCGAGACCCACGCAACGCTTCAAGCTTGGAATAAAAGACTCATCGATCCAGATCTGCGCACGCTGGTGCTGAAATTATTCGATGTCCCCAGGAAGTTAGTGAAACTTGCCTGGGAGCGCCGAGACTTTTTTGATGAAGCGCGCAATTTAATTCCGCACGGCTTGGTTGAACCCCATTTACTTTCGCGGAACGAGCGCACGGACCTCAGGGAACAGGTTTCAAATGCTGCGCATAAAATCTTTGTTGAGAAAGCCCAAATTGAAGTTGAGGAGATCGAGTCTGATTTAAAGTTGTTAGAGGTAATTGCAAAGCACTACATGAGTGCGAGGAAATTCGTCAAGCTGGATGGTTTGGTTTATTTATGGCCCAGGATTGCTAGTCTCGCGATGGCGAATTACACGAGTCTTCAGTATGTGGAAGATCTCCTGGTAAACAGTAAGTCCACACCCTCTGACAGCGAGCTTGAATTAAACGATGCACGCGAGTTATATGAGCTGTGTGCGAACAACAGAGCTGTCGTACGCTTCCTTAAACTCTATCCACGATTCAAAGAGATCGACCCAAACGAATTAAGACGCTATCGACGACTCGCTCGTGGGGTCGCGGATCCAGGGGCGCCATCATCGTCAACGATGGCGCAGAACGTTCCCAATATTTCTCCAACGCCAATTACGTCTGACCTTTTTCCAGCAGCAGCTCGCGTCTGCGAACTGGTGATTCAAAACATTCCCCGGCCAATAACCCCTGATCCATACCAGGAACAGGATTTTGCGCTTTCGCTGAGAGTTACAGATCAAGAGATCAAAAAAGGAACGGTAACGTTTTCCACTCGAAAACTTTTGGACAGAATACTAGCGGCGATGGGTGTGCTTTCGGACGACGTACTACAAGGCACACTCAAGAGTCTGTTTTCTGCAAATACTGCCCTGGAGGTTTTGCTCCGCGGCGGGAAGGAACTCTTTTCCGCGATAATCATTGAGAGTGGGCTGGAAGAACAATTCACCGCCGTCTTTGAAGATGACAGTCCTGTGCGTCTCGTGATTGTAATTCCGTCGATTCGAGAAGAATTGCATTTTCTGCCGTGGGAATGGTTGCCACGTCCAGGCCACAAGGAACTTTTACTCTCGAACTCACGCTACTCCATTGTGCGTTCAAAGCCTGTTCTATCGAAAATCTTTGTGCCCATTTCTCCACCGATCAGAATTATGGGACTTTTTCCGAATGTTCCGTTAGGCGCACGCGATGTCTCCGATAGTTCACTGAAAGAACTGGAGCAATTAGGACGAACGGGCCTTCTCTTTCAGTCATTGGTGCGCGAGGATGCGAGTGTGACACGGGTCAAGGAAGAGTTCGAAAAGTTTCGTCCTCAAATTGTTCACTTTGAAGGCCACGTGACTATTTCTGGTGAAGAGAATGCCGCTGTCAGGATCCTGTTTTCGAATTTGACATCCACTGAACCCGTTGGTCGACCTGAATTTGAATCGCTGCTCCAAGACCATAAGGTGCAATTGCTTGTCTTAGGACGAAATGAGACGAACCGAGTCTATGGAAATGCAGGGCCGATATTGGCGAGTCGAGTGGTCAGAATGGCCGTTCCTACAGTGCTCGCTCCGATCAGAGCGGTCGATGAGGTAACTGCAACCACGTTCACTACCGAGTTCTACCGTGCGTTCCTTCGAGGCCTCACAGTTGAGCAGGCCGTTTTCGTTGCTCGCCAAAAGGTCGAGTCGAACGGTGGCGACTGGACGCCTTTTGCTTTGTTTTCCGATCCCTGGGCGCTTGATGACTTCAAACCATTACCTCGGACTCTCTAATCTCTACTCGTTTTCACTTGACAGATTCTCCCGTATGCCGTGAGATAGGCCATCGAGTAACCGCCTTTTCAAACCGACAAAGTAAGGACCAAGATGAACCTTTCAATATTGGATTGGACGGTAATCGGCGCATATTTTCTTTTCAACCTCGGTATCGGCCTGTACTACGCGCGGAGAGCACGCGGCAGCACCAGTGAATTCTTCCTTTCGGGACGCAACGTGCCGTGGTGGCTCGCCGGCACATCGATGGTCGCCACCACCTTTGCCGCTGATACACCGCTCGCCGTTACCGGCTTCGTGGCCAGGAACGGAATCGCGGGCAACTGGCTCTGGTGGAACTTTGTCATGAGCGGCATGCTCACCGTCTTTCTTTACGCCCGTCTCTGGCGACGCGCCGGTGTGATGACTGACATCGAGTTTGCCGAACTGCGTTACTCCGGCAAGCCCGCAGCGTTCCTGCGCGGCTTTCGTGCCCTCTATCTCGGTCTGCCGATCAACTGCATCATCCTCGGTTGGGTAAACCTGGCGATGGTGAAGATCCTCGAGATCACTTTGGGCGTGAACAAGCGAGGCGCGATTATGATCGTGATCGGCATGTTGCTCTTCACTGCCTTCTACACTGCAATCTCCGGTTTGTGGGGCGTGCTCGTTACTGACCTTTTTCAGTTTGCACTAAAAATGGGCATGGTGATCGTGCTCGCGATTCTCGCCGTCAATGCAGTCGGCGGAATCGACGGACTCAAGTCTCAGATCGGTGCGATGGACGCAGCCGCCGGCGGTGGTTCGCGACTCGCGTTCTTCCCTGAATACAATTCAGCGTGGATGCCGGCGATCACGTTGTTTGTTTATCTCGGCGTGATCTGGTGGTCCACATGGTATCCCGGCGCGGAGCCGGGCGGCGGTGGTTACGTGGCCCAACGCATCTTCTCCGCGAAGAACGAAAAGCACGGACTACTCGCGACGCTCTGGTTCAACATCGCGCACTACGCGCTGCGCCCGTGGCCATGGATCCTGACCGCACTCGCTTCGCTCATTCTTTATCCGACTCTCGTCGACAAAGAATCGGGTTACATTAAGACGCTCTTTCCAGCACATTGGGATCCTAAGCTTAGAATTCCACGTGGACAAGTTGTCGCG
>JADMIO010812798.1_pt1 | contig 99981 bp, 78 predicted proteins | sample 8958161 | NCBI WGS metagenome assembly JADMIO01 (sample SAMN16585339, study PRJNA669376) | soil metagenome | isolation source: Crop rotation soil | place: USA: Cullars Rotation, Alabama | collected 2011
GCGACAACTTGTCCACGTGGAATTCTAAGCTTAGGATCCCAATGTGCTGGAAAGAATTGACCGAAGAAATTTTTGAAGAGGGCCTCGGGTTTGACGGCTCGAGTATTCGCGGGTGGAAAAGCATCGAGGCTTCCGACATGCTGGCCATGCCTGACCCAAATACGGCATTTATCGATCCTTTCTGTGCCGTGCCCACCTTATCGTTGACCTGCACCATATCGGAGACAGGCACAAAAGAGGCGTATACTCGTGATCCCCGCGGGATTGCGCAAAGAGCGGAAAAATATTTGGCCAGCACTGGTTTGGCGGATACTGCGGTGTTTGGGCCTGAGGCCGAGTTTTTTATCTTTGATAATGTTCAATTTGATTCCAAGAGCAACGGCACATTTTACTCGGTAGACTCGGAGGAGGCGGTCTGGAATACCGGCCGCGATGAAATGCCGAACCTCGGTAATAAGATCCGGCACAAGGAAGGATATTTTCCAGTGTCACCGGCGGATGCGCAACAGGACATTCGCACTGAAATGTGTTTGGTAATGGAGGAACTCGGAGTTCGCATTGAGCGTCAACACCACGAAGTTGCTACTGCTGGACAGGCGGAAATTGATTACCGGTTCGACACCCTGGTCCGCGCGGCAGATTCGATGATGGTTTATAAGTACGTGGTCAAAAACGTAGCAAAAAAGCACGGCAAAACGGCCTGTTTTATGCCAAAACCGTTATTTGGCGATAACGGCTCCGGAATGCACACGCATCAGAGCCTTTGGAAAAAAAATAAGCCTTTGTTCGCTGGCAATGAGTATGCCGGATTATCGAAAATGGGGCTTTATTACATCGGTGGCCTGCTAAAGCATGCGCGCGCACTATGTGCCATTTGCAATCCTACCACGAACAGCTACAAGCGCCTTGTCCCCGGCTATGAAGCGCCTGTGAACCTGGCTTACTCCGGACGTAATCGGTCTGCGGCAGTGCGTATTCCGATGTACAGTGACAGCCCGAAAGCTAAACGTGTTGAATACCGTCCTCCCGATCCCGCAGCCAACCCATACCTTGCTTTTGCCGCTTTGCTGATGGCAGGACTGGACGGCGTGATCAACAAAATCGAGCCGGGCGAGCCGTTGGACAAAAACATTTACGAATTGCCGCCCGAAGAATTGAAAAAGGTACCGAATGTTGCCGGCAGCCTTGGTGAAGCACTTGATTGTTTGGAAAAAGATCACGACTTCCTGCTAAAAGGGGATGTCTTCACCAGCGACTTTTTGGATATGTGGATCAGTGCAAAGCGCAAAGATCACGATGCTCTGCGCTTGCGCCCACATCCGTACGAATTTTTCCTCTACTACGACGTTTAAGAAACGTCAGACCGACAGCCCTGGTTATCGCAGCATTTTTTTGTCACAAAAATGTTAAAATTGCTTGATTTTATTGGCTTAAAGCCGCCTGTGAATAACTCGTGAATAAATGTTAATATGTTGTCCTAGTAACTTATGCCGGTATCGCCTAAAAACTTTCTCCTCCGGCTGCCACTCAGTTCGCAACAAACCAGGCATCCGGGCCGAGAATGTTGGGCAAGATTCGGTTTCGATTTTTAATAGCTTATATATCAATGACTTACGCAGGCATTTGCTGTCGAGAAATGGGACGCTTCGAAACGCGTTTTTTATTTTGATGAATCCGGTCAATTCAGCGCCAATGTCAGGCTATCCAATAAATCGATTTACATCAGTGCAGTCAGGTCAGGTGAATAAAACGCCAAAAACTGGCGTTTTTTGAACATTTACACCATGCAAGCTTCCGCTGAACAAATCTGGGCCACGGCGCAAGAGCAACTGCGCTCAATGCTGAATGCGGACATCTATAATCTGTGGTTCGCGCCACTGCGTGCCTGCGCCCTTAATGATTCGAGTTTGCTGTTGGAAGTTGGGAATGAGTTCTGTGAAGTATGGTTAAAAGATAATTACTTGAGTTTGCTCGAGGAAATTGTTCAGCTCGCCTCTGGGGAAAAACTTGAAGTAAGATTTCGGGTATCAACCCCGAGCATTGCAGTTTCTCCTCAAGCGAATACCGCCGCACCCTCGATAAAGCCAAAGGCCGTCACCGAAGCTGTTCTCGACCGCAGCACTCCAGCTCCTGAACTTAGTTTTAATCCAAAAAACACCTTTGATACTTTTGTAGTCGGGAACAATAACAATTTTTCCTACGCGGCGGCTCTGGCAGTGGCTCAGGCACCGGGCAAATCTTACAATCCGCTGTTCCTTTATGGTGGCGTAGGGCTTGGGAAAACCCATTTGCTTCACGCGATCGGACATCACGTATCCTCCAACAAAAAGGGCGCGCGTGTCGCGTATGTCTCATCAGAGAAGTTTACGAACGAGTACATCGACGGAATTCAAAACAATCAGCTCGCAAAATTCCGGAAGAAATATCGGCAAACAGACGTTCTTCTCATTGATGACATTCAGTTTCTGGCGGGAAAAGAGCGCATCCAGGAGGAGTTTTTCCACACTTTTAACACACTGCACGAGGGCCACAAACAAATCGTGCTCACCTGTGACCGGCCGGCCAGTGAAATCCAAAATCTCGAGCATCGCCTGGTCTCCCGTTTTGAATGGGGCCTAGTGACCGATTTGCAACCGCCGGATGTGGAAATGCGCCAGGCGATTCTGCAAAAAAAAGCCCAAATCATGGGCGTCGACTTGCCGGAGGACATAATCAATTTTCTTGCGAATCGTATTCGTACCAACGTGCGCCGTTTAGAAGGCGCGTTGATCCGGGTTGCGTCCTACGCCGCTCTTACCGGGAAAAAGCTGACCGTTGAGGTCGTAGAAGGCTTATTGCGTGAAGTGCTTCACGAAGAAGGCCGATATTCGATCAGCATTGAAGTCATTCAGAAAAAAGTGGCTGAACATTTCGACATTCGCCTCGCGGACATGACCAGCAAGCGCCGGCCGGAAAATATCGCCTTTCCCAGACAAATAGCCATGTTCCTCTCGAGGCAAATGACCGAAAGTTCATTGAGTATTATCGGGGAAGCCTTTGGAGGGCGCGATCATGGCACAGTTCTGCATGCCTGTCGGTTGGTAAAAGATCGTATGGAAGTGGACGCAAATGTCCGTCAGGTCGTTCATTACCTCGAAAAACAATTATCCCGCTAGAGGTTGCCAGGGCAACCGGGGATGACGTCGTCCACCAAGGGGAAACCCGCAGAAATGAAGCTGGCACTAATTCCTGGGCTCTTCCTGTGTGTGCTCGTCCATGCCTCGGATTGGCCACAGTGGCGCGGACCAAATCGCTCTGGGGTAAGCGCTGAACACTTACCATCGCCGCTTAAAGGGCTCACCCTGTCCAATTTATGGAGCTCTGAAGTTGGAACTGGGTTTTCCTCCATAGCAATAAGTCAGGGGAGGCTATTTACATTAGGAAATCAAAACGATAAAGACACGGTTTGGTGCTTTGATTCCAAGAATGGCAAGGAGTTATGGCGATACACGTATGAGGCAAGCCTCGGCCCTCAATATTACGAGGGAGGGCCAGCAGCTACTCCGACGGTTGACAATGGGCGGGTGTTTACTATTTCCAAATGGGGAAACATTTTTTGCTTTGAAGCACGCAAGGGAAAGATTTTGTGGCAACGTGATTTGCGGCAGGAAGGCTTAAAGACAAATCGATGGGGTTTTGCTGGCTCACCGCTGGTTTGGAAAAATTCAGTGATTTTCAATGTTGGGGACTATGGCATGGCATTGGATTGCAGCTCTGGCCAGACCATTTGGCGAACCGGCACAAACTCCGCCGGCTATGCGAGCCCGGTGCTGTTCAGAGCTCAGGGCAAGGACCGCGTTCTCATTTTTGCCGCCAAATCTCTGGTTGCGATTGATCCAGAAGATGGACGGGAAGTTTGGCGTTTTCCGTTTGAGACAGGATGGGACACAAACAATTCCGATCCTCTGGTTTATGAAGACGCGATTCTAATCTCCAGCTTCACTCGAGGCTCCGTGCTACTTAAAGTGAAAGCAGACCAGCCAACGGTTATTTACGATCTGAAAAACTTATACAGTCATTTGAGTCCCGGAATCCTGCAGGGAGGCTTCTTGTATGCATTCAGCGGTGAAGCCAAACAACAAACTGACTTCCGCTGTATACAATTCCTCACCGGCGAGCTGAGGTGGTCCGTTAAAGACCCCTCATTTGGGTCTTTGCTTTGCGTGGATGGGAAAGCTCTTCTTTTGAGCGATAAAGGCGAATTGCTGCTTGGGGATATTTCAAGCTCCGGATTCAAGGTATTGTTTCGGGAACAGGTTCTGAGCGGTGTTTGTTGGAGTCCACCCGCCTACGCCGATGGCCGCATCTATGCCAGGAACGCCAAGGGCCACCTGGTGTGTGTTGCGCTGAAATCCACCGGTCACTGAACAGTCTCAGAAGAGAGCGCCGGATCCTGTGATTGCAAGAACGACTCGGGACGGTTACTGTCACAAAAAGCCATCGAAGAAAAAGTTATGCGAGTCGCTTCTCATTTCCTTAAATTGCTTGTAGTGATAACGTTCTGTACTCCATGGTGCCACGTTACTGGTGAGAACTGGCCGAATTGGCGTGGGCCGCACTACAATGGTGGAACGGATGATAAGAACCTTCCTGCGACGTTTTCAAAAACAGAAAACGTTAAATGGTCATCTCCGCTTGCGGGCCCTTCTGCTTCGACTCCCATAATTTGGGAAAATCATCTATTCCTCAGTTCGACCGATGAGCGGACGAAAACACTCCATGCTTTGGCTATTGACCGTCGGACTGGAAAAGTGCTTTGGGATCATGAAGTTGCGAGCGGTTACAATGTCGACGACAAGAGTAATTTCGCGTCCCCTTCTCCGGTGACGGACGGCAAAGTCACAGTGTTCCTTTATGGAAACGGAGAAATAGCCTGCTACGATTTTGAGGGGAAGAAACTTTGGGGCCGCAATTTACAGCAGGATTTTGGTGGGTTTGCGTACCAATGGACCTATGGCGCCAGTCCGACACTCTTCCATGGCAAACTTTTCGTTCAAGTACTGCAGCGGAATGAACCAGTGCATGGCAGAGGCCGGAGTGATGCCCCTATCGAATCCTTCATTCTTGCACTTGACCCTGCTTCCGGAAAGCAGCTCTGGAAGCAGGTCCGACCATCTGACGCCAGAATGGAATCTCATGAAGCATACAGCACTCCTATACCTTATGAGCACGATGGCCGTACTGAACTGCTCGTCGTGGGCGGAGATTGTATTACCGGCAACTCCGTGGAAACTGGCGAGGAGCTATGGCGCTGGGGCACTTGGAATCCCACCCGCATAACGCACTGGCGATTGGTTCCTTCCGCAGTGATGGGGAATGGTACGATTGTGGTGTGTGCCCCAAAGGGGTCGCCAGTTTACGCTTTCAAATCGGGGGCCAAAGGCCTGCAGGATGATTCGATTCTGGCATGGAAATCTGCAGAGAGGGAGATTTCGAGCGATGTTTCCACTCCGCTTTTTTACAAAGGGCGTATTTACATTCTGAATGGAGATCGCAAATGCGTTGCCCGAGTAGATCCGGCTACGGGAAAGCCGGATTGGATTGGTGAACTTGAGAGCCGGATAAAAATCGAATCTTCCCCGACGGCGGCCGATGACAAAATTTATTTCCAAAACTTTCGGGGAGAGGTTTTCGTTATCGGAGCTTCGGAGAAATTCAATCTTCTTGGAACAATTCAGATGGGCGATGAGGGGAATGACCAGCTCAGGTCTTCTATTCCGATTTCAAACGGACAATTGTTCATTCGGACCGGCCACAAATTGTACTGCATCCAAAACACTCGCTCAGGCACGTAGACGTCCCATACAGGGAGTCCTTAATCCTTCCAACTCGCGTCGGCTCAAGAGAATGTAACCTTGAAGCCTGCCGAGACATGGCATTGAGAGTGCTATTTAAATGCCCGTAGCGACAAAGTGGCAAAACCGGTCAAGCCACTGTCCTCAGAATGCAAGAACCTCATCTTTAACGACATATGAGTTTTCTGGTACGGATGCTTGCTGGAAATACCCAGCTCACACCCCGTGAGCGGAGCCATTTGCTTTCCGCAAACCTCTGCCTTGGTAAAGGCAATACCGATGAAGCGCGTCAGGAATTGAGCAAAATTCCAACTTCAAATCGGACTAACCCGGATGTGTTATGCGTAAGCTGGAAGATTTATTCCACATCCGGCAACTGGGAGCTCGCTGCGGAAACAGCCAAGGCGATTGCGGAGCAGATGCCAGGTAACGAGTTGGGTTCGGTTCTTTTAGCCCAGTCACTCCATAAGCTCGGTAGGACGAAGGAAGCTCGAGACACGCTAATCGCCACTGCTCATAAATTTCCTGAAAAATATTTAATCCATTATGATCTGGCGCGTTATTGTTGCGCACTTGGCGATTTAAGCGAGGCATGGAAATGGCTTGAGAAAGTCCTCGAGGCTCCAGGTAGCACGGAAGAAATCATCTTACTTGCTCTATACGATCCGGATCTCAAACCGCTGCTTGGCGATACTACTGAAGGCAAACCGTGGCGCACGATCGCGGCGACCTGCCTGGCGCGCTGAGTGACGAAACCTCCCGATTAGGCCCCGTTCACGAGCGTAAAATTTTCGACCTGCCTTATTCCTTAAGGCTAAAGTAGCCGTGGTTTAGCAGTCATTGGTTGCTTTTGAGGATAGCTCTATCCATTCTAGAGTTTACTCATGCCGAACCGTTCTATCGCCAGCAGCAGCAATGCCTGCAAAACCATTTTATGGATTGGATTTACGATCCTGCTTACGGGTTTCCTCGTTCAATCAACTCCGGCTCAAACGCCCCTTAAAGAGCAATTGAAGCATACCGCCTTCAAAATCGCGTACGAGTGCTATGTTGACGGAAACTGGGAAATCTTCGTGATGAATGCGGATGGTTCGGAACCAGTAAATCTTACCAGGACGCCCCGGGAACATGAGCATTACCCGCAAGTATCGCCCGATGGCACAAAGATTTGCTTTTCCGTTGACGAAGGTGAAGGCCGAGATGCGGTACGAAGTCTATTCGTAATGGACATCAATGGGGAGCACCGGAAGAAGCTTGTGGACCACGCCCGGGAGCCATTCTGGAGTCCGGACAGCAATCTCATCGGCTTTCTCCCTCAGGAATTCCCGAAATTCAATGTGATTGATTATTACACCCGGGGAATGAGCTTTTACGAGCTTTTAACCGGAAAAATAGAGCCGCACCCAAACACCACAAATTTATTTCACCTGTACAACCCCTGCTTTTCGCATGATGGCAAATGGATCATTTCCACAGTTCATGCAGGCATGGGTTATGATCATGCGATTTTAGCTATTGAGGCCAAAGGTGACAAAATCATCAACCTGAACATTCCTGGATGTCGGCCTTGTTTAAGTCCAGACGGCAAACAACTGGCCTGGGGTGCGGGCGACCACGAAATCGTCCTGGCACCCATTGACCTTGAATCGGAAACGCCAACCGTTGGTCAGTGGCGCCTCAGGATTAAAGATAAAACGAATGAGACCTACCACGTCGATTGGGCTCCGGATAGTCGTTTCGTCAGCTTAAGTTTTGGTCCTGCAAGCAAGGGTGACCCTTCTAAAACCGGCTCATTTCAATCCGCCTGCGAAATTGTGGGAGTTTATGCGGCAGGCTGGAATCTTTGTGCCGTATCCGCCGAAAAATCCGGCGAACTCGATTTGAATCATGCCACTGACTCGGATATCCTGGTTTTGACAACCAATGGATTCAGTAACAAGGAATCGGCATGGTTCCTTCCAACCGCGAAAGGAAATGCAAAGTGAGGCGGGGGGTTCGCTGGTTGTTGTTAGTTTTTTTAGGAGTTTTGTCATCTTGCGGAAAGTCCCCTGGAAGTTCGGAAGCTTCTGGTGAGAGAAAAGATTCCGAAGGAGGAACGTCTTCCTCAGCTCTCCCCGTTGAGATCATCACCGCTTCAGGTATTCAAATGATCAGCCTTCCTGGAGGCGAGTTTATGATGGGAAGCAACAAAGGAAATGTGGATGAAGCCCCGCCCCATAAAGTCAGGCTGACGCCGTTTATAATCGATAAGTACGAAGTCACCCATGAGATGTTTGCCAAGGCGCAATTGCCCAACCCTTCTCATTGGCAGGATAAACCCAATAAACCAGTAGAACGCGTTCGCTGGCGCGACGCCAAGCAGTATTGTAACGAGCGATCTCTGCTCGAAAAACTGAAGCCCTGCTACAACGAAAAGACGGCGGACTTTGATTGCGACTTTGCGGCGAACGGCTATCGATTACCCACAGAAGCAGAATGGGAGTATGCGTGTCGCGCTGGAACAGACGATTCGTTTGCGGGCCAACCAGACCGATTGCGGCAATTCGCGTGGTTTGCAGATAACTCCAATGAGAAAACGCACCCTGTCGGAGAGAAAAAGCCCAACCGTTGGGGCATTTTTGATTTATACGGAAATGTCTCCGAGTGGTGCGAGGATGTCTATAGCCCAACCTACTATAAAGAAAGCCCGCTTTCAGATCCTGTGGGGCCGCTCAGTCCTGGAAAGGATGTGAAACGGGTAATGCGCGGGGGTTCATGGAAAGCGAGTGCCAATATGTGCAGCGCAACGTTGCGCCAAGCTGAACGCACTGGCGATAGCGATGCATGTTTTTATACGGATTACTGTGGATTCCGTTGCGTCCGCAGAGCGACTCGTGAGGAACTGCAGGTTTTGAAAGCCGGGCCTAACCTCTAACTCGAGTCCACTCAATAGGGCAGTTGAAATCATAACGGCGCCATGCTTTTTCATACCTGGACGTTTCTGCTCTTTATGGCCGTTGTGCTGCCGATTTTGTTCGCACTCCGGAAAACTCGGCTTTGGATTCCGTGGTTACTCATTGCGTCATACACTTTTTATGGTTGGTGGAATCCCTATTACTTAATTCTCGTTTTTTATTCGACCCTCCTCGATTTCGTTCTCGTCGCGCTCATGGACCACTGTCCGCGTGAACTGAAGATCCTCCCCAACTCGGATAGACCCGGCTGGCTTCAATTTAGAAATCCAACTATGAAGCTGGCCTTTCTTATCACGGGAATTGTTACCTTGAGCGCCCTCGGCCTGATCTTTTTTGGCCCAGCGACGCTTCGTCCGACCATGGCAATGGCGACCCTCATTCTCCTCTTAATGACACTCGGAGCGTTTTTTTGCAGCCGAAGAACCTGGCTCCTGGTGAGCATTGTGAACAATCTGGCGATCCTGGTTTTTTTCAAATATGCCCGGTTTTTTATTGAGAATCTTAATACCATTCTGGCCGCCTGCCATATTTCCATTCGCTTGCCGGATCCTTCCACGCTCATGCCTTTTGGCGCCGCCTACATCCTGCCGGTGGGGATTTCGTTCTTTACGTTTCAGTCCCTGAGTTACACGATCGATTTCTACCGTGGGCTCATCCACCGCGAACGAAACTTTCTCCGTTTCGCAACATTTGTGGCCTTTTTTCCGCAACTAATGGCTGGGCCAATCGAGCGCGCCGCGCACTTGCTGCCTCAGTTCTTCAAGTTCCCCCCGATTCGGTCACAGAATTTTACCGATGGTCTATCGCTGTTCATTGTCGGCCTTTTCAAGAAACTCGCGCTCGCCAACTACTTATCCCTCTACGTCGAACGGATTTATGATAATCCGAAATTATTTACGGCACCGGAGTTGGTCGCGGCAACCTTCGCATTCGCATGGCAAATCTTTTTCGATTTCAGTGGATATACCGATATGGCCCGCGGCATCGCAAAGGTCATGGGCTTTGAGCTCATGCTGAACTTCAATAACCCTTATCTGGCCACCGGGCTGGGTGAGTTTTGGTCTCGCTGGCACATCAGTCTTTCCAGTTGGTTCAGAGATTACGTTTACATTCCGCTGGGCGGAAATCGACGCGGCGCATTTATCACTTATCGAAACCTGTTTATTACTTTTTTGGTTTCAGGGATTTGGCACGGCGCGGCATGGACATTCGTAATTTGGGGACTGTTGCACGCGCTAGGAATTCTGATCACACGAGAACTGGAGCGTTCGCGGTTTTATCGCGAACGGATCCCCCGCTTACCTAAACAACTTGCGACGTTTCTGTTTGTTTGTTTCGCGTGGATCTTCTTTCGGGCCGGCTCCCTGAGTGACGCAAATTTTATCATTACACGCATTTGCACCGGAGCCTGGCACAAACCGCAAATCCCTATTCTAATGTTGTTGTTGGTCCTGCTCGTCTGGCTTTACCAATTCATCTACGAATCCAAATGGAAAACTCTCGCTCAGTTTTCCGGAGTGCGAGTCGGAGTTGCGCTAGCCATGCTCATTTATCTATGCATCTTCGCAACTGAGGGAGGAGCGTTCATTTACTTTCAATTCTGATATGTCCCGCAGCGAAACCGCACCACGACCTGCAGCAATTTCTTCGACCACGCCTGGCGAGACTCGTTTCGTCAATGCGGTGCGTCTAAGAGGTCGGCAATGGTTCATAGTCTTTATCCTGCTGCTGGTTACGGTCGTAGCGACGCCCCTCATATGGCAAAAACTCGAACGGTTTGAAACCGGGCCAGATTACCGGATTCCATATCCCTTGAGCAAAGACTATTGGCTGTATCAGCGTCGGCTTCAGCAATTGTCCTTAACGAACATCGTGGTGCTCGGGGATTCTGTGGTCTGGGGGGAGTACGTTCAGCCAACCGGAACTTTGACGCATTTGGTCAATGTGCAAACTGGCAATTCAGGCAGGTTCGTGAATGGGGGAGTAAACGGATTGTTCCCACTCGCTTTTGAAGGGCTCATTCGCAATTACGGCAAATCACTTCATAACCGGAAAATCATTTTGCATTGCAATCTGCTTTGGATGAGCAGCCCCAAGGCCGACTTGCACACGGACAAAGAGGAGCGTTTTAATCATGCCGATTTGGTTCCTCAATTCTCGCCACGCATTCCTTGCTACAAGGCGGACTTAAATCACAGGATCGCTGCAGTAATCCAACGCAACTTCGCTTTTTCAGGATGGGCGAATCACGTGCAAATTGATTATTTCGGGCAAAATAATGTGCTCGCCTGGACTCTCGAAGAAGGAGAGCGCTCAACCAACTGCTTTCCGAATGCGTTCAAAAATCCTCTCGCACAAATCACCTTCAGGGTGCCGGTTGAACCAGCCGAGGATCCGGAACGTGGTCCAAAGAGCGAGCGCCACAAGCCTTGGTCGACTACAGGCCAGGGTTCTACTCGCTTTGAATGGGTCACCCTGGACCAATCACTGCAATGGGCTGCTTTTCAACGACTGGTTCGACTCCTTCGCTCTCGCGGGAACGACCTGCTCGTGATCGTTGGACCTTTTAATGAACATATTATGTCGCAGGATAATCAGCTCGAGTTTCGCGGACTGCGGGATGGGGTGTTGCACTGGCTGGATCAGGAACATATAAACTATTTGAGTCCCCAACCGCTGGAGAGCGCCCTCTACGCCGATGCGAGCCATCCATTGACTCAGGGATATGAGGTGCTTGCGGAGCAGCTTTGTAAGGACCCCAAGTTCCAGGAATGGGCAAACATCAAATGATGAACGCGGATCCTGGCTTCACTTTGGATCATCAGGCAGCTTTCTCACGCAGCGAAAGCCGTAAATGTCATATCCAAAGCAAACATCAGAATATCCGGGACTTTCGTTATAGCGATAACCGGAGCGGCAATTGTCTGCGCTGAATCGCCAGGCGCCGCCACGCAAAACCTTATTCTCACCCTTTTCTGGTCCCTTTGGGTTCTCTTTCGCAGATTCGGCATAATAATCCACTTTGTAAAAATCGTTACACCATTCCCACACGTTTCCCACCATGTCGAAAAGTCCAAACGGGTTTGGTTGCTTTAGACCAACTGGCCGCGGGTGCCCTCCTGAATTCTTATCATACCAGCCGAAGTCACCGAGTTTCGCGGGATTGTCTCCAAAAAAATATGCCGTCTTCGTTCCAGCCCGGCAGGCGTATTCCCATTCGGCTTCGGTGGGCAGGCGATATCCCGAGGCTTCGAAATTGCACTTTAATGAAGCTAAGTCGTAACAAGGCTGCAAGTTTTCCAGCTCGGAACGTTTGTTACAGAACTTTATGGCATCTGACCATCGAAGTTGCTCCACTGGGTTTTGGTCCCCTTTCCAGCGGGATGGATTATTTCCCGTAACCCTCTGGAACAAACTTTGCGTCACCAGATTCGCGTCCATGAGAAAAGAATTTACAGTTACTTCGTGAGGTTGCGCGTCGACCTCATCTTTGTCTCCCATCAGGAACTTACCACCAATGACTTTAACCATGGGGGAACCACCCGCGGTCGAACCGTCCTTCAGCTTTGAAGGCGCGGAACTTGTTGCACTTGCCGAAGGCGGGCCTGCTGCTTCCGAGGGCTTTTCGCTGCAGCCCGACAAGACTACAAACGCACAGCACAGGCCAAACCCAATTGCATTAAATGGTTTCACTTTGGTGGCCTGCTAATAGTCTGACCAAATCTCATAACCGTCAGGATTTCGCAGCACCCTTCGACATTTTGCTCGAACTTCTTCGGCAATTTTCACTGCATTCGGATCCCCCACGCAAAGGTAACCGGCTTCCTGGGCCAGCTTTCTTGTAATCGTATGACACTGCGCAACCACGTAATCCTGGGCACCCCCCATTGCGCGCCATGCTTTAAGCAACTCCTGGTAGGCAGCAAGATTGTTTGTGCCGCTGGCGGCAGTTAGCGCCATTGTTTGCCGCGTCAATTGCGCCGCATGCTCCGGCGATTTCATATTCTCTTTTTGAACTTCGTATTCCTGGGGTATTTGCGAAGCAATTTGTTCCAGCGTCTGGAGATATGCTTTCAATTCTGCAGAACCACCTCCGGCGGTTCGCAAATAGGCAATTAAGTCATCGGCGAAGCGTCTGTATTCATCAATGCGTTGTACATGACACTCGACAAAAAAGTTCATATCCCCCAATGCCTGCCTTACATCTTCCTTTTTGGCCAATTCTTCCTTTGCCTGGAAAATTGCCTCGATTGCTTCCGTGCATCCGCACGTGCAGGCGCGGTGAACACCATCACCGCCGCGTCGGTGATGGGTTCGCAATTTTCGACCGGTCGAGTCCAGTATCACATCAGCCGTTTCTCTCCCCAGACTGACTTTTAAAATATCCGCCGGAGTGGAAATAGTCGGCGGGGTGTTTTGTCCCTCCAGACAATAAATAATGGCCTCGCCTTTGGGCGGGATTTTCTTGCTCAAATGGAAGTAGGCCATATCGCCATCAAACCACACCGGGTAGTTGTACGAGCCCGGCACGCCACGCCAAATCTCTCCTTTGGAGCTGTGAAAATTAAACGTCGTTTTGACGCCTGCTTCAGATAATTGCGTTTTCCATTTCGCCTGAAACGGAGGCTTCCATTCCAATGCAACGTCCTTTTCGAGGTGCCCAGGTTTTAATACCTCCCGATGCCAAATTCCCGCCGCACTTTCGACCGCCAAATAAATGCTCTTTCCGTCACTTTCGAGTTCCGCAGCCTGGAACATACCGCTCTGTCGGCCTCCTTCCGCTGAATTCAGCCGGAATTGTTGTTTACCCTTTGGCCAGGTGAGGATCAGCTCGCTATCTCCATCCTTCAACAACCCCACGAATACATTTTCTGCCGGTAAAAGCAGGTTGTCGGCTGTGGCCTCTGACGCGCCAAAAATTAAATCATCTCCGATAAAAGCGGGAACAATCCCATACTGAATAGAGCTGTTCAGTCTGATGCCATCCGCTTTCCCAACGGGCTGAATCTCGATAATCTCATGCCGGTCAAAGCTAAATCGCTCAGTGATATTTCCACTTTGCGCAGAGCCAAAGGTTATTTCCAATGCTGCCTCATCTCCTGCATTACGGAGGATCTCCACATGACTGATGTGAGCCTCTCCCTGGACCTGCAGAGGCACAATCTCGCCCACTTTTGTCCCACAACCGGTATTTTCAGAAGAAATCCTACTGCCTTCCTTGCCGATACCCTTGGAGTATAAAATCAGCCGGCCTTTGGTGGCACAAAACACCGCCGTCAGAAATTGATTTTCCACTACCGCATCACCCGTGAACGAATATTCTCTGCCATAGTAACCAGGGTCAGAAGCGGCTTTCTGGGGATTTGCTTCGAATGTAAAAAGCTCGGACGGTATAGCCTTCCAACCTTCTCTCGTTCGAATACCTGAGTCGTCGGCCAGCCGGTGGCCGGTATCCCAGATAACCAGGCCATTCTGGAGCTCAGCCGCTTGCGTTACAAAAATGCAACTGGCCGCCGCGGTCAGGAAGCTCACCAATAGGCTCCTATTATGCAGCCACTTAGGTCGTTTCATCGCTCGATAGTATTGCATAATGGGATTAGGAAAGTTCGCTAAAGTTAGCAGGAATTTAGGTTCGAAGTCAAAACTGGAACGACGTTAGCTCATCCAAAAAAATTGATTTGTTCAAACTGGCTTTGCAGCTCACGAGGAATTTGCGGATTGGTACTCCCGCCCAGAATTGAACTGGGATCAACGGTTTAGGAAACCGCTGCTCTATCCATTTGAGCTACGGGAGCTCCATGGGTTGCCAGCATAACGTCAGGTTTCTATGGATGCAAACTGTCTATAAGCTCCTGAATTACTTCAGACCTCCCGGATATTAGAACCACGTTCCAATAGCTCTTTCAAAGCTGAACTCGAGAACTTTGCTGACTTGCAAAGCTGAATCATCGGTCTTTCATAGCGCTCCACCGCCGCAACCGCTGCGAGTACGTCCCGGACTTTTTCGATTGGAAAAGTGATGGCCCCGTGCCTGTCGGCGTGCACGAGTTCTCCGGGGTTTACGGTCATCCCGTCGACACATACTTCCTGGTTAAATCCTTGTGGAAACGCATACCCATGCGAAACCGCCACGCTACTCCCAAAAAAATGAAAGCCGAGCGGCCGCGCCTCGTCCAAATCCCGAACCGAACCATTGGTTATAACGCCGGTGCAGCCCAAAGCCATGTGGGATGTTCGAGTTTACCTCCCCCCACCAGGCGCCGCATGAGGGTTCATCCAAATCCTGAACGACAACCAATCTGGGTCCCGGAATTTTCTCGATGTGATCCCAGTACTCTTTCAGCGATACACTGGAATCCGTCTTCTGGGCTGAGCGAATTGTTACCGTTACCGCATACCCCAAAACTGCTCCCAACTCCGGAAAGAAAGGACGGATGTTGCCTCTCGTGAATCCTTCCATCCGATCCCGAAAGCCAAGCAACTCGATAGCATTTGCGAGCGTAGGTGTGTTGATGGAGCGCAACAGGGCGAATTCACGTTCTGAAAGGGGTGGTGTCATCTCGTTAGTTGTCGCAAAAACCCAACAATTACGAGAGTTTTATTTTTCCTGTTGCTGACCTGAGGTTCTGGCCACGCGAAACTCAGTTAGTTTTGCCCAATGCTCTACCTCCTTCAAACCCTGGTAGCACTGGATGGCGATTTTCGGCTTACCTTCGTAGGAGGGAAGATCGCATTCGCCTGCTTTTTGCCATTCACCACCGACCGAAGTTGCAAACTGACCGCGTATCCTGTTTCCCGTCACGCTTAATTGCAGGCGAACCTGTTCAGAGCGTATTGGAATAATCGCAATCGTCCGCGTCTTATCATTCTCTTCCCTGCCCATGACAATACTAAGTTGGCCATCGACGAGTTCCTGCCCAATTTTCACCATATTCTTGTCGTCATAAAACCACACCAGATCCACTTGCTCATATTGATTCGTGGGCTGGTTTTTAACCTTAACTGAAATTTCCAAAGTGTTTCCCGGCTCAAACTCCGGCGCCGCGCGGACCAGCACGTTTCGAGCATCGTTTTGCGGGCCCCACATATTTCCGGGCTCAATTCTAATTTCCAGCCCTTCCCCCGTTGTTCGCCAGGCCTCGGGATGTTCTCGAATCCAGGACCAACCCGAGCCAAGCTTTCCCTGGAACAGGTCCGAAAAGAGAATTTCGGAATGCGCCGTTTCACCTGCAGTCGAGAGCTGGGCCGGAAACCACCAAATTAAAATTGCCAAACAAACAGTGATCAGCCCAGGCGCTCGACTCATTAAGATCTTTTAACAGAAGCCCACCGACCTTCAAGCAGAGGCTAAACCTGTCGTGTCGCTTCCATTCCCCGGCTCAGCGGGAGCAAACGTGTTTCCCTCCACCGATGCAATTGAACTTTGCAGTTCCTTTTGGATGCGTTCCCAATGCGTTCCTTGCCAGAACAACTGTCCACATTTTTCGCAAACAAAGAACTCATTGAGCCATTGATATGTTTTAGGAGGAATCTTTTCCCGCCATTCCTCTTTTTTGATAGAACGAAGCTCTCCCCCACAAGCCATGCAGCGAGGCTCACGGAGCGAGAGGCTGAACTCTCGCCACACAATTTGCAGTTGCTCGGCAATAGACAAGGTGGGCGGCAGCCAGAGAGAAGGCAAAATTCTGTCTCTAATCACGCGCCGTTCCAACAACATGCTGTCGGTCGTTAGGATTGTCGCCCTGGTGCGGCGTGACTCCTCTATGAGTTCGGCATCGTCAATGTGGGCACGCCACCAGGCTTCGTAACCGGCAGCGCGCAGCCATCGAGCCAATCCTCCCAGACCTGAATCACAAAAAAACAAAATTGGCTCGGGCAATCTGCTGGCATTTCGAATCCGTTTCGTTGAACTAAGTCGTTCCGCAAGCCTCGTCAAAGCATCAGCTATGCTCACATTTTCGGTCGTGCTCATCCGCTGAGCTTCGGACATGAGCAATGCAACTCCCCGCTCAACGTCCCGAGCTCCCATGGCGCGCAATAAATCGCGAAATCTCGCCTCATAAGCCTTCTGGATTCGGCTCATGCAGCAGTTTAGCTTAAAAAGGGTAAACTTGACGCATCCATTGCAGAAAAGTACGTTGTCCGTCTTGTGGTGGCCGTAGCTCAGCCTGGTTAGAGCCCCAGATTGTGGATCTGGCTGTCGCGGGTTCGAATCCCGTCGGTCACCCCATCCTTCCTCCCCGGTTTACCAGCCGATTCCGTCTTCCTGCACGGGCGCGCAGCGATTCAGGTTTACCCAGAACGAATAGAGGCTTTTTACCAATTCCCGATATTCGGTAACTCCCAGCGGCTTCTGCACAAAACAATTCGCGCCCAGATCATAGGCGCGGTTCACGTCTTCAGGTCTTCCGGAAGAACTAAGCACGACGGTAATTGTCCGCTTCAGTAATGGCTGGCGTCGCAGCCAATCCAAAAATTCAAAACCATCCAAGCGCGGCATCTTCAGGTCCAGGATCAGGAGTCTTGGGATGCTTTTCTTTTTGGAACCTTTCGATTGTGCGGCCTCTTCCAAATGCTTCAACGCCTCAAGCCCATCACGAACCGTCTGCAGGGAACAGCGAAAGTCTGAACTCGAAAACGCCCGTTCAATTAGAAATGCGTCATTAACGTCATCTTCGATGATCAGAATCTCCGGATTGACCTCACTATCCGGCAAGGCAAATCGCTGGCTTTGGGAGCCATATGCTGAAAAACTATTGGTCGGGTCCGTCATGTTGCCTGATCAAATTTAATGGAGAGTGGGTCGTTGCATGAAACTCATGGTCGTGTAAAGCGAAGAAACCAGGTTGACCGTATTCTGGAATTCGAGTGGTTTTAGCAAAAAGGAATTCGCTCCTAATTCGTATGCCTTCCTGACGAAGGCCGGATCGGGATAACCGGTGAAGATAATGACCGGGAGCCGTCGCAATTGCGGTGTGGAACGAATGTACTGCAGCACCTCGAAACCGTTGCCCCCAGGCATATGCAGGTCCAGCACCACAAGATCCGGCCAAGCCGCCGGGTGTTCCCGGTTTATCTTTACTAAGGTCTCCAAATAACTGAGCGCCTTTTTGGATGAATCCGCTACGTGCCATACAAACGGCACCTTGGCCATCTTACACGCGGTTTGGAACAGCACCTGGTCATCGGTACTGTCGTTCACGTGAAAAACCAAAAGCGTCGGGCGTTCGGCCTTCCTGGCAGAGGAAGGCTTGCCTTCTGATTCATTCCCTACGCGCTCCATTGGCTGCATTCTAACCAATTTGAATTACCCACAGGCGAAAAGCAAGAACAGTGGCTCCCAATTACCTCTGGATCAGGCAGTTTCGCCGGGAGACGTAAGCTTTTTACCCTCTTTCCCGGTCGTTCCCTTCTCCCGCCGTCCTGGTGCGGCTTTTCTTTTCGCGGGTTGCCTTTCGCGCTCCACGTCGGCCTTGTTTTCAGCTTTTTCTGCAGTTTCGATTCCGGGTAACTCAACAAATGGGCCCGGCTCGGGCAATATGTTTTGTGAAAGCCAAAACTCTCCGATATTTCGAACCGAGGCAACATATTGGTCGAAGTCAGCCGGCTTGGTCAGAAATGAATTGGCACCCAGGTCGTAAGCACGCTCGATATCCGGGCCATAAAACGAGGTCGTCAATACAATTACCGGGACGCATCGCCATTCCGGATGCTGGCGAATCCATTTTAAGACCTCAAATCCGTCCACTCGCGGCATTTTTAAGTCCAATAAAACCAGGGAAGCAACCGGGAATTTGGTCCGGTCCGAGTATTCCTCCTGCCCTTTTAGATATAAAATTGCCTTCTCGCCATTGGGCACTTCAATCATGGGAAAATCGTAGCCGTTCCGCTTAAATGCCTCCTTCAATAACAGCACATCCTCGGGATTGTCGTCGACCAGGAGTATGATTCGTTTGTTCGCCACTATGCTGGGCTCCGGTTTAAATTCCAAGCTTGCCCGCGTGGCAGGAAAGCTTTCGCACATTAATCCCGGGGCGATGGATTGCAAGAGGAAGTTACCACTGGCAGCGGGAGGAAACACCCTACCCAAGGCTGTTTCCAACGCGTTACGCGAATCGAAATCACAGTTGCTCCGTATCGCATTTGGGCGTTAATTTACCTCTCAGTCTATGACTCCTTCAACGCTTCTTCCCCTCGTGCCCCCGCTGGCCGGCATTGCCCCACTATCCGACGCTACGAGGGCGGGGCTCTCGGTCGAGGAGTGTGTCGCTCGCTTGAAGCGTTACCATTATGGTTTCAAACGATTACATCAAATCTTTACCGCCCGCATCACCGCTGAACCGGTTTACGAGCTCAAAATGGCGTTCAGTTTCCATGCCCATATTTGTGCGGAGCACGTTTCCGCCCTGCGCGTGCGAGTGGGCGAAATGAGGGAACCGCCGCTTGGGCTGGAAGCCGTTCCATCGCCCTACCTCGAGACGTTCTTCGATGAAATCCTGAACGCCCCGACCACAGAGGAACTGTTGCTCGGCGTTTACGAGAAGGCACTTCCTGCATTGGAAGCGGCACTGAAGCGTCATTTGGTCGATACCAATCCGCTGGTGGATCATCCGTCCGTCCGCCTTTGTCGTTTTGCTCTGCTCGAACTCACGGACATGGCCAGCTTCGGTACCCAGGCGATTGCGGCTGTGGTCAAACCGGAGACGCGCAAGCTTGCCGCGGGTTGGTTAGCTTTTTTAGACGGCTCACTCGCGGCCGCAGGCGGGTTGGCAGGAACTGAACCTCCAACAGCATCCCCGGGAGCACCGATGTATTCCGCCAAGCGTTATGCGTATGACAAAGTCCCGAAACGGGATGCCCGGTTCCCGGACCCATACAACATGGCAGTCAACGCTGAGGTCTTTCTCTACGATCCGCAATACCCTCCCGAGCCAAAAACATTGATGATGTTTTACAAGCGGCTGCGCGAGATCGATGTGCCAGAAATGATGGCCAGTATCATCATCGAAACCCGCGATAAGCCGTGGGCCTATTACCGCGACATGACCCGTCAGCTCTGGGATGAGGCTCGGCATGCGATGATGGGAGAAGTTGGCTTCCACGCCCTCGGAATCGACTGGCCCAAATACGTGATGGTGAACTTTACGTGGTCCCTTGCCCTGAATACGCAACTTAAACCTATTGAACGGCATGCAGTGCTCTATTTCATCGAGCAGGGCCTCATGCCTAAAAACGGCAAGCGCTTCGAATGGGAAACCGCCCAAGCCTCCCACAACCCTCTCGCCGCCAGCTTCCAGGATTACGACTGGGCGGATGAGGTATTGCATGCGCGGATTGGCCGCGATTGGTATCTCAAAGACTTCAACAACGCCCAACAAGCCGTTAAATACGGGGATGAATGCTGGTCGAGGGTGCTTATGAATTGGGAAAACTGGCGGGCGGAAGGCCTCACCGGCCATCGCAATTGGTGGCCCGCGCTCTATCGCGAAGCCTGCCGAGTTTGGGGCATCACACCTGATCCGGTGGTCCTGGCCTATTCCACGAGTTACGAGACTGTTCGCGCCGATTTAAAAGAACTCACCGGTTCGGCCTAGCCAATCGTCCACTATTTACATGACATCAGACGCTCCGTTTTAATTTGAACTGTAACCCCGATGGGGAGAAACTACCTTGGCAATTCACAATCAGCTACGACTATGAAGCCCAATTCTATTTGTCGACGCCAATTCCTCCAACGCAGCCTGATGGCCGCCGCCGGCGCTCCCCTGGCCATGAAATTGGCATCGGGTCGCTCCCTCGCTGCCGCGGTCGCGACGCCAGCCTCGAACAAATCACGCGCTGAGGTGGCCATAGTCCAATGCCGTTCCTATGGCGCCGAGGTCCGCAAAGCCCTAGATGAAAGTTTCAAGCTCCTCGGCGGCATCAACTCACTCGTTAAAGATAAAACGGTTACCGTAAAGCTGAACCTTACGGGCACCAATTTTGCCGATTACATGAATCGGCCGGTGGGCGAGACTTACATGACCCACTATGGTACCGCGGCAGCGCTCGCTGCTTCGCTTTTCGCGGCCGGCGCTAAGCGCGTTCGCTTTGTCGAATCGACCCAAAGTCGTGCTCAGCTTCAGGACTCGATCGTCATGGCGAATTGGGATGTCAAAGCGCTTGAATCCCTCGGCAAAGTTGAATTCGAAAACACGCGCAACCTAGGCAAGGGCAAATCGTATGCTCATCTGAAAGTTCCAGGCGGCGGTTACATGTTTTCGTCGCTCGACCTAAACCATGCCTACGAAGAAACCGATGTCATGGTGTCGCTCTGCAAGCTCAAGAATCACATCACGGCGGGTGTCACGCTATCGATGAAGAATCTGTTTGGCCTCACGCCGAACTCGCTTTACGGCTCCGCGGCCGGTGATGAAGACGCCACGGAAGGTCGTGGGCCGCTTCACAATCCGCAGGGGTTCGAAAAATTAAAACTCCCGGGCCTCAAAGATGAAAAGTTCTCGAGCGACCCGACCTGGCGCGTGCCCCATATTATTGCGGATATCTGCAGTGCTCGCCCGATCCATTTGGCCGTCATTGATGGCATCACCTCCATGAGCGGAGGAGAGGGTCCCTGGTGCGGCGACGCCGGCCCTATCAAATTTACTTCGCCTGGTGTTCTCATTGTCGGCCTGAATCCGGTCTCGACTGATGCTGTGGGCACCGCCGTGATGGGCTACGATAATCCGCGGGCCGTTCGTTCCAAGCCGTTCCATTTTTGCGAGAACCATATCCTGCTCGCCGAACAAAAAGGTCTTGGCACTGCCGATCTGGCGCAAATCGATGTGCGCGGCCTCTCCATTGCCAAAGCCCGGTATCCCTACAGCTAAAGGCAACCGCTACCGGAGCCGCTCGAGCGCTGCCGCGAGATATTCATAATCGGCAAGCGTGTTGTACATCTGCGCTGAGACCCGGAGGTATCGTCTCCCTCCGAACTGCGAGAACGGCACCTCTATTTGATACTCATCATAGAGCCGGAGTTGTTCGCGTGCGATTTTGCCCTTCTGCTTGCGTCCCTGGAATCGCTCCGGCAAAGGGATAGTCGCCAAAGCACCCAGCAACTCCGCCGGGCAGGGGCCCGCGACGTTAAGTTTCTCACAAAGCAATCGTCGAGCGTTCCTCGCCAGTTCGTGATTTCTGCGCTGAAGTTCCGGCCAGCCTCCCGGCAGAAGTCTATCCATAAAGCCCAGTGCATCCGGCACGCACAACCAGGCGCTCGGATCCAGCGTGCCTGCCCAATCGAAGCGATCTTGATAACGGCTGTGGCCCGCGCGAGTTCGGTTATTGCCATGGCTGATTACCGCCGGCTGTAACGCGCCCTGGTGATCTTCGCGCACCCACAAAAATGCAGCTCCTTTCGGCGCGCATACCCACTTGTGCAAATTGCCGACGTAATATGCGGGGTTCAGTGCTTTCAAATTTAAATGTAACATTCCGGGCGCATGCGCTCCATCCACCAGCACATCCACCCCTCGCGTTTGCAAGGCTTCAACGAGTTCTGCCACCGGGTAGACCAATGCGGTGTCACTGGTTACATGGTCGAGCATGGCCAGGCGGGTTCGCCGGGTTACCGCTTTGAGCACGCTTTCGATGAGTTGTTCCGTGGAGCGAACGGGAAAGGGCATTTTGGCCACGACCAGCTTGCAGCCACGCTCCCATACGGCGTGCTGCAGCACGTTGCGACAGGCATTGTAATCATGTGACGTGGTCAGCACTTCATTACCACGCCGCAGTGGATAGGAACGCACCACGGCGTTTATTCCGGTCGTGGCATTATTCACAAAGACGATGTCCTTTGAACGCGCCCCAAGAAATCGCGCCAGCGCCGCGCGGGCAGGATCCAGGCGCTCCTCATAACGCCTCCACAAAAACTGCACTGGCTCCGCCTCCATCTCGCGGCGGATTTCGCTTTGTCGCTCCAAAATTTTTCTTGGACAAGCGCCAAAGGAGCCATGGTTGAGAAACACGGTCCCTTCCTTCAGAGCCCAGTGCTTCCGGAAGGGAGAAGGTTCCGGTTGCTTAAGCGGGCTCAGCTTTTTCATGCCAAAGCCTTCATGCTGGCAAACTTCATGACCGGTTCACCTTTCGCGCGGGATTCCGGAAGATTCACTTCAAATTCCAACATCCAATCATTGTCCTCCTCGGGGTCGACCAGCATTTGTTGCACCCGCCAGGTTTGCTTATCCTTTGCTGGCAGCACATAGGTGTGGCGGGCATTGCGGGCGCCCGGGTCCAGGCAAATGCGCCCATGCTCCGCATAAAAGGAGGCGCGCAAGGTTTGCAATCGTTCCGGTGTCCAGGATTGCCCTTCCATATCATCGGCATGGTCCAGTCCCCCAATTACCGTTTCATAATCCTCGTTAATCAGTCCACGGATAAACGTGAAAATCCGATTGCGTATTGCCGCGGTGAAGTTTTTGGTGTCGCGCGTAATATCTCGCGCCGCTTCCTCGGCCCCGGGTGGTCGCGCCTCAGTCGCCTGCGCGGCCTGGTATGAGGGGTCGCGCAGCTTCTTCCATTCATCCAATAGACTCGAGTCCACCTGTCGCAGCAATGTCGCCAGATACACCTCCACTTCCCGAATGACATCCGTTTTCGCCGTGTCCGGCACCGTTTGCACCAGCACCTTGTAAACACTGTGAATGTGCCGGAGCAACACCCCTTCGGCACGCTGCAGTTCGTAATCGCCGATGTAATCCGAAAACGAACGAAAATTCTCGAACATCTCCCGGACAATCGATTTTGGACGAATGTTTTCCTGGCCGACCCAAGGATGCTTCTCGGCAAAGGCGTTGAAGGTTGAATACACAAATTCCCGATTGGGTTTGGGATACTCCAGCTTTTCCAACTCCTCCATCCGCTCATCGTACTCGATACCGGCTTGTTTCATCTCCGCCACTTTTTGCCCCTTCAACTTGTCCAGTTGTTTGCGCAAAATGATGTCCGGATCCTCCAGGATGGATTCGACCAGCGTCAGCAGCACGAACGCATGGTCCGGCGCAGCCGGATCGAGCAGGGGTATGGTCTCCAGCAGGTAAAGCGATAGCGTCTGGTCCATCGAAAAATCTTCCTGCAATTCCACGTTTACCCGCAGATAACTCCCATTTTCCGTTGGCGGAATGAACTCGATGATTTTCCGATCTACTAAAGACCGAAACAATTGCCAGGCGCGTTTGCGATGGGTTTTTTTGGCATTAGGAGTCTCGTGCGACCTCGCGATGAGCTTTTGCATGGCGCGGCAACCATCGCCTTCCCGGCTCAATACATTCAGTAACATGCTGTGGGTTACCTGGAACCTGGAAGACAATCGCTCCGGCTGCGCCGCGATCAGCCGCAGATACGTGTTCTTGTCCCAATTCACGAAGTTCTCAGGCGGCTTCCTTTTCACGCCCTTCTTGCCGCCGCGCACCGCTTTGCCCTCCAGCTTGATATTCTCGATCACATGCTCCGGCGCCTGCGCCACCACCCAGCCCTGTTCGTCGAAACCTTTTCTGCCGGCGCGTCCCGCGATCTGATGAAAATCCCGTGCGCTCAAAATCCCGACCTTTTCACCATCATATTTGGATAATCGGCTGAAAAGCACCGTCCGGATGGGCACATTGATGCCCACGCCGAGGGTATCGGTGCCGCAAATCACCTTAAGCATTCCCTTTTGCGCCAGTTGTTCCACGAGGACACGATATTTCGGCAAGAGCCCGGCGTGGTGCAGCCCAATGCCGTGCTTGAGCCATTTGCGAATTTCCGGTCCGTAAGGGCTGCTGAATTTAAATCCTTCCACCGCATTGCTGATGGCGTTTTTTTCTTCCCGGGTGCACACGTTGAGACTGGTAAAATCCTGCGCGCTCTGGGCCGCTTCCAATTGCGTGAAGTGCACTACATAAACAGGTGCCTTCCCATCTGCGACCAACGATTGCAGCGTGTTCGGCAGCGGCAATTCCGAATACGCAAAATCCAGCGGGACGGGGCGCTCCTTGCTCGAAATCGTGACAGTCGGACGGCCGGTAGTTTTTGTCAATTCCTCCTCGAAAAAAGCGGTGTCACCGAGAGTCGCAGACATTAATAAAAACCTCGCCTGGGAGAGGGCGAGGAGGGGCACTTGCCAGGCCACCCCGCGGTCGCGATCCGCGTAGTAATGGAACTCATCCATGATGACATCATCGATTGCGGCAGAGGCGCCTTCGCGCAGGGCAATATTCGAAAGAATTTCGGCCGTGCAACAGAGGATGGGCGCGGAGCGATTGACTGTCGCATCGCCGGTGCTGAGGCCGACATTATCCGGTCCGAATTCGCGGCAGAGCGCCAGCCATTTCTCGTTCGCCAGCGCTTTGATAGGGCAGGTGTAAACCGACTGTTTTCCCTGAGCGAGCGCCTTGAAATGCAGGGCGGTGGCGACGAGCGATTTTCCGGAACCGGTGGGCGTATTCAGGATAACATTCTTCTCTTCGAACAATTCCAGGATAGCGGCTTCCTGACCGGGATAAAGCTGTAGCTTTCGGGCTTCCGTATATTCCAGAAACTTACCCAGTAACTCATCATTACTGCGCGAACCTTCCGGGGGAATCAGGTCATAAAGCGACGTTAAAGACACAACGGCGCCCACGTTACCAATGCGGCTCTCGAATGAGAAGTCCGGGCATCGTATGGCTACGCCTTACAATCTGGGTCTAAAGCGGTGAAAAAAATTAACCTCAGAAAATGCCAGAAAACCTCATAAATCAGGGGTGAAATGCATATTGAGGAAGGTCGATCGGATAAGATTGGGAAAGGCTCCGGGGCAAGCGGCGGTGCCAGAAATAATTTATATTTTTTTCAGTCGAACTGAGTGGAACCTGGTCGAACTGACTCAAACTGGCTCGAACTGGAGCTTGAGCCGACCGAGCGTTGACTCGAACTGGCTCAAACCGCCAGGTGCCGACGTGAATACTGATTTCCCAAACAAAGGCCTCGGGTGAAACTCCTTCATTGGTTTCATAGGTGAAAATTTGTGAAAATTTGTGCAAAACATGAAAACAACACCATGGGTCTCAAGGGCGGCTGTTGCCAAAATGTTGTACACTTGCGGTCCTTCCCCGCCCCTACCCCACCACCACCCCCCTCTGGACCCATGACACTATGACAAATCAATAGAATCAGGGGTTTTGTGAGTTTCGACCCGTGTACAAAGCCCTGACAAACCCCTGACAAGCCATGACAAAGTGAGGTTAAAGGCGCTGAGGTTGTCGACAATTGAGAAAAGAAACCCAATTTCTGGACACAAAAATTTCCCCGTAAACCGAGCAGGATGCTGGCAGTAAGTGAGGTCTCCTCGGAGGCGAAAGAGGCGAATCGATAAGCTCCAGCCACGCCTCGGGTTCCAGAAAGTTGGCATTTCTGTTGCTAAAAACTAACCCGATATTTTTATGAGCCTTGATGTATGTGGGGCGAAAGAGACCAGTGGGGGATCGGAACTGGAATGGGAGAAAATCGAACCTTGGCCGGAACCCGTAGATGGTGCTCAATTGCTGGACGCCATCAGGACATTACTTAAGCGATTTGTCATCCTGCCGACCTGGGCGCCAGAGGCGCTGGCAGCATGGGTGGTTCATACGCACGCTTTCAAATTACGCAACGTCAGCACGTATATCGGCGTGGAATCGCCGGAATTGAGATGCGGGAAGTCCACGCTCCTGGGAGTGCTCTCGGAACTGGTCCAGCGCCCCTTACCCACGGCGAATATCAGTTCCCCAGCCTTCTACCGTGCCATCGAGGAGCATCAACCGACCTTGTTGATAGATGAAGCGGATACGTTTCTGGACGGGAACGACGAATTAAGAGGAATTTTGAATGCCGGTTACACGAGGAATTCGGCTTACGCGCTACGGGTGGCGCAGTTCCCGAGTTCGGACAACGGCGGGATTAGTACCCGGCTGGTGAGGTTTTCGCTGTGGTGCCCGAAGTTCATCGGCAAGATTGGCAAGCTGCCGACGACGCTGGCGGATCGTTGCATTCTCGTGCGAATGGAACGGAAGACCGAAGCGGAGCAATGCGAGCGATTCCGAGAATTAAACGGGGAAGGTGAGGATTTGCGGCAAAAATGTACGCGATTTGTCAGGGATAACGAAGCTGCCATCGCATCGGCGCGTCCGGCGGCACCGGCGGGTTTGAACGATCGGGCGACGGATATTTGGGAACCGTTATTGGCCATCGGCGACCTGGCGGGAGGCGATTGGGCGACGGCGCTACGCAATGCGGCGGTACATTTGAGCGTGACGACACAGGACCGGAGTCCAATAGGTGCACTATTGCTGGACCTGATGGTGTTGTTTATCACACATGAGTGCGACAGGTTGTTTAGCCGGACGATTGTTGAGCATTTGCAAATGAACAGTGACCGACCCTGGGCGGAACTAAGGAATGGCAAGCAAGTGACGGAGCAATGGTTAGCCAAACAGTTGAGCAAGTACCGGATTCGTCCTCGTGGTATGCGAGTTGGAGTCGAGCGGAGGAATGGGTATTATAAGGATGATTTCCGGGACGTTTTTAGACGGTACATTCCGAGAGCTGAATTTGAGGCGTTGAAGGCGGAGTGGAAGCTGGAAAACGAGCAGGAGAACGCGGGACAGGAGCAGCCTGCGGTCGCGAGTTAGCACAACCTTAAACACTAATTCGAGCATGAGCTTAAAAACCCATGCTCGAAATTGATTCTTATGTAAGGAAGAGTTTCCAGTCATCGACCTGGGCTGTATTCCGGATGAGCGCCGAAACCGGCAGCTCTTTTGGGGCGCGTGGAACTGCCAGCAGCTTCAGGCCGGCCTCATGTGGCAGGCGGTCAGCTTTGCGCTGGTTCACTTCCCTGGCCGACCAGACCAGGTTCTCCCAGGCGTCCTTGCCTCCGCGTGAGCGGGGCACGATGTGATCCAAGCTGCCCTCATCGGGGCGCAGCAGGCGTCCGGTGTACTGGCAACGGTTTCCATCGCGTTCGCGAATGGTCCGGGCGCAGAGCTTTGGACGCTTCTTCGGCACCTTGGCATAGTTCACCGCAACGATGACCGTCGGCACACGAATCGGGCCGCGAACTGTATGCACTGCCTCGTCCTGTTCACGGATTGGCAAGGTGATCCACTCCTCCCAGGTTACTGGACGAATGTAGTCCTCGCCCTCGATTTCGAGGCCGGTCGCCACGTTGGTGGCAATCATGCAGAACGCTTCCTGCGGCGTGCGCACGTTGATGGCCTGCCAATTCCGGTTGAGGACCAACACGGTTGCTTTGGTCAATATGTTGCTCATAAAAACTTTTCATTCCGGCAGAGGTGTCTGTTCATTGTTGAAAAGGCAAATTGGCTGCCGTTGCTGGTAATCCTCCAACTCTTCCTGTTTCAGAGACAGGTGTGCAGACTTCCACACTCAACGGCAAAATGGTCACTCGGGAAGGTACCGCCCCTTCGATTGCTGGGTGTAGGCCAGCCGTGATTCTATTTCACCACCGAGCGCTAGCAGATCAGTCAAAACTTCGATGCCACGTCTTGTTGTAGCTCTTAGAAAGCTTTTGACAGAAGAAAAACTCCAGCGCGATGCTCAGCATTGCAAATCTGGCGCAAAATGTTAAATCGGCTATGTGTTTGATTTTTTGATTTTTCACCTCTGTCCTGTGGCGCCTCGTGGCAGGTTTCAAATCATCAAGCCAACACGTTTTGATTTTCCAGGGAGATGAGTGTGGACCCAGGAATAGAATACCAGTCGCGCTTGTCGGACTGGTCACGGCGCGCGGACGCTTTAGAACAATCCCATTCACGCATTGGCAATTTGCGGGCTTTTTTTCTCTTCGGCTTATTGGCGCTCGCAGCAGTGCTGTGTCGCTCCGCACTTTCCTGGGGAGTCGTCCTGATGATCCTATTGCCAGGATTGCTTCTGACCGGCGTCTGGCATATTCGGATAGAAAACGCCAGGAGTGCCGCCCGCCGCGGTATTCTATTCTATCAGTCAGGCCTTGAACGCCTGAACGGAACATGGCCAGGAAAAGGATCTCACGGAACGGAATTCCTTGATCCACACCATCCATATGCGGCGGACCTGGACATATTTGGTGCGGGCTCGCTGTTCGAACTGGTGAATGCGGCCCATACACAAATTGGCCGGACCACATTAGCCGCGTGGCTGTTGGAGCCGGCTTCGCTTCAGGAAATCATCGCGCGACAGGAGGCCATCAAGGAAATGAGCCCGAAAGTGGATTTTCGAGAACGGCTGGGCTTCCTCGCCGCTGAGGCGCAGACGTGGATTCCTACTGAATCCTTGATCTCATGGGCGCGCCAACCGCGTACCCTGAATTCGAATGGGATCCGTGTGGCGGCATTTTGGCTGCCGTGGCTGAATCTGGCATTGCTCATCGCTGGGCAGTGGCCCTGGTGTCTGCTGATACTTACCGCCCAATATATCGTGGCGCGGTTCCATAAACGCCGTGTTCAGAAGGCAACGCGCACAGTAGGTGTCGTTCAGCATGACTTGAAATCCTTAGCCGAGATGTTTGAGTATCTGGAAGCGGAAAATTTCAAGAGCGAACGGTTGAGACACGTGGACGCGGGGGAGCAAACCGGTGGACTTCGCGCTTCCGAAGCAATCAATCGTTTGGCCACTTTATATTCCTGGATCGCCTCCCGAGGAAATCCGGTAATTATGGCAATCAGTGGTTGGTTTCTATTGGAAACTCAAGTTGCTTTCGCGATAGAAGCCTGGCGGGCACGATTCGGAATGATGATAGAACCGTGGCTTTACCGTTTGGGCGAAATCGAAGCACTCTCGTCATTAGCCGGCTATACCTTTGAGCACCCGGCGGACCCCTTTCCAGAAATTCTGCCCGCCTCAGCTCCCGCACAAATCCAAGCTGAAGGGCTGAAGCATCCGTTGATGGTCGAGGCCAAATGCGTGGGCAATGATGTGTCGCTTGGCCCGAACTGCCGGCTAATGGTGGTCAGCGGATCCAACATGTCCGGGAAAAGCACGTATCTCCGGACCCTTGGTGTCAATCTGGTGCTGGCGCTGGCTGGAGCGCCGGTGCGCGCGCGGGAGTTTCGCATGACGCATTTGCGCATCGGCGCCTCCATCCGCACGCTGGATTCCCTTCAGGAAGGAACCTCACGTTTCTATGCCGAAATCACCCGTCTAGGTCAAATCGTGAAGCTCGCGGCACCAGGAACGGCACTCGTGTTTCTGCTCGATGAAATTCTAGGAGGCACCAATTCGCACGACCGTCGGATTGGAGCCGGGTGCGTGGCACGGACTCTGGTTGAACGCGGCGCTCTTGGCTTGATCACCACGCATGACCTCGCTTTGGCTCAGATCGCGGAAGAAATCCAGCCACCTGGTGCCAATTTCCATTTTGAAGACCAGATTCTCAACGGTAAGATGAGCTTCGATTACCGTTTGCGGCCGGGAGTTGTCGAGAAAAGCAACGCGCTCGAATTGATGCGCTTAGTGGGACTCGATGTGACGGGGTGAAACTTACTCCTGCCGCAAGGAGCTTCTAATCCAGTTTCTCTTTCTCAATCGGGCGGACGAAGCTCGACATGCCAAAAATGGCTGCCGGGGCTGGATTCGCACCAGCACGGCCGCCTTCAAAGGGCGGTGTCCTGCTAATTAGACGACCCGGCAGTTGAAGATGCTTGCGTGCGAACGCCCGTCCGGAACCAGATTTGAGATAAATCTCGAATGCAGCAGCGCGTTTGCGATCACGGAAAGCAATCGCTGTTTTGAAGACCCACGGCTTGAACTTCGCGGTATGTGAAACCTTGCCCGCGTTGTGTTTGCGAAGTCTTTCCTGGAGCTCGTCGGTGAGGCCAACATAGAAGCGATCTGGATTCGCTTCGCTTTGCAGGATGTGAACGTATGTGAAGTTCATGGTCAGAAGCTTGGCAGGCTGGGTCTGGCTTGCCGAGCCGTAGCCGGATATACTCGCGAAGCGCGCCTCCATCCTCGGTGGACTTCGGCGCGGCAGCCTCCGCGTGCTCCTGCGTCGCGGGCGAAGGCTGGTGGAGCCGGAGGTAGTTGCAACCTCACCAAACCGGTTTAAAAGACCGGTGCCGGTCTGCTGTGGCTTCGGCTCCTGGAAATGGTGCTCGCGGCGGGACTTGCACCTGCACTGGCGACGTTCTCAACGTCGGGTCTCTTCTATTGGACTACGCGAGCGAAAACATTGGAGCCTCCAGCCGGTGTCGCTCCGGCAGGATCGCTTTACAAAAGCGAACCGCAGGCTGCTGCATGGAGGCAAAAACGGCTCACTGAGCCGAAGCTCAACGAGCGAAGGCATGGTCGCAGTCTCCGGTGCGCCCCGGAAGGACGAGCTTATGAGACTCATCTGAGCGCTGGCTCGACTGCGCCTTGTGGAAATTTATCTCTTTCGCTCCGTTTGCTGATGGCTGATCACGATAGAAATGGTGAGGGCAGAAGGATTCGCACCTCCGACCTGATGCATGTGAGGCATCCGCTCTGGCTGGCTGAGCTATACCCTCGAAAATGGTGGGGAAGAAGAGTGCTGCCCTCTTTGCCTCTCGCATGTCATACGAGCGCTCTGCTGATGAGCTACATCCCCGAAAATTGGAGCGGGTGAACGGAGTTACACCGTCGTCTCAGCCCTGGCATGGCTGCATTCTGCTGTTGAACCACACCCGCTGAAATGGTGTCCCCAGCCGGATTCTCACCAGCAACCTGGAGTTTAGGACACTCCCGCTCTGTGCTTTGAGCTATGGGGACAAAGAGAAATGGATTCTTTGATTAATGGAGTGATGAATTGGTAGCAACATCAACCCAATGGGCTGTTGGCTAGTGGTATTTCCCGACCCGTCGCGTGCGGCCACGTTGGCTTCTGAACACCGCAGTGTCCTGCTGCTTGTGCAACCATTTGAGAAATTTCTGGAAACGAGCGTCGGCCAAAATGGTCTCCACGGAATTGAAACTGTCACGAAGTTCATTGTGACTCCAGGTCTTGTGGATGAAGTCCTCACACGAATGACAGGTCGGAGCGATTTCTCTTCCACCTTTGCAGCGCGGCACAACGTGATGCCCTCTTGTGGGCACTTTCCGATTACAAAATGTGCAAACTTCTTCCATAGCGTCCGTCAATTTCCTTCAGAAACTTGCCCGTTCATGTCACTGGTCGAAACCCTTGAACCGTCTAAACCAACTCCCCGCCATCTGGCCCTTTGCGAAGGAGTTGACACGACATAGCTCGTAAAACATCTATTACCCATGGTAAAGACCTTTGCAAAGTGCGGCAATTCGCACGGCATTGTCCACAATTGGATCAGTTCAGAAATATTCCTGCGAAGGTGAATCCGAAAATTTGACGTCATATGAACCTCTACGTTGGCACCAGCGGCTTTTCCTATAAGGAATGGAAAGGCTCCTTTTATCCCGAGGACATCTCGGACAAAAAAATGCTTCGTTTTTATGGCGAACACTTCGGCGCGGTGGAAATTAATAATACTTTCTTTCGCATTCCCAAACCCGGAGTCCTTGAAGCCTGGGGTGAGGAGGTTCCGGACAATTTCAAATTCGTTCTTAAAGCCTCGCGACGCATCACCCACATGCAGCGGCTTAAAGGTTGTGAAGATTCGGTGGCATATTTCCTCAAGGCGGCAGGCGCTCTGAAAAATCGGCTAGGGCCATTGCTGTTTCAGTTGCCGCCCTTTTTGCGGAAAGATGCTGCGTGTTTGAAGGACTTTTTGCGATTATTACCTCCGAATCACCGCGCCGCCTTCGAGTTTCGCCATCAATCGTGGTTCGATTCCGAAATTTTCGAGCTGCTGCGTGACCATAAAGCCGCGCTCTGCATCGCCGAAGCTGAAAATGGCCTCGAGATTCCTTTCGAAGCGACCACTGATTGGGGATACCTGCGTCTGCGCCGACCGGATTATAGCAAGGCCGAGTTGAAGGCCTGGATAAAGCGCGTCCTTCAGCAAAACTGGGAGGATGCGTTTGTCTTTTTCAAACACGAGGATTCCGGGAAAGGCCCGAAGCTGGCCAAGGATTTCCTGAAACTTGCGGCTTAACTACTGCGTTGAACTCCTGGTTGCGCAGGCGCACTCGAACAAAACGACATCGGTTTCCGAGTAAGGCTGGTACGCGCGTCCGGTAACGCTCCGGATCCAGGCACTCATCTAGTGCGACTCCGCTTATAAGGCGGACGGTTCTCTTTGAACTACGCGCGCAGCAAATGGCGGAATGCCGTGGACTTGCACCACTTGCCCAAAGGCACGCACTGTTTAGCAAACAGGCCCGGCTCGCTTGTCCGGTGGACATTCCAAATTGGCCTGCCGGCCGAAGCTCGGCAGAACGAAGCTGGTCCGCGTGGCAGGACTTGCACCTGCAACCTTTCCGGTTTGAGCGGAACGCCTCTACATTGGGCTACACGCGGTTGGTGCCCACGGTCGGATTTGCACCGACACTGTGCGCGTTTTAAGTGCGCCGTCTCTGCGTTGGACTACGTGGGCGAAATGGTGCTGGCGCTCGGGACGCGAGAGCCTGCGGTCAAACCGCCAGCCAGCTGATCGCCTGGCCGAGACCCTCAGCGTCCGATCTCGGCTCAGGCCAATTGGTGCCGCGTGAGGGATTTCCACCCCCAACCTCTCCGTTCTGAGCGGAGCGTCTCTTTGTAGTTGGACTAACGCGGCGTAAAATTGGTGCATCCGGCAGGACTCCCACCTGCAAACTCTCCGTTCGAAGCGGAGGATGATCATAATTTCACCACGGATGCGGAAATGGTGCTCCGACAGGGACTCGCACCCTGACAGTTCCGCTTAAGAGGCGGTTACTCTGCTGCTCGAGTTCTCGGAGCGATTAAGAAAATAGGACGCGAAGGCGGAGTTGAACCGCCGCGGCCAGATCTGTGAAGTTCTGATCGACACCGGGATTTCGCGTCGTGGGCCAAGCTGTAGGCTTGGCGAAGGCTGGTCGGGCATCAGGGTATTGCGCCCTGTATTCCGGTTTGGAAGACCGGCGTGTATCTCTCAACACCTATGCCCGAAGAAACTTTGAAAATGGCGGCGACTCGGAATTGGGCGGCCCTGAACCCCATCTATGACGACTCAGAGCAAAGATTGGAGTCCCGTGCGGGAGTTGCACCCGCCTGAATGGTTTTGCAGACCATTGCCTCGGCTGCTCGGCCAACGAGACGCGAAATTGAATTGCGGGCGGAAGTTTCCCTCCGCCGGCATTGGTTAACTGTTGCGAACAAAGTCCGCGATGACTGCCGGAGCACTCGTGTCGAACCCGACAACGTCCAGCATGCCACTATCATTTGGGTCTGCGAGGGTGAAGCCGTTGGAGGTCATGCCCACAACGACTACCTTCGCGTCGCCAACGAACTCACTGCGATAGTGGCGTAGCGCCTGCGCCGGATGAATGTTTCCGGCCCACGTTTCGCTGTCCGTGTAGGTGATGAACGCCGACACGTTCAACTGGTTGCGAGTAGCCCAAACCATCGGCAAGGCGCAATCCGTCCCCCCCATTGGGATCTTTTCGATCGCCTTGACGACGTCGGCCAGCCGCATGCGCGGCGAGATGTTCACGCGAGTAATACCCGGTTCGCCACCGCCATGCATGCCACCGTAACCACCATGCGACGGAGCGCTGAACGCGATGATTTCGCATTCCGGTTCCGTTGCTGCAGTGATCAACGCCATCGCGGCGCTGCCTTCGCGAGCCGAGATGCACGAACCCGCAATGAAGCTCTGTGCCATCGAACCACTCACGTCGAGCGCGAGCAGCACCGGCTTGTTGCACGGTTCCACGTTGCTGAACGACGCGTAAAACGCTGCGTCGAGGGCGTCCACAATGGCCGAAACCGGCGACCACTTGAGCGAACCCTTGTCACCGTGACCCTTGGCGTAGATCTTTTGCGCCACGAGCAGGGCGAGCGGATGGATGCGCGAACGCTTCAGAGCGGTTTCATCGTTCAGCTTGCGAAGAACGAGCTTTTTCGAATCACTAAACGGCTGGAAGAGCCCGACGCTCGTCATCTTGCCGAGGTTGCGAACCATCGCGGTCATCGGCATGCGTTCCAGCAACGCTTCCCACACCTTGAGTTCATTGAGCCACTGCGTCGGAATTGCTTCACGTGGCAAACCGAACTCGTCAATGAGCTTCACTACTTCAACGAGGTTCGTCGTCCGCTTCACACGCTCGAACGCTTCAACGAATTCCGGCAATGCGCCGGTTGCGCCATACTTCGCAATGCGATCTTCACCACGAACCCTGCGCTTCACTTCGCGTTCACCGAGCGAGGCCGTACCAGCCAGCATCCAGCGGAACACTGCGTCGTGCTGGGCAGACGGTGCCTTCGGGTGAGCGAGGCGGAGCAGGTCCGAGTGCGACCAACCATCGCGCTGCTGATACTTCACGGCCTGGTGCGCCAGATCGTCAGCCTCGCGGCTGATGTACCAGTGACCGACGGCATTACGCAGACCGCGACCCCACCCACGCATTGCATTCACGCATTCGGCGAAGTGGAACAGGTGCGTGCCGATGCGGCAGACCTTGTTCAGGTTCGCGAACGCGTGCGCCTTCGCCGGCGAGTCGCCGTGTGTCACGACGAGTGCGAGGGCAAAGATGGCGGGATCGTTCTTCGGCGCGCGACCGGCATCGCTGATTTCAACGATGCGGTTCACAGCCCGAACACCATCCGCCTTAATGCAACGGATGAGCGCATCGTAGTTCTGCTTCACAAGTTCGCGTTCCGCGATGTAATAGGTACCGCCCTCGGCACCGAGGATCAGAAATCGGTCGAGCCGGGTCCAGTCGTCCACTTCCCACGAATAACCGCCGCCTGAGTTACGAACCTGGCTCGAACCCGGTATCGGCTGCGATTGAAGCGTAGCGCGACGATTGAACATTTTTGCGTAATTGATAGCCATGATGGCCTCCTTTCATCTGAAGCGCCGCCAACTCTCGGCACGATTGCGTTGTTTGAACTGCGGACAAGTTGGTGAACGTGGGAGTTGTCCTTTAATAGAGGTAACCCATGTTCTTCGGCCCGCAGAAAGTGAATTACTATTCGCGGAAAAAAGTGCTTCCGCTTTGAACCGTCGTAACGTCCTGAGCGGAGGCAGCAGTTTTTAAAAGCTGCGTCCTGAACCGCATGGACAGAGATCGTTGCGGCCGAGCTTTTCGCAAAGCTCCTTGTTTCCGTGAACGACGCGCACGCCGCGTTTCACCTGCGACTCGGACGGGAATCCTTTCCGACGCTTGCTGGTGATTTCGAAGTTTGAGTTTTGTAACTGATGGATCTGATTTGCCATACGGCCTCCAGGGTTGAGGGTTGCGGTTGAATGATCGCGCCAGTCGACGCGATGGAAGAACGATGGGCAAGGGACGACTCGGGAATTGCTATACCATTTAGCTACCGAGGCATTGGCGCCTCGGATTGGAGTCGAACCAATGACAGATAACCCGATGTCTTCGGCCCATCAAAGGTGCTGGCGCACGGCGATAAAGCGGGCAAGGAGCGATTTGGATAGCACTGTCGCTCTACCGGATTGAGCTATTCGCGCCGAAATGCGAAGGCGGATTTGAACCGCCAACCTGCAGTGTCCGATAACCCAGAATCTTCGGCCCGCTGAAAACCGAAACGCAGTCGTCAATCGGCGGCAGATGCGACCGGTTGAAGGCTGCGTTTCAATAACGTGAGCGTTTTGCAAGCCATAACGTCGTAATTCTCGGCGGGAAAGTTGGCGTTTCGCAATGCAGTGGAGGTATTTACCATCTCGCAGCAGCAGCCCACCGCGCCCCACCTCCTGACCGACCGCATAATCGTACGCCTTAAAACACCCTTCGGCTGGAACCACGCGAAATTGGCAAGCGAACCAAATGCCTTCGATTTGCTTCAGCGCAAAATCGCGGTCCAGCCAGCGGAAATTCTCAGCTCGCGCGACTCGCCTTTGCGCACGCAACGCCTTCCATGATTTTTGCGGTAATGCGTGAAGCAACCCTGTCTCGGGATGAACGAAAAATCGACTGCAGCCGTAACGTCGTTCCGTTACTTCAATGATGCCCCGACCGAGATAACCGGTGTCGAGGATGCACACCGTTCGATTACGCATGAACGTATGCCGCTCCACGAATTGAAACAGGTGAGTTTTAATGTGGGCTCGAATAACGCTGTCAGGTTTGATTACCGCACAGGCTTCGGAATACACATCATTCCAATGACGACCGACTTGCGACTGAAGCCAACGCTTTAGAGGTCCCAACAAGTCCGTGAGTCCCTTTCGGCGCGTATGCAGACGTTTAATTCCTTCGAACCTTGGTAAGAGTTCTTCGGGAAGATTGGCACGCCGCCCATGTTTGCCTGGCCCAGGATTCCAGCGCGGGCGCTCGATGACGACTTTATGCATGTCTGGTCTCATATGATTAATAGTTAATGATTGCTGATTGCTGCTGAATTGATTCAGCCTATAAATAGCGACGGATAAAAAACGGACTGGGAGTTACGTGCTCTACCAACTGAGCTACTCCGGCATTTAGTTCCGGAGGCCGGACTCGAACCGGCGACCACGTCGTGATGAACGATAACCCAATCCTGCGACCCGTCGAAAATGCTCAAGGAAGGCAAGAGGCGGCTTCGATGTTTCTAGACGGGAATCGAACCCGCATCTTCTCGTTTTCACGAGTCGCTCTTTCGCAGTTGAGCTACCCAGTTCGGTAATCGAAGCACAGCGGCCCATCCAAAGAAATGGAACGACGGACAAAAGACGAGTTGGGAATCCATCGGTTGGCCGATGGTGCGCGATTTGAACGCGCTCTCCCGCAATGCGGGATTCACCGATAACCCAAACTCAGCGGCCCGTCATTCAAATGTAGAATGTAGAATGCAAAGTGCAGAGTAGGAATGAAAGTTCCAGCGGCCGACATTCTTCATTCTGTATTGTGCGCTCTGAATTAAAAAGATGGGCAAGTGGCGTGATCGAACCGAGGCACTCCATGCCGGGAATCGAAGCGTTAGCACGCGCCACTAGACCGCCAAATCCTGCGCCACAGACGGTACGCCCTCCTAATGGTGGTGGATAACCGCTCAATTTCGGCCCATCAAAATCGAAACGGTTGGCGGGAGTGCGATTCCATCTGCACAGTCCGCCTCACTGGCCGTTCAAACTGAAGCCAATCACTTATTTTTCTTTTTGCCGGGGGGCCTGGCTGGAATTGCCGATTCCAACAATTCAACCAGGGGCTGGCATTTCATTTCGCGCGCAACCGATACGGCATCAAATCCGAAAAATCGCGCGTCGGGTTTACAACCCGCTGCGAGAAGTTGTTTTGCGACGCCAAGATAGCCGGCTACGGTCTGAGCATCCAATTGGCTGGAGCGCGCCCTGACTTCCATGGCTCCGACGAGACGCAATAGCGGTGACAAATGGCGCGGCGTTGCAATCGGCGCTCCGATTTTGAGTAACAGGGCCACCGCTTCACCATGGCCTTCCGCCGCCGCAACATCCAGCGGCAACTCCTTCGTTAGAGGGTCTGGTTGGTCCACTTTCGCGCCTTCCGCCAGAACCCTCTTGATCTCCAAAACGTCACCCCGACGGGCAGCATTCACCAACTCAATTTGTTTGCGGTCTTTGACCGGAGCTCCGTTATCCATGAGCCACGTAGCCAGCTCCGAGAATTTTCCATTGGCAGCAATGCCAAGGGCGGTGACTTTTTCACGGAGACGATCCAGAGTTTTGCCTTCACGGCCAACCTCCGCGCCGCGAGCAACCAGGAGCTTCGCCATTTCCAGGTGGCCGCAGTAACAAGCCGCCATCAATGGAGTAATGGATTCTTTCCCGCGATTGGGATCTGCACCCGCATTCAACAGCTTTTCAGCGATTTCCACCGTGCCGTCGCGGGCACTAATCATGAGCGGATTGAGACCGTTGCTCCAGGAGATGAATATCGGTCCGCCACCTTTGCTGCTTCGGTCATCGTCATGACCGATGGTTTTGTGAACATCAGCTCCGGCCTTCAGCAAGTAATCGATGAGGGCAGGATGACGGCGAGACACTGCCATATAGAGGGCCGTGCGTTCCTGTTCATCATACGAATCAACGGGCACACCCGATTCGATTCGCTTTTTGACGGCATCCAAATTTCCCGCGGCTGCCTCGGCGGTCAATTGGTTGGCTTGAGGATGCAACAATCCAATTTCAATAAATGTCTCACGCAATGCCTGGCCGTCGGCCTTCTTTTCTTCATCCGCGAATTCGTCGTCCTCTTTGGGCAGATAACGCGAAGCGAGATCGAGCGCGCTACGTTTGTAAGTATCGGTTACATCCAATTTAGCTCCTGCCTTCGCGAGCAGACGCATCATGTCTCGGTTTTCCGCCCGCCTGCCGACCGACGAAAGGAAGGGCGTGGCGCCTTCGCCGTCTCGAGATTCCAGATCTGCCCCGGCGGCAATTAACAATTTAGCTACCGCCAGATGACCACGATTTGCTGCCAATGCCAGCGGCGTTCTTTTGCAGTAGTTCTTCGCATTAACCGCAGCTCCTGCCTTGAGCAACAGCTTTACCAGTTCCATTTTCCCTGCTTCGGCTGCGAAATGCAGAGCGGTCTCGTCATTTTTGTTTCTGGCGTTCACCGGAGCGCCTTGAGACAACAACTTCTGGATGAGCGGAATATCGGCGGTAATGACAACCTTCAAGAACTCCTCCGCATCCATTGAGACGGGCTTCTTTTCTTTCTCTAGAAATGCGATGTCCTCCGGTGAAGAGAGTGGTTTCAGGAATTCGACAATCTTTGGCCATTTGCGCGCCGACACGAACGCCGTCTCGCCCTCTTCATCTTCTAACCTGGGGTCTGCCCCCGCCGCGACGAGCATTTTCACCATTTCGAGATTGCCCATGAAAGCAGCAAGCATCAGAGGTGTTGACCCTTCCTCTTCCTGAGCGTCGACCGCTGCTTTGGCATCGAGCAACAGTTTCACGACTTCCGGACTTTTTCCACGAACAGCCGAGCAAAGCGGCACCCAGATTCCACCAAAATTCGGATCCGCACCGGCCTTTAATAGTTCCTGCACCATATCCGCGCGCCCAAGTTCACATGCTTTTGATAGCGCGGTATCTTCTTCCGATTCGTTAACGTCTGCACCCAGTTTGATGAGTTCCACCAAACGTTTGAGGTCTTTTTGCTCCACCGCTTGGTAAACTGTTTCCGCCTTTCTCGATTTTTTTGTCGCCATACGCGTGACGTAATTAAACTGAACTCGATGATTTGGAATCAATTATTTCCAATTTCGACGCGAATGCACGCGAAACAAGTAACAGCGCAAATTTTGAGACTGATAAAATGGTCAGGGCGACGGGATTTGCACCCGCACAGTCCGCGTCACAGGCGGAGATGCTAACTGTTACATCACGACCCTGATAATTTGATTCACCATCCGTAATCAGCCCTCCGGGGTAAGAGCTCCCCTCATCCTTGATCCTACTCCCCTGGGGAGAAGGTAATGTTCTGGACATTCTACGCGAGAGGGCCGCTGACATTCAGACTCAGAGCTATGCCGTCTCGGTTTTGGTGAACGGTGAGTCATGGGCAGGGAGCATTTTCGATTTTTTAGCCTGCCAGCCGAAGCTCGGCCGAGCGAAGACTGGAGCCCCTGGTCGGACTCGCACCGACGTATACGAGTTTACGAAACTCGCCCTGTAGCTGCTGAGGCACAGGGGCCTTGAAAATGGTGCTCTCACGTGGACTTGCACCACGAACCTCCGCCTTCGCAGAGCGGCGTGCAGAACTAATTACACTTTGAGAGCCAAAACAAAGTGGTGTCCGTGGTCGGACTCGCACCGACTAAGCCCGGCTTGAAGGGCCGGCTGCTCGAGCTGCTTTGCATTCACGGACATGAAATCGCAGCCAGGAAGACGAAATCCACAGGGTGGCTCACTCGCAGGTGAGCCTTAACCCTGTGGTTTCGAATCCTCCATGGCGATGCCCAGGGTGGGCTTGTCATAAGGCGTTACCGTTGGACGGCACGTTTCTTGTAAGTGAGCAGTGGACGGAACGTCGCGATGACCGAGGCGAGCCCGGCATCCACGAGGTCCTGTATTACTGCTTCAATGTTTTTGTAGGCGGCGGGAGCCTCTTCGTAGAGCAGGTCGCGCTCGCCACAGATTACGCGGCTGCCCAGCGCAGTCTGCACGAGTTGCTCTTTTCCAAACCGCTCGCGCATACGCAGACGCGCTTCGCTCCGGGCCCATTTGCGCCCCGCACCGTGGGCCAGAGACCAGGCTCGGCTCTCACCATCGCCCGTTGGCTTTACCAGATAGCTGAGCGAGCCACGCGAACCCGGGATCATTACAGCTTCCTCTTCGGCAACGACGGCTCCCTTCCGGTGAACCCAGACGGTTTCGCCATCGAGTTGCCGGGGAGTGATGCTGTTGTGGCAGCCATCCCAAAGCGGGCCGACTTCAGCTCCCAGCGTTTGCGCGAAGCGCTCGGCCAAAAGCTTGCGGTTTACCCGAGCCCAGCGCACCGCCAGGTCATGGCCCTGCAGGTAGGCTGCGGCCGCAAACGACTCCGAATCCGCACCACTGGCCTGGTGCTCCGCGACGTAGTCTCGCAAGACGGATTCACCCAGTCCGCGCGAACCGCTGTGCACCAGCACGACCAACTGCTGTTTGCCAAGTCCAAGCTTTTTGAACTCGCCAGAGTTCAGCACTTCCTCAACGGCCTGAAGTTCGGCGAAGTGGTTACCACCTCCGAGCGTGCCCAGTGAATCGTCGAAGTTGGTCGATTCGAGTTCCTCCTTCGCGAGAACTTCGCCAATTTCGTCCGTCCAGGCGTGCTCAAGGTCGAAGGGGAGGTGAGCCCAGCGGTCGAGCTTCACGTCGCGCCGCACGAGGTCAGTCTTGAGCAGCGCCATCCCGCAGCCGATATCCCCACCGATGAGGTAAGGATAGACAGTTCCCTCCGTGACGAACGCCGCACCGACGGGGCTGCCTTTGCCCGGGTGCAAATCCGGAAAACCTACTGCCAGGCGCATACCCTGCAGCCGGGAGGTGGCATACAATTGGCGGACCGCCTCGCCCTCGATCCAGCTTTGGGCAGAGGCGAACAGACGCACATTGGTCTCAGTAACAGTGTTCATGTTTCCTTTCTGTCCGCCGTAACGTGCTAGATAAGGCGAATTGTGCCCGCGAAAGCGGGATTGGTTTTGGTTAAGTGGTCCCCGAGGTTGGTAGCGCGCCAACGTCTCCTCCTCTTCAGGGAGGCGCTAATCTGTCTCAGCTACTCGGGGGACGAATATGGTCGTCCCGGCAGGTAATGCTCCTGCGTCTTCCGGTTATCAGCCGGGTGCTCTGCTATTGAGCTACAGGACGAAATCGGTTCGAGCGGCGCACACTGGCCACGCCGCTCGAGGTTTTGTTTTGGCCTAATCAAGGAACGCCACGTTGAGCATCCTGTCGGTTTTCGTTTCGGTGTTCATCACGCCCATGGATTGCGGCGCTGTGCCTGCCAAGGCCCCATGATGGCGAATTTGGATTCATTGTGATTCGCTTTCATAAGTTGTAATTGTTGGCTTCGCTCCGAAGCGCACTGGACGAAAGACGAAGGTCAGCTTCGTCGGTTTGATTCGGATACGAATCGGTTTGTAGCTCCTGCGAAAGAGCAATTTGCTTTGATACCGAGTAACAGGTTTCATGGGACCTCCTTTCGTTTTACTGATTGGTTTCGTTTGTGGCTGAGTCGCGCATTGCGTGCGCGATTACCGTGCACGACCAGAAAGAGGAGCACGTGGAACGCGGCTTGAATGAATGCAAAGGCAGCGTCTTCCATAGATCCTCCTGTGGTTTAATAGTTGGCGGAAGGCGTGGGTAGCGCGCCCACCTCCGTTTGAACGGACCCTGTTTTCGAGACAGGTGCAGCCAGCTTATATCTGCCTGCCTTCCAAAATGGTCAGGGTGGCAGGAGTTGCACCTGCGACCTCCTCGTTCCGAACAAGGCCGTCTACTGCTGACATTACACCCTGAAATTGGCTGCCAGGGTTGGACTCGCACCAACACCGTGCGGTTTAACAAACCGTCGTGCTACTTTGACACCACCTGGCAATGATTCATTGGCGCTGCCGGCAGGAATTCCACCTGCATCGTTCCGCTTAGAAGGCGGATGCCTGATAATTCGACCACGGCAGCATTTTAAAATGGTCGGAACGGCAGGATTTTCACCTGCGACCTCCCGGTCCCAGGCCGGGCGCTCTGAAGACTGAGCTACGCTCCGATAAATGGCGGATCCGAAGGGGTTCGCACCCTCAGCCTTCCCGCAGACAACGGGTTGCTCTGCTAATTGAGCTACGGATCCAAAAAAATGGTGGGAGGTGCTGGTAATGCTCCAGTCGTCACTTCCGACAGTTATTTGCGACACCGGTTTTACAGACCGGCAGCCGGAACACCTCCCAAAATTGGTAGCGGGGGCAGGAATCACACCTGCCTGACGAAGTTTATGAGGCTTCGCTCTGTGCTTTAGTCGAGTTCCCCGCGGTGAAATGGTGGAGTCGATGGGTACCGCCCCCATATGAGCTTGCTTGCAGGGCAAGTGCATTACTTGTCTGCCACGACCCCGTTTGAATGTAGAATGCATAATGAAGAATAGGTCCAATTATGCATTCAGAGCAGGCCGCCTCGGTGCTGCCCCGAGCAAGCTGAGTTTTGGAGACTCTGCTGCGCAAGCTGGCGCGCGGCCTATTTCAGTGGAAAGTGTAAAGTGAGAAGTGAATAATGGCGGACGCATGAAGCATCAGAATCTGCAAATCCGAACCCGGCAATTCGCCTTGCAAGTAATCAAGTTCTGCGAAGGACTCCCTAAGGATGAAACCAGTAGGATTCTCGCTCGGCAGTTGCTTCGGTCAGGAACTTCAGTTGGAGCGAATTATCGTGCCGCCTGTCTGGCCAAATCCCAACCCGCCTTCATTTCCAAAATGGGCGATGTTCTGGAAGAGGCGGATGAGTCCGGCTACTGGCTCGAACTTCTATGCGATTCCGGAAAGGTCACGCCAACGATGGTTGCAGCGCTGATTAAGGAAGCTGGAGAACTCGTTGCCATTTGCATCGCGTCAATTGGCACGGCAAGGCGTAAGGCGGATAGCCCTCGCCACGGTCTCTGACTTTTCACTTCACTCTTAACCTTCACTCGTAAATGGTGCGGTTGCCGAGAGTTGCGCTCGGACTTCCTCCGTGGCGGGGAGGCATTCTACTGTTAAATCACAACCGCGGAAAATTAAAGGGCCGGGAGTTGTTTCACTCCCGGCCCATGCCATTTCAACAAAGAACAAACACCTCTTGCTATCTTGCGATACCAACCCACGGTTTCACGGTGGTTCTTTCGGTGTTTGGGGGCACACCTCCTGCGAAGCCCTTAAATTGTAAAATCCGGCTTAATTCATCCGGCGCACTTTTTTGCGACCTGTGGGCAGATCCCACCGGCGGAGAACCTCGGCTCTCCTGCGCCTTTTTAATTTTTGTGCCAGGTGACATCATCAAGACGTCAGTTTCATTTTATTCACAGTTCTATGCCTTTCGTTTTCATGTTCGCTTCTGTTTCGGTCCCTCATGGGCAATAAAAAACCCTGCTTCCGTTCCGGTAAGCAGGGTTTGGAAATCTTATAACGGTTCGGTTACCTGCTTACCTTTCTATCCATATTACCTTCGGGGCATTGCCCTGAATATGATCCGGATAGTACGAGGCTGAACACCAGGCCTCGTGTGCACCGACTATGACGTGTCGCTTTCGCGACCGACGTCGTCGGCCAAATCGAGACTGATATGTTCAAGCAAGTTTTCATCGAACGTGCGCAAACCCTACAGTACAGCGGTTAATCTTGTCCACTTATACTTTGTGGGGGTGATGCATTTTAAAACTAAATATCTGGATGAGTTGATGCGAGTACACGATTCACCGCGGTTCGAATCTCTACTGCGCGAATTCTGCAGCCGGCTGAATGCTTTCATGCATGCACGTGTATGAACCGATCTCTACCAAGCCGTGGAGGCAAATTGACGGCTGGGAAAAATCTAAGCTCGATGCTCGTCCGGCTCTGAGTCATGTCAGGAGTGGCATAAGTGCGATGAAGAATATCTCCCCGAAATAAAAGGGCATCACCAGCTTCCAGCAGGGGATGCCAAAATGCCTCACTTGGAAATTGGGCCCTGACATGGGCGTCCGATAATTGCGCGGGTGGAAGCAACGTCTCAAAGCGTTGGAGCAGGAGTTCCAGTCCGGGGGCACTTAGCCCACAGGGCACGAGCGGAATCCAGCAGGTGACCATGGAGAGCAAAGCGTCAGGAGGAATGTTTTCGTCATTGTGCGCCGGGTAATCAAATTCCAAACCACCATCCTGATGCCATCCATGTGGAGCGTGAAATTGCGGGTAGTCTTTCGGAGCAAACTGACGCCTGACCCAGGATTGATCCAGGTTACAAGTCATTCGTGAACCACAATGGCTCTGCAGCCAATCACTCGCCGGGCCGGTGCTGATCACTTCCAGCAGGGTTTGAGTTTGAGCGTCAGAAAAAACCGCACCGATGGTTACGGAGGAAGCTGTGAACACAAAGCGATTGGGAGGAGAAATGATACGAGCAGCAGCCTCCAGTCCGCCGGCCTTCCGTGCTGCGGCTATCTGTTCATACCTGGCATCAATCTGCCCCTTTAGCTGCAGAACGCGGGCGCGCTCGAGCACACGAGGGACAAGAATGAGGCCCTCGCCAATTCCAGCAGTCGTTGTGTGGCTCATATTTTTGCACCCAACACGATTCTGTGTCTTATCGCCCGTGGGATAATCAAATTAATCTAACCTGTTAGTGAGTCGAATGGAAAAGCCAGTTGTGCTTGACGCACTCCTGGCTCTCCACCCAAAATTTCGCGGTTCCTAAAAACGTCGACAATCCTTTCGGAAGTCGTCGCCTAACAGTAACACACCACAATAAACCTAAATTGATTTATGGCAAAATTCGTTGTGACTAAAGTGACCATACGACGGGAAGCATCCACCTCAAAGTATCTGAGCGAAGGCGCTCATGCAGACGACCTGAAAGAATTGCTGAGAGGCGTGGGTGATATGAAAAGCTGGCTCTTCAAGGAGAAGGACGGAAAAATCATCGCTGCATGGCCTGAGGTGCCGGGGCATCCAGGTCACGTGGACGGTTCGGATTGGAAAATGTACATTGAGCGCGGCAAGCAAACGGTTGATCGCCTCATGTTAACCGGACGTAAATACGCCACGGTGGCAAACAAATCCAAGCCCGACACCATGAATGTAGAAATCTCCTGCAATGCCTTCGTGGAAACGGACACCCATTGAAAACGGGCGCTTTTCAGTGCCGGGCGGCAAAGGTTTCGTCCAAACGCCGGAGGCGGCGTGAAAGGTCACGGGCAATGTTGACAATTAAAATGCTGTGCTGACTCGGCAGCAGCTCGTAAAGGTGGTGAAATGTGAGTGAGCTCAGGCTATAGAGAACGGCGTTTTCAACAGCCTGAACGCTTGCAGCGCGCCGCAATGTTTCCAAAATGCACATCTCCCCGAAAAAATCCCCTGGGGACAATCGCGCGAGTTCCGTTTCATTGGGCTGACCGAGATTTTTGCACACCCGGACCGTCCCCGCTCCGATCAGAAAGAGCCGATTTCCGGTTTCCCCTTCGCTCACCACCACACTGCCAGCCGCTGCTTTGACTTCAGTCGCTCGTTCCCACAATACATTCAAAGCAGCTTCGTTCAGGCCGGCGAATATTGGAACGGTTAGCAACTGCGCTCGCATATTCAGCTCATACGCACGCTCATGATTTGCCCGGTCTCATAAAAAAGCCCGCTAATGACATGCGCACATTGTCTCCGGCATCCGCAGAGACTTTCGTAACAAAGTGATAACACTCCGGATGGATGAAGGCGATGCGGTTTCGCTTCGGAAAAATGCACTGAGCCAGTCCGGGCTCCCAAACCGAAATATTCTCTTCTTCCGCCCCCATCCATTTCCGCTTGTAGTAGTCGTGAACGTTGTTCTGCTGCTTCAGCGTTTGCAAGGATTTGCTGGCTTGGGGATCAAGCAACATCAACAGCCCACCCCAATGAATGTCCCACTGGGGACTCAAGAAATAAGTGAATGCCCCGGAATAAATGCCGCTGCCATCGTCATGAAGTGAGAGGGCGGTGTCGCGCGGATAAATCCAGGACGTGACCGAATAGCGATCCCAGTCACGGTTCTTCCTTCCGACGCAGGCTGTGAGCTGTGGGGAGAGGCGGTTCAGGTGCTCAGTAAAAATATCGACGGGCGTTTGCGTTGGATAGGCCCAGTCCGGTTTCGGCTTCGGACATTTCGCACGATCTGAATAGTAGTGAAGATTTAATAAACTGCGCAGCGGAAAGCCGTCTCGAATGCGCCACACCCGCTGGATCTTGCCCGAAGTATTGATGTGCTGGTATTCCGTGGTGCGGGCAAAATTGAGAATTTTTTGGTACTCCGCTTCGGGTAAAAAATCGTCAAAAACGATTCCGTGCGCTGATTCATAAACCTTTCTGGGCTTATGCTGGTTATTCGATGGAGAAAAGATATTTGGAAAATGTTTTCCATTCCTCGAAAAGTGGCCTTCTGTTTTCCCTGCTCGAGCGGCTTCAGTAAACGTTCGCTTCGCAAAATCCACCCCGCTGTAGCTTTGATAGTCATTCAAGGTCCTGGCTGCCCCTAAACCGTACTTCTCAATTTCCTGCAACGCTTCGGGGCGGCTGACTTTTTGGCTCGCCAACAGGTACTGCACCCGTTGCGTTGAAAGGGTATTGAGTCCGGGCCACTCGGGATGATCCTCGAAATGTGTTTTCCGATATTTGCGGTCCCAATTCGTATAAATAATTGGACGGTTTGGATAAAAGAAATCCCAGCCATGAGTCCAGGCTCGAACTGCCAGGGTTATTTCTTCTCCGAAAAAATAGAGATGCGGATCATAAGGAACCTCCTGAATGATTGCCGATGGAGCGAAAAAGAAACCCGCGGCACAAAATGCGCCAGGAATTGGTTTCGAAGGAGCATTTTCTGTGGGAATCGCCCGGCCCGACATCGCGAAAGTTCCATCCCTGCCAAACTCCTTTGCACCGATCGCAAAAATGTGGCCCGTATTGCGCCTATCTGGCGGAGTGTAGCCCGGCGGGTAACACGTGATAATAGGTTTTGGCGAGCGCGTCTGCCGCGACATGTAGATCAGTTTTTGATCCCAATCCGGCTCGAAACGCATGTGGCTATCGATTTGCAGCGTGTACTCTTCTCCTTGCCATAGTTGTTGAGCTCTGGCTCGAGCCCAACAAACTCCTTTGCTGTAAAGTGCATTCACCCGGTCAACACGCACCTGCTCCGGACGGGTTTCCATCAAGAAGCAATGGTCATCCTCCCCAATCACGTACTGCCATACAATCCCGACGGATACTCGCTCCGGGTTGGTCGCTTTCTCAAAAAGATCTTTAACCGTCCATTGACATTCGGGATCGCGATAGGAGGCAATCTGCACGAAAATGCGGTCCTGAAGTCCGGAGGTTCTTTTCCAATTGATCGACGAGGGTGATTGGAGCTTTGCTGAGTTGCGCTCAGGTTTTCCGTTTGGCAGTCGTACGCGCGTCGCAGCGCCAGGATGATCGCGAGAAGCTGACTTCAAAGCTCTTTTCATTTGGTTGAAAGAGACTCGCCTTAGCCTTCAGAAAAAGGAGGAGCAATGCGCAAGCACTGCTCCTGAAATCCCGCCGCTAAAATGCTTCAATCTTGCCTTTGAATAAGTCCGGACCCAGTTCTTTATCAAAGAAAGCTTCAACCAGATAATCCTCCATGTTGGCATTAGGATCTTTGGCCGGAAATGTCTTTTTGAAATTCAGCAGTTTGACGGAGTGACTATCTCCCTGTCCGGTCTTGGTTTTGATATCCGGCGGACCAATCTTGACCTTGACGGTTTTCGATTTCGTGTCCGGAGGAGTGATTCGCACGGTCGCAAAAAAGTCGTCGATCTTTCCTTCTCCCACATTGGTCACAAAAATAGACAGAGTATCCGAACTCTTAATATAGGCTGCATCATTCTTCTCAACATCCCAGCGAGCTTGCAGGTCCTTTTGTTCGAAGGTATGCGGTTTCCGCCCGTCGGTGCTGGGCGCTTCGGGAGTCCCCGAGCGGAGTGCGGCCCAGGTTTGATTGCCCACGGTCCCATCGACCTGGAGATTGAATTTCTTTTGGAATGCTTTAACGGCTTTTTCTGTGCCGCTGCCAAAATTTCCGTCCACTTCAACAGTATTCGCGCCCATCAAAAGATTGAGCTGACGCTGCATGTATTCCACCCAGCCATCAGGACTTTTGTCGCCTTTGCGCAAGGTTGGCTGGCGCGAGCCTGGAGGAGCATTGAACTCGGGTTCAGGACCTGGATCAGGCCCGGGAGCTGGGCTGGGAGCCGGGGTTGGCCCCGGTGAGGGACTCGGGGCAGGCGCTGGGCCAGCTCCTCCGCCCGACAGAGTAAAGATTGCCGGTACATTCTCATCGTCCTGGCCGATTTGCGACACTGAGCGGAAGCCGGCCGTTTGCGGTTCGGCCGTCGCTTTCGCGGTATTTTTCTCGGATTCGGGATTGTCCCATTCAATTCGCCAAATTGCCGCGACGGGCGAACCGACCTCCCAGGAAACAAATCCTTTGCAGCCCTGCTCTTTGGCATGAGGTGTTTCCACCGAAACGAATTGTGCGGAGGAATTCGGTTGGATTGTGGGTGGCGGGAACGTCATGAAATCCCCACGGTCATGTCCCTGGTCGGCAAGGGTGAGCACCAGCTTTGTGTTGTTGTTAACTGTGATCATGCAGCTCGACTTTACATCCTGGGCTGGAGCGGGTCCGGGCGCACTTGGCGGGACGCCTGGCTGAGGGCCGGGCGGCACTGGACCTGGCGCGGGACCTCCGACAGGGTCGAGAGAAAAAAGAAAATCGGCCTCAGGCCCCTGGCCGGGGTCCTGATCCACATCAAATTGATCTTTATTGGGGCCTCTTACGTCGGTCTCCGACGTATTGTCCCCGATTCGCGGATTATTCCATCGTACGCGCCATCCGGTTTTCTTATCATCGATTAAATAAATAAGTTCGCCATCGACACCGGCCGTGTTGGGGAATTTATTCACTGCAACAAATTTTCCCTCGCGATGCGGCTTAATCTCGGCAGGCGGATCGGTCCTGAACTTGCCACTTACAAATTTGATACTGCCCGGATCGAGCTTTAAGGTTTTATCGGTATTGTTGGAAAGTTTACATTTACAGCTCAGGTTGCTTAAAAGATCCTTAACAATTCCAGGGATGTCTCCCAGGCCCGGGACACCAAGGCCCTCGGTCAACTCGCGTTTATCATCAGGCGAACCCGAAAGTGCTCTCGGTTGAACGCCTCGTACTGGAGCAGTGGTAATGGATTTGGCATCATCATCTTTCCCAGCGGCTGCTGCGCCTCCTACTAATGTGCCGAGTTTTTTAAGCCAGTCCTTTTGCTCAGGGGTGAGTCTGGATGAGGCCTTTTGAGAAACTTTTGCGGGTCCGTTGCTCATAAAATCTTATGTGGGATTAGCCGATCGCCTGGGCCATATGCGTCAGGCTACCGGTAATTGTAGCCCGCAGATTTGTTTTCACCCCAAATGGATTCTTATCAATGTGGTCAATGAGTGGCTCGGATTTCACATACTTGATGTACTCCGCCAGGATGCCCTTGGAAGCTTTTAACTCTGCGCTTCGCGAGGCGGCATCCTTTGCCGCGCCCGCCCTGGCGAGCGAGTCAGAGAGCCGGGTATCGAGCTTACCGAAAACGGCGTCCAGTTTGTCCATATTGCCGTTGATTTCAGCAATGAGATCCGGGCTCTCGTTGGCATATTCGGCTTGAATCGCCTTTTTGAGGGCATTGATGTTCTTCTCGAGAATGTCTCGCGTGCCTTTCCAAACCTCCGGGGCTTTGGCAAGTTCAGGCTTTGGCGGTTTGGCGGCTGCCACTGCGCCTTCCTTTTGCTCTTCCTCGTCTTCGGCAGATTCCGAACCCACCATGATCGGCATTTTTTTGCCGGTAAAATACTTAATTGATTCCTGCAGCTTGCGCGCGATGCCAGTAACCGGGTCCTCCATCTCAAAAACCAGCTTGGCATTATCGGCATGAGCATTGCCGATCTTGAGAAAGCGTTTGCTTCCACCCGTGATGCGCGTGAGTTCTTCCTTGTGCTTGGAGTTGATTCGTTTGGCCAACATAAGTCCAACGTGTGGTTTCGCATCACAAATCAAAAATTGATAAGAGATGTCTTTGGAACCACGAAGCTTCTTGATGGCAGCCATCAACTTCTCATGGTAGGCGCCTTCCAACTCCTCCTCTTCTTCGTCTTCCTCATCTTCCTTATCCCCGTCCTTTGCTTTAGCTGCTGCGGCCTTGACTGCGGCCTCGGCATGTTTCTGAGTCAGTTCCGCTGCTGCTTTTGATTTCGCAACCTCTTTTTGCTCCGATAGTGAGGCAGCGAGCACTTCTGCCACATATTTCGCCACAGCAGGAATTGCGGCGATTTCTTTGGATTTCTTGAGCGTGTCCGCAAGTTTTGCGATTTGAGCGATCGCTTTTGTGCGTGCGTCGTGCTCCTCTTCATCCACTTTTGCATAGGCGGCTAACGCCTGCTGCAAGCCGTTATCTTTAATTTTGTTTTTAGCGACGACTGACTTCCATTCGCTCTCACTTAATTTTTGATTCATGGCGAGATATCCTTTGCGTTGCTCCTAAAGAAATCACATCCGGAAAATTGGTTGCCTACCGGCAAGGGACATGAACTTTTCACGGGAACGAGAGCTGGATACTATACTGGATGTTGAAGGTCAAGTCTGGTTGAGCTGATCAGAGCTTGCCTCCACTTGCCAAAGAGGTTTGCAGGAAGAACTTCTTCTCGTCTATAAGCATTGGACATGGCACGCTCGTTCGAGTGTTCCGGCGGAAGTGCAAATACGCCGAAATCAGTTGAAAACGGCCCGAATTTTGCTTTGCAAAACCAACGCAAAACAAAGAGAAAGATTGCATGCCTATTACAAAGCTGTGTGGGGATCAAACCGGGGTGCCGGAAGGTTACACCGTTATTCCCATCCAGGAATCTGACATCCCCGCAGCAATAAGGCTTTGCGTTCTTGCCAGGCAGGCAGCCGATGCGGCTGCCGGGCACCTGGTTTTGCTCCGGGACCTCCCTGATGCCATGGTATACCTGGGCTGTGTAACTGACACAGGGGGCAAAGTACGAGAATGGGTTGAATTGTGGGTTCAAAACCTTGACGGTCTGGAAGCGAGTCTTCCGGCGATGCATGAGTCTTTTTCGAATAAGAACCTGGACGAACGATGGACTAAAACGGCAGCAAGTTTATGTGCGTTGAATCCGGCGGCTTATATTGAAACCGGGTGGGAAACAAAAAATCCTCGACCCACATTCCTGGATCTGGCCAAAACCATACCAATCCACCCCGGAAATTCTGACAATTCGTGGGAGTTATGTCGGGATGACGCCGCGCTGCAGGCAGCAGGACTCCCGGTATACACCACTTCACTGTTCCGCTATTTGTATCAACCCTCAAATAAAGCGGGTGCATTTGTGCCTGTAGTAACCGGTGCGCCTGCGAATGCCGGCACGATAACCCTGGGTGAAGCCTCCAATGAAATCGGCAGCCACATCCCTTTCAATTCGCAGGGTGGGTTAATGATCACCCAATCTTTCTCTCCTCTAAGTTTCGAAGATTACATCGACTTGCTCGGGGGAAAGGGTTGGAAGGGAATTGAGCATGGCAAACGGTTGCTGCACTTCAACGGTGTTTATCGTCAGCTGGATGATTGGAGCGAAATGCAACAGAGCGGTTCCCACTTGTTCCTTGGAGGCCAGGGAAAAGCCGGTCGTTTCGTCGAATCATTTCATCTCAAATTGCAATTGCTGGTTGATGTGTTCACAGCAGTACGCACGTTCGTAGAAAGGCTTCAACTTCCATTCCTAAACCTGTCCGCAGAAAGTTTTCGCGTTAGTCTGAACGAGGTCGGGACAAAGTTGCCGTTTCTGTGGACCGCCAATGCCAGGCTGGTGAAACCAGGCCAGGCGTACGCGCTACCAGTCGAAACCAGTGAGTTTCGTTATTTCATTCGAGCTCGACCGGGAGCGGCATCCATTTACCACCCCGAAGGACTAAATAATTCCTTCCAGAGCAGTGGCAACGTCCGCATCCGGAAAGTGCTACCACTGGACCAGGGCAGGACATCGCTCGAAGGCACACTGGTAATGCAAGAACGTGCCAACGTTTCACCTCACGACCTTCTCTGGATCCGACTTCCTTTGCCCATTGGACGAGTCGACCTTTACGGGCACCTCTACACAACCGACGGTCTTGCGCAAGGGGAGGCCCGGTTCCGCACAGTTCCGCAAATGCTTACCGCACCGGTTGTCGATGCCTTGCGCGCCGGGGAGGGGCTCTCGTTCCCGCGTGCACCATTCGAAGTAGTTCCGTTGCTGAGCACGCCTTGTGATTTATACGCATTGGGCGTTCTTGCCGTGCGAACATTCCTCGTTAATCCGCAGAATACACTTCCGGTGGCGCTTGACGAACTGTTGAGTCTGGCACGCCAGGCCGCGACGGAATACAAAGCGGATTCACCTTTGGCAACTCGCATCGCCGCGATAATGAATTCGGATCCCCGATTTGCAAAATCCCTGGCTCCTCATCGGCTAGTTCAGGAAGCGATCGAGCCTGCGGCAGCATTTGAGTTGCTCCCTCAGGAAATGTGGTATCACACGCTCGCCACCATGATTCGGCTCTTTCCGGGGGTCGGTCCGGACAGCTACTGCAAAGATTTTGGAGATGCGCCATCGCTGGCGCTTGAAACTGTTTTTAACCAGCCTCTGGAAGATTTGGAAAAACTCCTGGTGCGCTCTCGAAGCCTGATAGTCATCGATTGGAATGCTAATCGAGAAGTCCATTCGGCGATTCGTGATATACGGGATCGTGAACGGTCCTAAATTATTCAGCAGCACTTAATGGAGCCGGCCGCTACACCTTTGCCTAGATCGATGAATGGGAAGAGCAATTTCACGAGCTTAGCTTGATCCAGGACAGGGATAGGCACAGGCAACAGCGGCGTTAACAATTTCAGCATCATTTCAGGCGCGAGAGGCAGCATCGGCAAAGCCATTTTCGGTTGTGGAAACTGTGGCATCGCCGGCCCAATTCTTAGACCAGCAGCCAGAAGTATGGCTCCCGCAACTGCAGCGGCCACCAAGCCTGGAGGCATTCCAGGCATTTTTACCCAGGCAGCTGCCTGGGCCGCCCAGCCAGCAGGCCCGGTAAAGTCCACTTTTCCCAAACAACCGAGAATCCCTCCGTGAAGGTCTGGAAGCGGGTTTTTCAACCATGCCTCCGTAAGCTTTAGCGCGTCCATTTCCGGCATCGAAAGTTTCGGCCCCACTACCCGACAAGATTGGCAGGCCCAGCAAATGGAATCTTTTTCGGGCATTCCGTGGGCCAAAAAATGAACAGAATCAACGGGGAGTTTATTCTTCTCCAAAGTATGAAGATACTGCGGAGGAGTCATTTTCGGCTGCAACAACGCCTTTCCTTGTGGCGAAGGCTTTGACTTTTCGCATACCTCTGCCGCTGTGGGAGCGGTGATTTTTGGCAGGTCTGGAGCTGGCTTATTAAAGAACATTTACATCACGGAATACTGGTAGTGACCTGTCCGGGAAAACCGATTTGAATAACGCCGCCCCACGAACACATGCATTTTGAAGTATTATTCAGCGCAGGCATGCCGCCAATGAGGCAGGTGGGAGAGCCCGGCACCCATGGCATCGTCACCGGGATACAAGGCATAGGTGTCAGCACCCCAAGGGCCGCTGCGGTAGCAGAAGCGACGGTTGGATTTGCCAGCGACATGCACATCCCAAAAGGGGGAATGTTTGTCATCGGCGCGCAGTCCATGATCGTGGCAGCCGGAGTAGTTGCCATGGTCTTATTGGCGGGCAGCACGGATAGAACTGAAGGCGCGACTCCAAATGAACACATCATGACGGCTCCCGCGGTTACGAGTTGAGGCATAAGATTTGGATTTAGCTGTTGGTTAATCTCCTCCACAGTTCACTTTTTGGGCTGGGCCTGAATAGTGCAATTGTAAGCTTTATTCTTGCTGAAGTTTTTTTGGACGTGCTCAGCCGCTTTTTTAGCGTCTTCCCGCGCTTTGGCCACGTCCGCCGCGCCTTTTCCATACAGACCGATTTGATCAGCAGCACTCATGCTTTGGGACCTTTACGTTTTTCGATTACCACGAACTCCTCTTCCATACGCTGGTACAGTTTGTCAATCCGGGCGGAGGGGTCAAGTTTCCGGTCAGCGAGTATGGCCCGGGTCCATCCCGACAAAGGGTTCGTCTCAAAATCCTTTACCAGAATAAACGAAAGATCGATGAAGCGAACCATATCGTATTCTGAAGTAAGCCCGAGGCTGGCCGCTCGTTGGATGCCACTTCGGACCAGATCTTTTACCGCAGGATCTCCGAGTTGGGCGCAATCAGCAGGCCAAAGTGCTTTCAAATGGGTAATGACCCTTCCAATAAAAAGAGCCACTACCTGTGCCTCGAATGCATCAAGGTGTTCTTTTCGGAGCTTTAACATAGCCTGCACTCCAAAGGATCGCTTCTCACGTTGGTTTCTTTAATTGAAAAGGTTCCGGTTTAAGGGCCTTCGCGGCGAGGCTGAACCGAAAGCCGGCATCAGGACTTTCGCCTTCAGCAACGAAGCTCTGTACGGGTCCGAAAAACATCGCCAATTCATCTGCATTGCAAGCCGGCAAAAAGCTGCGCAATACCCTGGGATCATAATAGCGAAAAAGCACGGTTCTTTGATCGGGCAGCTCGACGGTATGAAATTCCCTGAAATGATCTCGCAAGGTTCTTAAGTTTGCGGATGTTGCCAGAAAGATTCCCCAATGCTTTCCGAATGCTTCGTTGAGAACTAATTCCGTAAATTTGTTGCCAACTTCCAGCTTTACCAAATAAGGAGCGACCGTTGCCATGTCTGGTTCCAACTCTCCCCGATAAAGACAACAAAACTCGGGTTCATGCGCATAAAGATGCTTAACCAGCTCCGGGATGGAAGCGCCATCGAGCACTGCAAAAACAGGAGTTTCGCTTTTGCCGAAAAGAATATCTGACAGCCCTTGTCGAGGTGTTTCGGTCATTACTGAGGCGCTCATTTTAGGTAGGCTGAACAACGAGCGGCGATCCTGTCTGCGCTGCTTCCTGCAACGCAATCGCTGATGGAGAAAATGTTTTGGGGGCGGGTGGGGTGGGAGCAGTCTTGGCTACATCACTGGAACCAGGTTCCGCTTTGGCAGCCTCTGAAGCGTCGGTAACCGCATCGGGATTGTTGGGCGCAGAGGGCGAAGCCGCCTGGGCGCCAGAGCCTGAACCTGCGGCGCCGCCCATATTGATGTTTACCATCGTCCCTTGAATCGAGATTCCCGCGGGACCTATATCGATGAAATTTGAACCAGCTTTCAGCGAGAGTTGCATGCCAGCTTCGATGACTACTACCATTCCCCCTTTGACATGAACGTTCATGCCCGACTGAACCGCCGCATTTTGACCGGCTTTAATATCGGCATTTCCATCGGTTGTGAGTCTTATGTCCCCCGAAGCTGCCTCGTGATGACTGCCTGTGACCTTGGCGTGCAAATTGCCGCCAATCTTTAGGACATAATTACCATCGACCGATAAATGGTCGTTCCCACTGATTTTAGCGGTTTCATCTTTGGCGACGGTCCTACCGATATTTCCGTCCACCTTCAGCAACTGATCTCCTTTAACGTGGGTATGCTGATCAGCCTCAATCAATTCCCGCTGGTTCGCTTTTACAATCAGGTGCCGATCCTTCCCGATCCATTCTTTGGTGTCATTTTTGACGCGAATATCCTGATCCTTCTCCGCGTGCATGAAGACCTGCTCACTGCCTTTTTTATCTTCAAAACGGATCTCATTAAAACCCTGACCACCTTTGCTGCTGTTGGACTTTATGGTGGACATCGTTGCGTTGTCCGGCAGCGGGTAAGGGGGCTTGGACTCGCCGTTGTAAACTGCACCCGTAACAATTGGCCGGTCAGGGTTTCCATCGAGGAATTCAACAATTACCTCCTGCCCAATGCGCGGCAGGAAGACAGCACCCCAATTTTTGCCCGCCCAGAGCTGTGAAACTCGGACCCAACAAGGCGAATTCTCATTTGCCGGGCTATACCGGTCCCAATGAAACTGTACCTTAATGCGCCCGTGTTGATCGGTGAGTATCTCCTCACCAGCCTTCCCTACGACAATCGCAGTTTGTGGGCCCTGAATCCGGGGCTTCGCCGTTACCCGAGCAGGCCGGAACACCTTATCTGCAGGAATGGCGGTGAAATCGCACAGAAAAATTTTGCCTGCGCTCTGGCCTGCTCCAGCTTTATAGGCTTCCGCCGTGCAGTGGTAGGTAACACCCACAACAATGTATTCGCCGTTTTCATCGTCCCTTGGATGATCCTCCAGCTTGAATTTGGCGCCGCAAACGATTCCTGGACAATCGGAACTACCCAGGATTATATCGTGTTGGGTCTGTAACTCCTCCATCCGCAATTTGGCATAGTCGTCTCCGTGATCACTGGCTTCCTCATCAGCAAAGTTAGCAGAAAAATCATAGATTTCGAAACCGGCATTGGAATGCTGCTTTTCCTGGGTGTCGCTCCCCAAGAGGCTCGTTTTGGGACGCTTGAAATCGAAATCATTGACTTTGTAGGTGCCCGGTTGGACCTGCTTCATTCGTGACCATGACAAAATATTGCCTTTTGCTTCGGCAGTGTCGGCCTGCCCAGCGGCTGTGGCCCGGTATTTAATGGTTTCGTAACCAGGATATTCCGAATGAGCACTTTTCGCGTCAGCGAGCTTTAGTTTGTGTTTAATAGCTCCGCCATCATCAACATGCTCAAAGAAATAGTAGATACCCTCCTGCTCCATCAGCCGACTCACGAAGTTATAATCCGTTTCGCGATACTGCACGCAATGATCGAGCTTTCGGTATGTGCCCGTAAGCGCCGGAGTCACATCGTCGAAACCATGATCTTTGAAAACCTTTTTAATTATACCAGGAACCGTCATCTCCTCCGGTGGGCCGCTCATTGCCGAATGAAATATTCGGCAATCTGCTGTCCTAGTTAGAAACCATAACCAGGGGACAATGCGGGCTTCATAACGATAAAACCCTTCAGCGCGAGGCAATTGAATGAAGGAACTTACGTAGCCGCTAAAAAATCGCTTTTTTTCCTCACCGCCCTGCTCCGGCATGCGCCACCGAATCGTGACTCCCTTACCCAGAATTTTTAGAAAATCGACCGCTGGTTCGTCGCTGAGTAATTCTGCCTTGATCTGGAAAGGTTTGCCCAATTGATCTGTGACGGTGACGGTCTTCAGCAGCAACTTGTCCTTGCCTAAAGGAGTAGCAATAGCAATGGAGCGATTGTCCTGAGTGTATGTCATAGATGCGAGGTGCGCTTACATGGGCAACTCTCAATCGAAAGCAAAACTAAAATCTTTATCTGTCGCGCCCACATGAACGCGGTTGATGGAGGACCCGGCCACTAAGCGACTCAAGAATTCTCTCCCGATCTCTGGCAATAGCGTATTGGTGATGAGAGCGTCAACCATACGCGCGCCACGTTCCAATTCGGTGCAGCGCTTGGAAATGAGCTCAGGCACGGTTTCCTCATAGGTGAATGGCACCTTGTGATTTGCCTGAACCCGATTTTCCAGCCTCGCCAGATTTAATTTGATGATCTGACGCAGCATTTCCTTGCTGATTGGATAAAACGGCACCACGACCAATCGGTTGAGTAAGGCATCAGGAAAAACTTTCACTAACGGCGCGCGGAGCGCTTTCTCCAGACCCTCAGGTGAAGGCATTAGATCCGGGTCCTTGCACATGTTTACAATCACATCCTGCGCGGCATTGGTTGTAAGAATGATGATCGTATTTTTGAAGTCGATGGACCGGCCTTCGCCGTCCTCCATCCAGCCTTTGTCAAAAACCTGAAAGAAGATCTCATGAACATCCGGATGCGCTTTTTCGACTTCATCCAGTAACACGACACTGTAAGGCCGCCGACGCACAGCTTCAGTCAAAACGCCTCCCTCACCGTAACCAACATACCCGGGCGGAGAGCCTTTAAGAGTGCTTACTGTGTGAGCCTCCTGAAATTCTGACATGTTGATCGTAATCAGATTGTGCTCACCCCCATAAAGTGTCTCAGCCAAAGTCAGAGCCGTTTCCGTTTTCCCAGTACCGCTGGGTCCGGCAAGCATAAACACTCCAACGGGTCGGTTCGGATTGTCCAACCTGGCGCGGCTAGTTTGTATGCGACGCGCGATTTGTTCCAAAGCGTGTCTTTGGCCAATCACCCGGCGTTCCAAGTGGTCCGCCAGCTTGAGAACCTGTTCAATTTCATTCCGAACCATTCGGCCAACCGGTATTCCTGTCCAATCAGCCACCACACTTGCAATTGCGTTCTGATCGACACTTGGGAAGATCAAGGGCGATTCGCCTTGGAAAGTGGCGAGCTCTGCTTGTGTCTTTTTCAATTCGACCAATAGGCCATCTCGCTGTTCGGTTGTAAGGGCATTTTCCGGGTTCGCAGCAAGCTTGGGCTTCATCTCATTTGGCTTGGCTTCAATCGTAGAGCCGGCAGCGCGCAAGCGAGCGCGCAACTCCAGGATTTTGGCGACCACTTTTTTCTCTTCATCCCAGTGCTTCTCAAGCTCGGCGAGTTCGGCCCGCTGTTTTGCCAGGTTATCTTTAATTTCAGTTAACCGTGGAGTGTGCTCCATGCCGACAGTCGCTTCGCGCTGAAGAATCTCCTGCTCCGTCTCAAGCGCTTGAATTCGTCGCCGGCAGTCATCCACCTCCGCCGGCACTGCGTGCTGGCTCACTGCAACCCGCGCACAGGCTGTATCAATCAAACTGACTGACTTATCCGGCAACTGTCTGGCTGGAATATATCGGTGAGACAGCTTAACTGCTGCTTCGATAGCTTCATCGAGAATGAGTACTTTATGATGCTTCTCAAGAGGCGCCACAATACCGCGCATCATCAGGATGGCTTTAGCTTCTGATGGCTCGTCCACCTTAACTACCTGGAAACGGCGAGTGAGCGCAGGGTCCTTCTCAAAATGCTTTTTATACTCATCCCAGGTGGTGGCAGCCACAGTCCGCAAAGTGCCGCGAGCCAGTGCAGGTTTAAGCAGGTTTGCTGCATCTCCAGTGCCCGCGGCACCGCCCGCCCCGATTAAGGTGTGAGCTTCGTCGATGAAAAGGATGATCGGCTTGGGCGATTGTTGTACTTCCTCAATAACCTGGCGCAAACGTTGTTCAAATTCCCCTTTCATGCTTGCTCCGGCCTGAAGCAATCCAATATCCAGAGTTCTTAGGGTCACGTCCTTGAGCGCGGGCGGAACGTCCCCGGCGACAATTCGCAGAGCGAATCCTTCAACAACGGCTGTTTTTCCAACCCCTGCTTCTCCGGTGAGAATAGGGTTGTTCTGACGTCGACGCATGAGAATGTCCACCACCTGACGGATCTCTTCGTCCCGACCAACAATGGGATCAATTTCTCCCTTCCGCGCTTTTTCGGTGAGATCGACGGAAAATTTCGCCAGCGCTTCCTGTTTGCCCATGGCAGCAGGGGCCATGGCACCGCTGGATTCGCCGGGCGAAGCTCCGGCACTCATTCCCGACCCATCGCTCGCATGCAAGCCATCTTCGGGGGATCCCGCCGTTATTTTGGCAAAGTTATCCGTCAATTCCTCCAATTTTATTCGAGTGAACTCTCGTGAGATTGCGAGGAATTTGTGACGAAGTTCGCTGCTAAGAAAACCAACGACCAGGTGTCCGGTACGAACCTGGAATTCTCCAAACATAAGCGAACCGTAGACCCAGGCACGTTCAACTGCGTTGGTGATATCAGGTGAAAAGTCGGAGATCGAAGTAGCTCCCCGGGGCAGCTTATCAAGAGCGGCAATCAAATCAGATGCGAGCTTCGATGCATCCAGTTGGAAATGTTTGACTACGCGGTGTAAATCTGTGTCCTGGGACTGAAGCAATTGGTGGAGCCAATGCACTGTCTCCACGTACGGATTGCCACGCATTTTGCAAAAAACAGTGGCACTTTCCACTGCTTTGTAAGCAACTGGATTAAGCTTTCCGAAAAGGGTGGCACGTCGTATTTCAGCCATAACGATTAAAGTCAGTGGAGCGGTGGATTGAGTATGAGTTCATCGGCATCACAAGCAAAGGGTTTTGTTTTCAACCATGTTGTCCAGCCTAATCGACTGGATTGCCCGAGGACAGTTGATGGCACCTCGTCAGCTTTTAGTACCAACTGCAAGTCCCAAAAGAAATGCTCACCGCAGTAATTAAGCACCCAGTACTTTAGACGTTCGAAGGCTTTTCCTTGAGGCAACATGCGCTCGTAATCAGCAAGTCCCATGGGCCCAAATCTCATCCGAAAACTTAGCTGGCAATCCCAGAAGCTGGAACCGGCAATTGCGTTCACGCCGAGACTTCCGCTCTCCGGCGACGCCCCCAAACGGCAAAGACTGTCTTCCGGCAGCGTAAGCCAGCGGCCTGTAAATGGCTGAACCTCCGCCGGAATATGAAAATACTCCCGAAGAATTGCTTCAAGGCCCTCAGCATTACGGGTCTGGCTTGAGAGTCGACCTGTAAAATACAATTTGGCGGGATCAGGCACTGCATCACGGTCTTGCAGCGCTTCCATTCCGATTCCGAACAAGCTGCCGAGATAGGTGGCATAGCGCTGATCCTTTGGACGGTCCATATCCGCGGATTTCTGACCTGCTGCCCACGCCCGATAGAACAACGAAATCAGGCGGTGATGGAAAATGTTAAAGAATGCTATGATTGTCGTGTCGTGGTGATGGAGGTCGCGCTCCAACGCATACTCGGTGATATGCGGTGGCATCGGTGCGTTGGGACCAAACAGGCCAAAGAAATTTACAGCCATCGTCGGCACGCCCGCTGTCTCGTTTAACTTCACGGAATCAAGCGTAGCCGGGGCAAAGCGCAAAGATGGGTTTTGCCAGAACCGCACCGGGTCTTCGGCCGGGGAAATTGAAAAGCCGACTCGAGGCAAATCCGGACGCTCATTTTCGAGCAACCTGACCGCTCGAAAAAAATCGAACGAATAGGGGTCTTTTAGCAGCTCCTCGATCAGAGAATCTGGCGTATTCCCATTCGTGTCGGCCATCGAATTATCTCCCCCCTTTGCTTTGTCCGAACCACAGTCTCGGTGAAGGAATTCAGTGAAACATATTTTGCAAAAAACTGCTCAAGCACTGCCCCAATTACAAATACTCCTGTGCCGGCAAATGCGGCCTCGTCGAAAGTCAGGGTGACTTCCAAACCGCGCGCAAAAGAAATAGGACCTGGAGCAGAAACTCGCCGAACTACTGATCTTGATTTGACTGTCAACAAACCTTCGATTTGCCGGCTGGCAAGCACGTCATTTTCTTCAATGTAAAGCTTTAGCAAGTCGCGTAATCCAGCCGCGCCTTCATCACCCTTGGCCGAATCTACGAGGGTAAGATAATTCAGGGATAAATGGCTAACCAATCGCCAAAAGAACCGGCCCTCTGTGAGCGAAGGCTTAGGAAGCGTAGGCCCCGTTATGCAGCGAATCGCATTCACCGGCGCACTCAAGCCCATAGAAAAATCAGTGCGTCCAACCCCAACCGCCATTTGTATCGGTAAATGCCGGTTCGTGCAAAGAGCCTTGATCCCAAGCTCCCGTAGATCGGCTCGATACGGAGCACTGTCCGCATCGACGAGTGAAAGAAAAAGTTCGGTGCCGGCGTAGGAGGATTTTTTTCCCGACTGCCGCTCATTAGCCGTTAGCATGCGCGGCGTTCGGTTCGTTGTGTAATAAGCACCTGCGCCCGAGTCGGTGTCTTTTGCCAGATAAAAGGCCCGAAACTCCTGCTCGTCTGCAGGGTTGTCACCGTAGCCGGTCACTGACTCCAATTCGAACAACTCGAAATCCGTTGTTCGATTTCGGTCCGGAACAACATGGAATTCGTAGAAACCGTCCGAAAGGGAAATGCGATCGAGAATTTTAGAGAAAAGATTGATCGCCGGCGTACAGAAAAGCTCGAAACACATCGCATCAACACGTCGCTCAAGAGAAGTCTCCTGCTCACGCAAAGGAATGACAAGATCAAGCTGGTCACCTTTGCACGCTTTGGCCGCTTCTGCCAAACCGGTGAGTTTGAAAAACAAAAACCTCTGCGGCAGGGCAAAATATTCTCTCAGCAGGCGATATCCCTCAAATCCGCGAGGGCTGACGGGAAGGAGGGATTCCTCACCCGAAAAGCCAACCCGCCTGACATGGGTCATCGCAAGTCGACTCAATTCCCGGAGCTTGTCCCCTGGACACTGCACGACTAATCCCAGTCCACGAGCAAATATTTGCTCATAAATTGAAGCGGCGAGATCATCGGCGCCCCTGGTATAAAATGTTACTTCGTCGAGGCTAAGCTTATCGAAGGATTGCCCGGCCGTTGTCTGGAGCCGAATACGGAAGGCCGCCCGAGCCCCAAGCTCCAAAGGTAAATTCAGTTCCTGAACGTCTCGCGTAAAATAACGTGCCTCCAGAACTTTCAAGGGCAATAATTTTACTTCATGCGCCGTTTGAAAAATGCAAGGCGTCCGCTCTCCTTTACCTAAATTGCTTTTAAGCGATGTGCCACGTGGTATGGGCACACCGGCCGTTAGGACAGGTTGTTGAGGATCTATCTCGAAGCGCACCACAGCCATGGAAGGCACCGGAGACAAATAATGAGGATAAACCGTCTCCAGCAATGCCTGGGTGAATCGAGGAAATTCAGCATCGAGCTTGAGATGGACCCTCGCGGCGAGCCAGGCGAAGCCTTCCAAAAGGCGTTCCACGTAGGGATCCGGGCAGGCTTCCTTGGCCTCACGATCCATTCCCAAACGGCCGGCAATCTTTGGATATTCCCTGGCAAACTCTCCGGCCATCTCTCTGAGATGCCTTAGTTCGGTGTTGTATAAACTGAGCAAACGTTCATCCATGCACTCAGTTCCCTACGCTGCAGTGGCCGCTCTCGATGTCGAGCTTGGTTTTAATGTGAAGGTGCTCCGGAACCGGACTTGCCCATAGTTCTCCTTCAACATCCAGGACAATTAAGTTTCCCTCCAACTGGGAGCGAACTTTTAGCGTGTTTCTCAAAATACGCGGTTCGAATGTATATAAGGCGTTCGTCAACTGCCGCTCTAAATCGCGCATGTTCGGCGTCATAACTCCGAACAAGTGACGAGTTCCGAAATTAATGACGGAACGAAGTGCCTCTGGATAGTCCTCGATGCTAAATGTGCTCTTCCCCTCCTGGGGCAGATGAGCGCTCGCACTGAACAACCATTGTAAATCCCGCAAAACCCCTTGCCGATATCGCTGCAGTGAAATGACCCTCTGCGATCGACTTTCTTGTGAGTTTTTAGGCTCATCATCGGTCAACCTGTCCAACAAACAAGGCTGGAGCTTCTCAACAATGGCAAGGTCAGGCATGGTTCAAACCTAAAAACTTTTGCTCACACGGGGCTGAAGTCGATCGTTCGGCACTGAAGCAAAGGGTGTTCACCTTCCTCGGTTACTAAAACTCTTTGTCCCAATCCAATGTAAGTTTCTTCTGCGAGCTCCTTCCATTCAGTTTTTCGGCTAAGTCGGAGCGCACCATCTTTTGCATTCTCTGTCCGCGAATACCGGACCGGTATGTGGCCAGAAGCCTCACCGCCATTCGTCCACATGAATTGAGCAGGCACCCAGACCAAATCTCTTAAATCCGATGGGGCAGGAATGAAAATGCGGCGAATTCTAGCAAATGGAACCCAGTAATACTTACCCTCCAGGATTAGCTCCAGCATGGGACCTAACCGAGAGTCGGCATCTGCAAGCCACGCAAAAGGCTTTCCATCTAACGTTCCAGCCGTTGCAGGCGCCTGTTCGAAAGCCTGATTACGCAACTCGGCGGCTGGTCCCAATTCACCACGGCTGACGTGTTCTGCCGCCTTCACCAGCAGACCTACCCACTCAAGCGGCTCTCCGAAAATCATGGGCGAAAGTTTGCCTTCGAACACGCCATTCCGCAGAGCCTCGCAGTTTATGACCGGCTGGAAGACTTGAGCCAGAAGCGCGGTGTCTGGGTCAATCCCCGCAACTACCTGTAGCTGAAGCAATGCTTTAGACCAGTTCCCGAGAACACAATGGAGTTGAAACAGAAAAAGGCGCAATTTCGGATTCTCAGGGTGGTCACGGATTTCATTCTGCAATTCGATTAGTGCCTCGTCCGGCCGTCCGGCTGCAAGGCACTCTTTAGCTGTCATGGTGCTTCCTTGGGAACAGGCGGCCGGGCATCTCCGCATATTAAGCGGTGATTGACCAAGCCGTTTTGGTTGGTGGTTGGTATCAAGTCGTAGTCTCTGAAATGGCCGAATTCAGTCCTAATTAATCAGGAAGAACCCCGAACCCCGTTCCTGGCCAGAGTCCCGGAAAGTTGGCGCCCACAGCGGCCTCCGTCGCGGTAGCCGGTACGGGCGCAGAATTGTTGCCTGAAGGCGAACTCGCGGTATTACCCGCAGCCATTACGGCGGCGGGGATGGCTGAAACGGCCGGAGTCTCTGCGCCCCCATCAGAGGGCGTGGCTCCATCGTTCGCACCACCTGAATTCTCCAAACCACGGGCTGTGCGAGGTGCCCCTATGGAGCGTCCTGTGTACGGATCGGTTTGCGTGTACTCAAAATCGAATTTTTCTATTTCAAGCTCCAGTGACTCGGAAGGTTCCGGACCGGACATATCGATGGAATAGTTTACCACTCGAACCCCCGCGTACTTGAACACGACAAATGCGAACTTTTCGCCTCCCGCAGTTCTGCAAACCTCAACTGTGACCAAATCGATTCGACCGCGTCCTTTATCGTCTTTGGATTTTGCGATGCTGGCTTTACCGGCTTCGCAACACTTCAAAAACAACTGCGTGCTTGCCCAGTCTACTTTCTTTTTCAGAGTTACCCGGTCGAGGTGTTTGTTTGGCTTATGCTCATCGCCACCTGCACCACCATCGGGTTCCGGATCTGCCGCTGTTATGCCAAAATTACTGTCTCTGAGCTCGCTCCAATACCAGTGCGTTTCATCCGTGGAGTCCCCCTCAATTAATGGTAAGGGAGTATTTAGCGGTCCGCCGCGATCAGGACTCTCGCCAAACTTAACGTACGCATCACTTTCAAGTGCCATACTAATTTAATTCATCCCCTAAGGAGCCCTTAGAACATTTGCTTCTCACAGAGAAGTTTAAGCATCTTCTCCCCACGAAGAGGTCCCTTTTTGATTATCAAAATCGAACCAGACCCGCAACGGGTCCCCTGGTTCTCGATTTCCCGTCGCGTTGTCAGTCCAAATTGTCTCCATCGTCACTTTGGCATACTTGAAGTCAATCGATTCGGTTGGCACCGGATCGGTTGAAATTGAAAGCGAACACTTTTTAAGAACAACCGTTTCAAATATTAGCTTTAAGAACGGTATTTTTATTTCCGTGCCAGTCCCACCGTAACGGCAGACGACCACTTCCACTTTAGGAATCATCTCACTGTCCTTGCACTTTAGAAGTAGGACATTTGAAGTTAGATCGGGAGCTTTAGAAAAACTGAACTCTTTTGGAGTTAGGGTCCCGCCTTTTCCAGCGGTGGAACTGCCTTTAGCAGCCGGAGTCGCACCAGTGGACTTAGTTCCACTGCTCCCGGCGTGGGCAGCGCTGCCGGCACTTGATTCACTTTGTGCCGCTTCCGATCCTCCCCAGCCAAAGCCGAAGTTAAAATGCTCAATCCCTATCCAACCGTCTTTTCCCGGATGCTGCTCGTCCAGGCACTCCCCCTCTATCAGGCATTTACCGCCAGCATCTGCAAACCTTAAATAAACGTCAGGGAGATTATCCGCCACGGTATTTTATTGCCAACGTTGAGCCGCTGGTTTTGCCAGCGGCTCAAGGAGAAAAACTAGGATGCGGCAAACGTTTTGAAATCGTGTCCCGTGGTTAGGAATTTGTTTTGAATCGTGGACCAGCCCGCACGCTTCTGGCCGCCCTTTGGCTTTCCAGAATCGTGTTCCGTTTCCTGGTACACGTATTCGCAAACACCATAGTTAAATTCCAGGGATTCCTTCGGTAACTCTTCGCCACCACCAGAAATACCAACCTTCGTTATGACACAGTGCTGAAAAACAACCATGGCGTATTTGACAACACCGCTGGACTCAGTGCCTTCGCCCTGGCGATAAAGGTGGAGCAGAATTTTTGGAATGGCCGTACCTTTGCAGCAATATTCCACCAGTCGGCATGTAGCCGTGTCGATGTTTTTACTGGCCGTAAAAACGTCAAAATTCGCGCGCCCCACTGTGGCACCACCGCCATCGCTGCGTGAAGCCGTAACCGGCATCGTTACGCCAAACCCATAGTCGCTAATCTCGATCGGCTTTGCGCCACCCTTTTCAGGAATTTCTGAGGTAGATTCCCCCAGAATCTCAGTATTGTTGGGGAAGACCAAATATGCATTAAATGCCATAACTTATTCTTTCGTTTGTGCTATTGTTGGTTTTCGGTGTTGCCTAAATTATTTCTTGTTTGAAGGGAGTTTTGACACAAGTCGCAGCGACACAGTCAATCCTTCGAGTTGATAATGCGGCTTTAAGAAGAACTTAGAGGTGTAATAGCCTGGATTTCCCTCGACTTCTTCGACGACAACTTGCGCTTCAGAAAGCGGGAATCGTGCTTTAATTTCATCCGTGGAATTTGGATTAGTGTCAACGAAGCCACTAATCCAGCGGTTAAGCCATACTTCCAGACTTTCGCGACTCGAAAAGCCGCCGATCTTATCCCGCACCATGCATTTCAGGTAATGCGCAAACCTGCAGGTTGCGAATAGATAAGGCAGTCGTGCTGCCAGATTCGCGTTTGCCGTGGCGTCAGGGTCATCATACTCCGCAGGTTTTTGAAGCGATTGCGCCCCTACAAAAACGGCATAATCCGTATTTTTCCAGTGTGAAATCGGCATGAATCCGCAATCTGCCAATTCTTTCTCGCGCCGATCGGTAATCCCAATTTCCGTTGGACATTTCATGTCCACACCTCCGTCATCTGTCGGAAAAGAATGCACTGGCAATCCTTCCACCATACCGCCTGATTCAGCGCCTCGAATTCGCGCGCACCATCCATACAGCTTGAAGGATCGGGTGATATTCGTTGCCATGGCATACGCAGCATTCGTCCACACATACTTGGTGTGGTCTGCGCCCGCCGTGTCCTCCTCAAATGCAAACTCATCAACGGGCGACGTCTTTGCCCCGTAGGGAATACGCGCGAGCACACGTGGCATTGTCAGGCCTAAATACCGCGAATCCTCTGACTGTCGCAGAGACTTCCAGGCGGCATATTCAGGCGTTCCAAATATCTTGGCCAAATCCCTCGGATTACTGAGTTCTTGCCATGTCTCCATATTCAACAACGAAGGCGCGGCCGCGGTTAAAAATGGCGCGTGGGTAGCCGCTGAAATCTGCGCAATCCCGGCAAGCATTTCCACATCCGGTGCAGAATGGTCGAAATAATAATCCCCTAGCAAACAACCGTAAGGTTGCCCTCCCGGCATGCCGAATTCTTCTTCGTACAGCTTCTTGAAAAGCGGACTCTGGTCCCAGGCAGTGCCTTTATACTTTTTAAGCGTTTTGGATACCTCTTTTTTCGAGATATTCATTACGCGTATTTTCAGATTTTCGCCTGTCTCCGTATTATTCACCAGGTAATGCAACCCTCGCCAGGAACCCTCGAGGCTTTTGAAATCGGCATGATGAAGGATCAGATTCACCTGCTCCGAAAGCTTGCGATCGATCTCAGCAATAATTGCCTCGATCGTCTTAATTGCGTTGTCAGAAATGAGCGTGGAAGCGGAAAGGGCCTGTTCTGCCAGCGTTTGAACCGCTAGTTTTACCGCGCTCTTGGCTTCTTCGGTTTTCGGTTTGAATTCCTTGTTTAACAAGGACTCAAATTCGTTGACCTCAGCGGTTGCTGCTGCGGGTTGCCCCTGCACTAGTTCTGCGGGATCTGCCATAATAGTTCCTGGTTATTTAGGTTGTTCCGTTCAGGATGCAGCCGGTGCTTCGGGCTTCGGAGCGGCTGCCAATGATTTCAGCAACTCCGGGTCCTGCAACAGCTTTCCAATTAAATCCTCGGCTTTGCCTTTGCCATCCATATAGGTCAAAAGGTTTGCCAGTTGCGTGCGTGCGCTTAAAAGTTTGTTCAAGGCATCCACCTTCCGCGCCACCGCTGCGGGCGAAAAATCCTCCATGGATTCAAATGTCATCTCCACGCTGAGATTGCCTTCTCCCGTTAATGTATTCGGCACTTGAAATGCCACACGTGGCTTGCTCGCTTTCAGCCGTTCATCGAAATTATCTACATCGATATCTAAAAACTTGCGATCGGCGACATCCGGAAGTGGCTCAGCCGGCTTCCCGGACAGGTCAGCCATAACCCCCATCACAAATGGCAGCTCTATTTTCTTTTGGGCGCCATAAAGCTCAACATCGTACTCAATTTGAACTCGGGGTGCTCGATTCCTTGCAATAAATTTTTGACTGCTCGCCTTCGCCATAATGGTTCTTTGTTAGGGCTGGTTTAGAGTGCTGTGACCCAACCATCTCAGCCTTTTCCAATGCTTTCGTCAATATTTTTTTGCGCTCGGGTGGCGGGGAAAAGAATTGAAAATTGACTTTAAGAATTGGTGCATTTAGCGTTTCCGGTACCGATTTGTATGACTGTCCAGCAGGCTGAATCTCTTCTGGTGGGAACCGGTGTTGCCGTCGCCGTGCAACAACGTTTCGCCTTCGACACCGGAACGATGCTTAGGCTGGATAATTACGCCATCATCAATATTTTTGACGATGGACGCTACTACATCCAGGGCGAAAATATTGAAGCTCTCGTCCTCACCTTCGGATTGGTTGAGGAAGCCTGGGATCCTGATACCTGGGCCGGAGAGATGCCTAACCACGCCCAAAAACAAGTGCCCAAGCAAGACATCTCAACAGACAGACCGTTCGAGGGCCCTGGCAAGCGATTCGACTTCTAATCCGGGCTCTCCGTACGGGTCTTCACTAACCTAATTCTTTTAGAAGCTTAGCTAACTCAGGGTCCATCTCAGGTTCCGCAGCGTTCTCTCCAGAGGTGTCCCCGGGGGTCGGTGATTCGGGCTCCGCAGGCGGTGCTGTCTGTTCCGCAGCTTCAGCTAGAAGCTTTTCCAGTTCGGGATCCGGTGCAGCATCTTGAGATTCTGCAGTCGATGCTTCTTGCGTCGTTGACTCAGGTTCGTCCGCGGCGACAGGTTCTTCCGCCGCACTCGCCTCGGCTTCCTCCACCTTTTCTTCAACACCTGGCGCTGAACCAAGAGCGGTGGCCGCTTGCCATGGTCCGGCAAGCTGTGTATCCGCCAAAGAAGTGAATCCAGCCAATCGAACCTCAGGCCTGTTTTTGATTGAGAGCACCGGCATGAATCGATGCTTGCTCACAAGCTCTGCCGCTTTTGAGCTGAGCATCCGCTCGGTGCACGGGAGCGCCGTCTGATCGCCATCGGCATCGGTATAATAATAAAAGGGCATGTCGCCCAACCCCAACACCGATCCCGGTTTCATTTTAGCACCCTGCTGGCTGAATGTGAGTCCCAATAAAAGCCCGGCAACGACAGCCGAGTTCCCCCAGAGCATACCACGCAATCCCTCTTGAACTGTGAACTCCTCAAAATCAAACGAATCGATAGGGTCAGTTCGCTCTCCGTAAGGCATTCGCAGCATGAATCGCGGAGTCGTTAGCCCTACGTAGGCCGCCTCAGTAATTTCTGCTAAAGCGTCCCATGCTTCGCGCGTTAATGGATGCAAATCAGAAGGTTTCGTTTCCAAATAGCTCGTGCCTATTCCTGCAATGAACGCGGTCTGTGTCTGGGACACGATCTTCGCTATCCGTCCCAGCAACTCAGCGTGTGGCGGGGTTTGTTCGAAAATGTAATTCCCAATGATTACGGAAAAAGGACCCTGAACAGCATCCATCGCGGGCTGTTCAACCAGCAGTTTGTAAATACCCGTGCTTTCAAGCGCGTCGGCCTGGCTCAAATCGGCAGCCAATTCTTCTGCAGAGACATCATATAAGACAATTTGCAACTGCTCGTCTGTCTCTAACCGCCGCACCAGGAGGTCCACCGAACGCCATAAACTCTCGAAGGTTTGAAAATCTGGATGATGTATAACGGACCGCATAGCCCCTGCGAGCGCAGCGTCCACTGTCTCAACTAATTTATCCTGCCGTGGGTCTTTCGCTGGTATCACGTAAGGCCCCACCACCTGTCTTAACATATCAGCCAGAGAAATCTGAGACTTCGGCGCTGCCGTTGGCGCGCCCACCAATCGCGCAAAATCACTAAGTTTGCCATTAGACGGTATTTGAGCGCTACGAGCACGAACTCGCTTTGGCCGATCGAATCGCACACCGGACCAGGCTTGCACTTCCTTAGCCGCCTTGGCGAAAGTAGATTGCGTCTTCAAGCGTTGGCGCAAACCAGATAATTCACTGAAAATGGGCAGCGCACTATACAACTGATCGGGGTGCAAATCGTCGAGCGAGTTAACCGGAAATTCAATCACGTTACCATCGGAGCCCATCGGCAAACGAAGTTTGACACTTAGTTTACGCAAAGTTGCATCGAGGTTATCGCAATCAACTTTCATTGGCTTGCGAGTTGCCAATGCTGCACCAGTATCCAATTTCCCGCTGTTCACCCGGGCAGAGAAATCCCCGAGCACCGCAATTCGAAAACGGCCCGTCTTCCGTGAAGCGGGCTTCGAGCCACTTACGCGCATCGCTCCGAAATTAACCTCGTAAGCCATAGTTCTTGCCTTTCACTTGAGCTTGTTGCGAATCAAGGGCACGCAGGGTTTGTTATTCTTTGGGCTTGGCACCAGTGATAATTTGCAACTGAGCTAATGCCTCGGGCGTGAGGTCAGTCATGATTTCCATGAAATCCTTGTCCACCAATCTCTGCGCCCTCTGTAGAATCAGCGGCACAGGGCTGGACGGCTCATTGTCACGGTAATAATCACAAATCAAATCGAGAGCTTTTACAACATCGGCTCGCGTTTGAATACTGCCGGACATTGCCGCTCCACCACCCGCGCGGGATTGTCCTCCTCGTGGACTCAACTCCAGAGTTACATCGCCGTCCCCGGCAGGAGTCGCTGCCTCTTCTCCCACGGCATAGGGCTCGACAGCGTGTTTGAATTCTCCCAACAGTTTGTTGATGGCCTCGAAATTGACACCTAATCCAGCTCCGAGTGTCGAATCCAGAAAACTGTCGATTCCCTGCGCGTGTCCTATTGAATCATTCACGAGCGCAAGACTCGCGGCAGCCGATTCCGGCCCGGCTTCGCGAAAAATGGCCTGGATTTGGCTCAATTCAGGCCCCGAAGCTCCTCCGCCATTCCCTTCAGCAGATTCTGTTTTATTCCCCTTTTCTTTAGCCGCCAGGTATTGTTGTAAGGTAATTCTGCCCATTGATGGTGACTCGCATAGCACCAGTTGCCGCACATGAACGGTAAATTTGTAAGGCTCCCCGGCAGATGAAAGATTATTTAAAATATTTAAGCGTTCAGTGGGATCATTGCGATCTTCCGGATCCAGTTTGGGATACAAATCGTTCCAATATTTTTCCACTAAACCGTGAACGACTGCCAGACCGTCACGCAGACCTTCCAGCCCGTTAATCTTCAGCAGTGACAAAGTGAGAATGACCGCTGCGCTCAAATGTTTTGATTGGCCGAGCACCTCCGTAGCGGCATCTCGCACTTCTTTCCATTGGGGTTCTTCTGCCGGGCTGAATTGGGTTTCCGGTTTGCCACGAGCAATCACCTCCAAATTCTGAAAGGAGGGGTGATACGTAAAATCTTCGCCGCACGGCTGGCTTTCGCTTACCGGTTTCAACAGATCTTCAACTTCAATCATAATTCACTCTGCCTTTCAGTTCGTTGTGATTCGGACCGAACTGTTCATTGCTTGTCCATGCCGAATTGTCTTCAGCTTTTACGTGCCGGTTAACACACAACGAAAACCGCAATTACTTCCCTGCTGTTCGGGAGCCAGGGTTTGCTCAAAATTTGCATCATCAAACGCCCCGCCCTTAAGCAGTTTTTTCCCTCCATCCGCTCCATCGAGGCACCATTCCCAAACGTTACCAAGCACATCAAACAACCCGTATTTGTTGGGGGATGAGGATTGCCCAACCGGTGACGGCTCCGATTTGCCGGTTTTTCCCTGACGTGGAAGATCCCAAAACCTTTGTCCGCCTAAATATTCCTTCCACTGTTTATCAGTAGGTAAATTATAAACCCGACCCGCAGGCAATCTATCCCGTTCCAACTCCGTCAGCTTTCTCACAAACTCAGTGGCATCATTCCAGCTGACTTGCTCTACTGGCTCGAGTTCATTGACCCATTTGCTTGGGTTCTTTCCCATTACTTTTTGATACTCAGCTTGCGTGACCTCATACTTTCCAACCCAAAAGTTGGAACGAAGGGAAACGAGGACCATTCCGATACTGTTAGTCATTTGTCCGCTTGCCGGGAGAACTGGAGAACTGGCTGATGTTCGCGGAAGTGCGTTGCTGGTGCTCGGCACTAATCCTGCCAACTCAACCACTGGCTGGGGATTTTTTTCCTGGTTTTGCTGAGCGAGCTTCTGCTCCGCCAACTTCGCCTCGTTTTGCCGCGCGATCTCTTGTGCCTTGGCTAGTGAAGCTGCCTCAGCCATTTGCCTTTCCTTTAATTTGGCGGCCGCTTCCGCCGCGAGGCGCTGCTTTTCCTTAACCGCAGCTTCTGCGATTTGTCTCTCCTTTTCTTTCGCCGCAGCCTCGACTTCGGCATTCAACTTTGCGGCGGCAGCCATCGCGTCTTTTTGTTTTTTCTCTTGCAAAAGTCGTGTTGCCTCGGCTGCTTCCTCCACTCGCGCCTGGTCCGTTTTTCGAACCTCAGCTTTCTTTGCTTCATCACCAGACAGTGGAATACTCTCAGGACCCGGTTTCTGCGCGTTGGTTTCGGAAACTTTGATTTTCGCGGCGAGCTCTCCCTTCCTGGCATCTTCCCGTTTTGGGAGAAGGAACAACAAGGCCACTGCTGCCACCACCAGAAACAAACTAAAACCCAGCCATTTTCGCCAACCGCTCCGAGGCGCTACGGTTTCTACTGCTCCTAACGTGCTGGCCGGCTGCAAATCCTTTGGCACTGGCTCTCCACGTTGAAAATGGTCGAGGAAAGAAGCTGCTTTCTTCCGAAAGCTTTCGTCGAGCTTATAGGGGACTTCACTGACGAGGGGCACGGCCTTCGGCGAGGCGCGAAGACAAAAGAATTCGTGGGACTCAGGCTCACCGGCGGTAACATCAATCCAATTCTCCTCTAGAGGCATGGCCAGTAAAAGCGGCACTGCAGGGTCTAAATAGGCGAGGAAAAATCGAGTCCAGAAAAGTAGCGCTCGCTCTGCGTCTGCATCCACCGCCGGAACTCGAATTTGTTGAGCTCGCAATGCTGCCGGATTGACTCTCGGATTGAATTTTCCGTCCACGAATCCGCCGAGTTGCCCCTGCATCTGGTAAAGAACCCGCAGAAAGCCCTCACGTTTGTCTTGCCCGTCAGACTGGAGTATCCTGTGGAGGGCATCCGGCGTAACCGGCGCATATTCGCCTCGTCCATCGGTGGCTAAGACCGCATCCCGGAGTGCAGCCCGCTTTCGGCTCAGAGCCCCTCGCACCTCTTCTGCGGAAGAAGTATTCACGCACTCCCGCTCCAACTCGGCTAGAACTGGCAGCACTTGTTTCACGGCCCATCCCAGCGTGACACCAATGAGATGGGCACAAACTACCATTGGATAACGCTTACGTCCTTTTCCATCACTGGACGACCACAATCGTCCGATTAGAATCTGGCCGGAACGTTGCCAGACGAAGACGTGTCGGAAATTTGCCAATTGCTGCGTCGTATCGAGTTTTTCCCATGCCCCGGAGTCGATTTGACCTCCAATCCCATTCACATACAGCAACGTCTTGGCTAGATTCAGGCTTTCCGTTTCGAGGCCCAGATCCTCCACATGATCGTCCCAACCCGGATGTTTCCCGAAGGCGGCCAAGGCAACATATCTCCCGCTGGCGCTAAAGCGGCGAGGTTCTTCTACCAGAAATTTCTTATAAAAATCGCTCATCTCGCCTTGCGGCGTAAGTTCTTTTGTTCCCTATCGAGTCGGCCATTTATCCAATTCCGGAAGTGGCCGCTCAAATTTAAGCTTTAATCGAATAGACCCTTTGGCATCCGGGGCACCTACCGGGAATTCCACGAGCCAGCTCTTCGGATCAGCTTTATCCCGTTCTCCCTTGTATCGATGAACCAGCCATACCGGTCCCCACGCCGCGGTGTTAATAGGAAAAGAAGAAGCGCTGGAGCTGGCCTCATTCACGTTCTTTATTAAACGTAACTCGACCTTTTGCTGAACGGGCACGTCTCCCAGTTTTTGATCGTCGGATGAACCTGTAGAGATTGCCTCGCCCGTGCTGCCCTCGTAAACCAGCCTCAGATTGCGCCATGTGTCGCGCCACTCATCTTTGGAGCGTGAAGCATCCGTCATTCCCGCAAGACTCACGATGCAGATACCCGGGATACCCTCATCTCCCAGAAGGCCTTTAGCAACCGCTTGCTGGCCCTCGACACTGGCCACAAACTTCTTCCATTCATCCGATCGCTCACGAGCTCCTCGTTTCACGAAAACTTCGGACGCGAGATCGTCTGAAATGTATTTTAATTGTTTCCCCGCCAGCATGAAGTCATCTACCGAAGCAATTTTCGTCATGTCTCGGACGAGGGGAAATCCGCTATCTGCCGCTAATTGCTTGCGCGCCTCTGCCAGATACGTACTGAAATACGAATCGCTCTGGGCTTGCTCAGCGCGTTTGAGTTGATAAGCCACTACCCGGCTGGTTTCATTACTTAATTTCCCACTGTAAGCCGCGGCCTCAGTGCGCACCGCCGTAACTTTGTCATTGAGAACTTTTTGCAATTGTTCGCCTTTAAGACCTACTAATTTGCCGTTCGCAAATGACGTATCCTCCGAGAGCTTAGCCGCTTTCTGGTAGAGATCAGCTCGTGCCGCAAATGCCTTTCCTGTCAGACAGGTCTCATCCAATTGTTGAAACTCGTTCAGATCGCCACTCGCGAGTAGTTGGGAGATCCGATCGCTTAGAGAAGCTTGTACGGTTTCCAACCTCACTTTAATATCACGGAACAACGGATAATCCTTATTGGCTGCCAGAGCCGCCTCATTCACTCCTCGAATTCGTCCCAGCGCTGCGCCAGCACTGGTAGTGACACCGTCGCGAAATCTTTGCTGCGCATTCGTGAGAGAAAGGGCACCGGCAAACAACGGCTGGCGAGCAGCCTTGCTGGCTTCTTCTTCCAAACTTTTGCGCGCGGCTTCTACCGCCTTTTCCGCTTCAGCAAACTTGGCGTCCACTCCAGCAGCGGCAGCCGCAAACAATGCCTTTTCCGTATCCGCAAATGCTCGAGCCGATGCTCTTAACGCAGAGATCTGATTCCAATCGGTCAGATGTGCCTGCACTCCAATTGTTGCGCTGCGCACGAAAACATCCAACCCGGCATTAATGCCTGAATTCATGGCCAAGGTGTTGGTACCGCCTCGCCCGCCGCTGAACCATCGCGGTGCCCATGTTCCTTTGGCTGTGTCGTTCGTCGAATAGGTCCAGGCCATAACCGCCACCAAATTCGTATCCGGAGGCACATCGGTTCCTGCAACATAGCCCTCCAGCGCACCCAAAAACCTGGCTGCCCCTTCTTTGCTTAATTCCCCTTTGTTCGTTCCAGTCCCCCGTCCAAGGATATCTGCTTCCAGTTGTATTAATGCGGCCAGGGCATCGGGTTCACGCTGGACCGACCCCGGGTCTCCTTCGTCGCGCGTCATCTTTTGGCGAGTCGCCTCGATCAGCGGGCGCACCACTCCACCCTCGAAAACAATGCGTTGCGCTCGGCTACGGTTTTGATTGTATCGGTCTGCTAACCCGGGAAACAGTAGGTTTCGTTTCAATGGCTTTTCTGTCACATCTCGCAATTTGGCGTGAAACTCGCCCAGGCTTATTGATTTGCCATCCACATCCACCGTATTGGTGTTGATCGTGTAGGAAAACGAACCGTCGCCACGCATTGGCACGATCGATTGTTTCCATAGTTTTTGCTCCCACCCTTTAGCTGATACTACATTCCAATAATCAGCCTGGTCCTTCACACCGCTACGGAGGCTGCCCATTGCAAACCACGCCAGCGTTGAGAAAATTGCCAACGCGGCAAACCCAAATCCATACAGGGCGATTTGCTGACCACGTAACATCCGCTTGGTGTTGCTGGCTCGTGTGACCAATCCCTTTTCTCGAAAAACTTTCTCAAGGAACAGATCACGCAGAAAGTAGGCGCGCTCCCGTTCCCACACCTTCCCCTCCGGCAGATCTTCTACGCCGACACCGATTGCCTCCGCCAACTCGGCATCCAGTGCGGACCCTTCGCGCATGGATGATGAAAAGTAAATCCCTCGAAGGAAGAGGGGCTTAGCTGACCATTCGCCAGCAATAAAAATGGTCTCCAGGTAACGCCGCAGTCTCGAGGACAGAAGTTCCAGGCTATGCGGCAAGGCGTAAAGTGAATCGACTTCATCAGTTCTTCGCCCCTCGGGATTTTCTGGAACCGGATCCCGGAGCAACCCGAGTCGCCTTCGGCGAAGTCGCTCCGCCACCTGCTCAAGATGTCGGTCCACCATTTCAGGCTTGAATGGTTCATCGAGGGGATCCGGATTTGACCAGCCCATCATTTGGTGCTGCAGTTGCGGGTCGGTCATCCCGTCAAAAAATTCCCTGAATCCATTAATCTTGTCACACTTCGTGACCGCCACGAATACCGGAAACCGCACATCCAGAACTCGCTGGATGACGTCCAGTTGCTGCGCAATTTTGCCCGCCTTTTTTTGAATCGAGTCCGCCGAATCTTTGATCAGGCTGTCGGCCGGGATTACGAGAAAGAGCCCATTGATTGGACAATTCGGCCGGTTCTTTTTGAGCAAGGTAAGAAACTCGCGCCACTCGCTCGTTTCACCGGGTTTAACCTCCTCGAACATGAGCCGACCAGCAGTATCTAAAAGGACCGCATGGTTCGTAAACCACCAATTCATGTTGATTGTGCCGCCGACTCCTTGAAACTCGTCCTGCATTCCCGGGGGGAAACCCACGTTGCTGTGCCGAACCGCCTCCGTTTTTCCAGAGCCAGGCTCTCCCACAATGACATACCAGGGCAGCTTGTACAAATCCTTGCCGCGCGACTTGTAGGCCTCGACGCCCGACTGAAATTTTTTCCGCATATCGTCCAACCGCGCCCGCTGCCCTGGATCACTCAATCCTCGCGGTGTGGCCGAACTATGTTGGGATATCTCACCCCCGAACTGCTGGTTTTGCTGTTTCTGTTTCCAGGCTTTCCACCCATAATAACCGGCCGTAATAATCGCCAGCAATACGAGGGCAATAATCAGGAACGTCTTTTCACTTTCTCCTAGTTTTGTGTACTTAAAGATGATCATCACGCCGACCACGGCGCCGAAATACATCATGGCAATCTTGATCGGCTTCGGTACGCCCCCCAGAATCCCTGCCGTCCCCATGAGCTGTTTCAGTATCTTAAAAATATTTTCCATGGTCCGTTCGCTTATCTGGATTGCTCGGCTGCAACATCTTGCCTAAGCACTTCTTCCATCGATTTGTTCAGGTTCTTGGAGGCTTGCCGGTACATCACAAAATAGGAAATGAGCACGGCCAGCGTGAATCCCGCGAAAATCATCCCTACCAGCACCATCCGGCTGCTTGGAGGCTCCACGAGGTTACGCGTGTCAACGCCCGTATAGGTTTCCGGGCAGATCCTGGCGTTTTGATCGTTTTCCACCAGGTGCCGTATCCTCGGAGCAATGGTCAGCATCGTTTTGCGCAAAAACTCTGGCTGCTTGAAATAAATCCCCGTAAATCCGAGCCCTATGCAAATGTAAAAGACGGCGAGGCGCTCCGCAGCATCTTCGCTGTTTTCCTTTTGCGTCTCCTCCAGTAAATCAAAGAACTTCTCATCACCGGCCAATTCCTGCCGATCATAAGCCAGCCGATTTTGGTTCCATTCGCTCGCAAATGGCAGCGAGCTCTCGCTAATCATCGAATCAACGAAAAAGATTAACGGAAGCTCCATCTTCCGAGCCTGCTGCGATAAACGCATATCATTCGCCGCTTTCGACATCATGTCCTCCAGCAGCGCTTTGATTTCTGAACGTGCTACCGAATAATCCAGACTCGCTCCCGGCGGCGCAACCACCGGCGCAGCCCTCGTCGCCGCTTCCTTGGAAAGCGACACAAAACTCGTATCCATCCCATGCTTTGGCGTGCCGCTCCTCTTGGCAATTCGGTTCAGCCGGCACATGTACTGAAACAAAGGTTCTGTGAGTTGAAGTAAGGTCATGGCTTGGTTGTTCCCGCAGGAACAGTCATATAAAGAGTAAAGCTGGCATCCGACCAATCCAGTTCCCCGCCCGTCCAGCGAATTGCCGCAGTCTTTTCAGTTTGAATCTGCTGCCACATTCTTGCGCTGTTCGCGCGTTCTAAACGGAAATAATGCAGATCTGCGGCGGCGGGAAGCTCTAACGGTGCGTGCCGTTCTTCTTTGAGTTCTATGCCGCGAATGGCCCGTGTTGCAAGGCTCTGGGGCATTAACTTGAATTTGTCTCCATCCTCGACGTACCGCGCCAGAGCCGTCGGGTCCAATTTGGTTTTAATTCCCAAAAAATAGGCATTCGGCTGTGTGAAATGCTCCGGACTGAAATTCGCGGTGAGTAGGCCACCTACATCCTTGAACGCCAACTTTAGGAAGCTCGGCGCTACCACCCCCCGCAGGAAGGACCGAATCTTATTCGACAGCTCCCGGAAACATAGAAACTGATTGTCGTGCCTGTACGCAGAGCTCTCAAATTCATCTCGGTCCGGATGCAATGCGGCGAGTTCGCCCAGCAACTCTCGCAAATTCAGATAGATTTCAAATGGCGTGACCACCGGCGCCTGAATGAGCGACGGCAACCGTGCGCTATACCGATTAAGTGTGCGCAGACGCATCAGTTGCTCAAACTGTATGCCTCTCATCGTGTCGATGCTGAAACCGCCTCGAGTAACTTGAACGACCAGTTCCCTTCGGCTCGCTTCCACCTGGCTCACAAGATCCCTAATCATCTCGCGCAACACTGGCGAACCACTGATCAACATGCAGGGTGGAACGTATTCGGGATCTTCTTTTGGCAATCCTACGTCTTCACCAGTGGCGCGCACAATTCGCAACAGGGGCAAGACCTCCATGTCGGAAATATCTTCATGCTCGAGCATCAGCCTCGAATTAATCTTCCGAATCTGGACCGGCTTCGGATTCTCCCCGGTGTTTTCATCATGACATTCCATCTCGGCCACTCGGTAAAGCAACTTGGCCCGGCTATCGGATTCGTGCGTGATCGGCACGGTATTTGCCCGGCTATTCTGCCATAATGGAACCCCGAGGGAGACGGTAAAACTCCCTGCACCTTTCGAAAATGCCTGAGCAACGTCCAGGGACGCCAATTCGGCCGAGGCAGGATAATTCACTTCCAATCCACTCGGCATGATTGCCCTGAGTTTTTCAAATCGGACTCGCTTGTTTTCCAACTCATCACGCGAGAGTCGGGCTTCCACGACCCCGTATGGATAGGCCCAGCTCAGCTTGCGTTCAGAGCCTATCTGATCCTCCACGCTCTTTTGCATCCGCTGCAGATGATGCGGCTGCAAAAACAGACCTTCCTGCCAATGGATTTTTATCGACATGATTCGTTATTAACCTCCCGCACGACCCAAAATGAGGTTTTCTGCGGATTTGGCTATAGCTTCCTGGATCTCATGCTCAATCGCCGGCTCGGAGGCATGCTCCTTCGCTTGCTGCAAAAATTTGCGCCAGCAGGCCGTCTCAATACTTTCGTTCCATTTCTTTTCCATTTTTGCCCAATCCTCAATCACCTCGGGCGAAAGCCGAGCGACGTACTTCTTGGCATAAGAAGAGCCTGCCCGCCCCACCGCCCCCAAAAGTCCGGCAATGAGTCGTCTGGTTTTTTCAACAGGTTGCATAATCAGAGAGGTGGATACTTCGGCATCACCCGCCAAGTACGTCCCTGCCATACGGTTTAGCTCGTTCTCTTTGCGGATATTCGATTTGGGCGCAAGCTGCTTCCAAAGCGCCCAGGCCAACTGGTCGAGCGCCAGGACCAACTCTGTCGTGATCACCAGCAGTTTGACCGCTCGCTCTAGTTGCAAAGGTTTCCCAGGCGCCAATCCCAATTTCTTCTGAAGTTCCGGCGGCAAATCCAGAAAAGCATTGGCCGATTCCTTCACACTTAAGCCCACGGCCTGCAATTGAGCCGCAAAAGCCGTTCGCGTTTCAGGTGAGAGTGTCGGGGCAAGTTCTACCAGCCGATTGACCAACTCTTCCGGTGGCAAGGGCCCTGCCCCCACTGTAACGTCACTCACAGGCGCGGAGCGCAAGCCTTCCCATGCCGGGAACCTTTCCGTTAAGGCATCAAGATAGGTTTTTCTCCGTGTCGGCGATATCGGTTTCAGGGCTCGTTCGATCTCTTCCGTGATATAACCCTGCCGGACTGTCGAGGGATCGTCTGCAAAGTTCGCTTGTATTAATCGTAGTCGTGATGCAAGCCCGCTGGCCCATAATGACTCTTCCGAAAGATGCGACTCCATACGGTTTACTACGTCGGTTCAATTATCAGAAAAGGGCAATATTCATGCCACCGCGTTCGCGGCCAACAAATTTCCGGACTGCGTCTACTTCAAACGAATGGGGGCCGAAAGTCAACAGCGAAGCGGGTTACAAGCAAGCCGTTCGTCGAAAAAGAAGCATTGGATGAACCGACAAACCAATTTCACAGTCGCGTCAATGCTTCACGAACCCGTGAAGCATCAGAAACTAAGCAGCGCTCCGACATGGATTCGCGTATTGTGCTCGTTGAGCGACTTCTCCGTGAGCGGAACTCCATAATCGAATCGGAGTGAAAAATTCCTCGCCACCGTGTACCGGAATCCTACCCCGGCAGAATAAAAGATTTTGTCTGGATCCTGGCCATCCGCCGGCGTCGGGTCGATCACACGTTCGGCTCCAAAATCAAAAAACCCAAGTATCTGTAATTGATCATCCAACGTCAGCAGGCCCAGTGGTATAGGTGGGGTTCGTAACTCGTTATTGATAATGATTCCATTGTCACCAATGACGACTCGCTCATCATAGCCTCGCACCGTGCTGTAGCCACCCAAAGCAATTTCTTCACTCGGCAATAACCGGTCAGAGGACAACTGGCCCCATCCTCGCAGCACGTAGGAAAAATCGTACGGGAGGCGGGTGATTCGTTCGATATTCAGTCGACCATAAAAATAGTCCGCTGATGCGTTTACCCTGAGTTGGTTGAAATCTGAGTCATTATTGTTCGGGCTCAAGTGGCCGGGACTATAGTAAACCTCCAACCCAAATGACGTTTGCCCCACCTTGTCCGGCAACACTCCCGTATAACTGGCGGCAAATTGATCAATATCCGTGTCCGACGTTTGCAGCACATTTTGTCCGCCTGCCAGCAAGTCGTTGTTGCTGCGTTTAAAATCAAATCCTACGGCGGCCTCATGCCGGAACTTGTGGATGCGTGGTAAAGGCACCGAGTACCGAATACTTGTCTGCCAACTGCGCGCTTCGGACGTTGTGCCAGTGTCAGTAAAATCGGCCTTTCCGTCTACATACGAACCGTAAATCAACAGGTTATGCCGCCAGGGCAGCGGTGCCAGGTAACTCGCCGAATGAGCCTTCACCAGGTCAAACTCTATGTCAGTTGAGTATTGGTAGTTTAGCTGATGGTCGAGCCCAAAAGCGTTTCCCCAATTAAAACCTGCCAGCAGTCGGTTCTCTCCGGTAAATCGCGTGCCGCTATTCTCATATCCGAAATAGCCGCGCAACGGCAAGCGATCGTCTACCTGCAGTTCCAGGTCCGTTAACGCGAGTTCCTCCCCCTGCTTAAATGCGACATTCACCTGACGGAACGGGTTCGTATTCAGCCAATTTAAATCTTCGTTCAGACGCGTCGACTCGATCTCATCACCCGGATGCAATCGCACTTGCTCAGAGATAAACATGTCGCTGAACCACTTCTTGCCTTCGTTGTTTATGGTGATCTTTCCTACCTTTCCTTGTAGAAACCAAAGCCGAAGCACCCCATTCTCAATATTTTGCTCGGGAACCAGGACGACATCTACCAATAGCTTGCCTCGATTTCGGCAGTAGAGGATGATTTCATCCTGCAGGTCTCTTATCGTATTCTCTGTCAATAAACGTCCAAGGTAAGGCTGCATTGACCATTTAAAATCTGGTCGCTCCAATATCGGAATATCTTTGACTACAATTCCTGTTACCTGCTCTGATCCGGCTGCCTGGACTTCTGCCCTGGTCTTAACGATAAGAATGCCCGTAATAGCCAGGTCGGGTTTGTCGGCGCTAATGGGCTTATCTCCCGCTGGTGTTCTCGGTGATTTTGGACGCTGTATCGCTATTCCGCCACCGGGTGAACGTTCAACCTCCTTCGGAGTCACTGAGGACGGAGCAAAAGCATCCGGTGCCTGGCCAAGCGCGCAAAGCGCCGAGGCTGCTATTCCGATCCCTATCAATGACAACCTCTTCATCGCATATTCCCTTCTTCTGAGTGATTGGAAGCGTGGCAGCCATATCGGGCAATAGTTCGTGCACGTTTCCTGGTGGTTTATGATTCCAACTGCGGTTATTTAGCGGACTGCGGCCCCGCGGTGCTGCCCACGGCAGCGACGCGTCCACTCGTCCATTTCGAGAGTTCCTCGATCTTGTACCGTTTCTCTTCCGAGGGCGGAAATTCGAGCTGCAACCAAAGCGTACCGATTGAACCAGCCGGTAGTATCTGTGCCGCTTCCTCGGTGGACAATGCCGCGGCGCTAAAGCTGCTCGTATCGAGTCGCGGGGTCGGGATCACCACCGACGATAAAGCCGACAACGCCGCGGAAGCGGCAATCGTGTTATCGGCTCCGCCGAACCGAATGAGTTCCGATCCTACCGGCACGAACGAAGGTTGATTTCGATCCACCGAGGGATGCTCTGTGCAGCCGTCTATTGCCAAAGCAGTGCTGAAATCACCAATGTCATTCACTTTTATTAGATGACCACCGGCCGCAACATTTACAAAGTCGTTTTTTCCGAGCAATTCCACAGTCCCTGGTTTCGTCACGTCAGTTACTAGGCATATGTCCCCGACGGTAATAGAACCCATCTGGTCGCTGCTCGCATTTGGGATCAAATTACCTGCAGCATCTCTGCCAATTTCTGTGATCGAACCTCCACTTCGCAGTGACACTACTGGGACTCCAAGAGTAATCGCGCCGCTGATGCTTAAATTACCCGAGTCCGTATCTCCCACTTGTAATGTTCCTGCCGTGATCCTGTCTAACTCCGTGTCGGTCAAACTCAGGCTGCCACTAATTTCGTTACCGAGCTCAATCGAACGCCCGGCGGTAAACGGTAACAAAGTGGTTCTGGCTCCGGAATTAATGACCTGGGCTACTTCCAGGTTGTCTGCCCTCAGGGTCACGTTGCCACCTGCGCTGAGGGGCCCGATGACTGTATGAATCCCGGTAAGTCCATCAACGCTGCCGACGGTCAAATCTCCTGCATCTGAGAATACCAGATCATTCCCAGGGCCGGTCAAATTAAATGCAACCGTCCCCACCTGGTTATTTCCATTCAAAGTCATGGGACCGGTCGAATTAACTGCTAAATTGGCAATAGTTATCGCTCCGGAACCGGTAATTGGTGCCGCATTAATCAATGAAAGTGTTGTGGCTTGGGCCGGCGAGATCGATCCGCTTATACTAACGCTTCCGGCAGTGGCATTTCCTACTTGAATGGTACCTGCGACAATCTGATCCAGTTCACTGTCAGTCAGACTGAGCTTGCCTGCCACTTCGGTGCCGAGCTCAATATTCTGTCCAGCCGTAAATGGTTGCAGCCTCACAATCGCCGTATTCCCACCCGTATCAATCACGGAACTGATTTGCAATGCATCGGTCGTAAGCGTCACAGCCCCATTTGCTGTGTGAATCCCATTCAGCGGCCCGGCCGTATCCACCGTCAAAGGATTCTCATCAATAAACGAGAAACTGTTCCCCGCGCCACTCACCTGCGCGGCTATTCGATTCACATGATTTGCAAATGGCCAGGTGGCGGGGCCGCTCGCTGCGGGCCCAAGGTTTATTGGCCCAACTGCACTCACCTGCAGGGAATCTGCGTTAATGTTTCCCGATTGTGTAATTTTACCGCCTGAATTGATGCTCAGCGCCCCATCCAAAATGATCGCCGCAATATCGAAATCCGTGGTGTCACTCACAGTCACATTGTTCAGATTGCCACCGCCGGTCGATCCAAATGTGACGGCTCCGTTAAACGTGTTGCCGCTTTGATCCAAAATTATTGACCTGCCTCCTGTGGTTGCAAAGCCGGCATTACCCGCCACCAATAAAACTCCGCTATCTGTAATATCTCCCCCGGCTGCGACTGCCAGATCCCCGGAAATCGTGGCTGCTCCAATGTTGAGCGCGTTCACATCATTCAATGTCACATTCTTTCCACTCACAATGCTTACTGCCCCAACAAAGTCATCCGCATTATCGAGGGTAATATTATTGGCTGCTCCGGCCGTCAGAGTTGTGTTTCCAGCCACTGCTACATTCCCGCTGTCGCTGATTAACCCATTTGCAGTTACTGCCAGATTGCCTGAGATGGTTGATGCTCCCAGGTCGAGCGTGTTCACATCGTTCAACACTACATTCCGACCGCTCACGATGCTCACCGCTCCGGCGAACTCGTTTGCGTCATCCAGAGTAATGTCGTTCGCAGCACCGGCCGAAAGCACGGTTGCCCCTCCAATTGTTAGCGCGCCGTTGTCGGTAATTGCGCCATTCCCGGTAGCATTGAGGTTCCCTGCTACGTTAAGCGTATTGTAAGTCGTTGTTCCTCCGGCTGTCGTTCCCAGGCTTCCGCTCACGAGTCCACCTACTGTCAAGTTGTTCACGTCGTTCAAAACAACGTTGTTTCCGCTCACGATAGTTACTGCGCCAACAAAGTCGTTGGCGTTGTCTAAAATGATATTGTTTGCTGCGCCGGCGGCCACGCTCGTAATCCCATTCACTCCTACATTCCCGCTATCGCTCACCAAGCCATTCGCCGTGATCGTTAGGTTTCCGGATATACTGGAAGCGCCCAAATCCAACGCATTCACGTCGTTCAACACCACATTGTTACCGCTCACGATACTGACGGGTCCCGCGAAATCGTTTACGTTGTCCAGGGTGATGTCATTGCCCGCACCGGCGGCAAGCGAAGTTGCTCCTGCCACCGTGACATTTCCGTTGTCACTAATCAGGCCATTCCCATTCGCACTCAGGTCGCCGGCGACATTTAGAAAGTTGAAAGTGGTTGTTCCCCCCGCAGTCGTCGCCAAACTGCCGCTTACCGTCCCGCCCACGGTCAAGTCATTGATATCATTCAGCGTTACGTTATTTCCGCTTACAATGCTCACGGCTCCCACAAAGTCGTTCGCATTATCCAGAACTATGTTATTCGCTGTCCCCGCTGCTAAACTCGTCGCCCCATTCACGACCACATTGCCGCTGTCGCTGATAAGTCCGTTTGCCGTGATCACCAAGTCCCCCGATAGAGTCGATGCGCCGAGGTTCAGTCCATTCACATCGTTTAAGACCAGGTTGCGCCCGCTTAACACGCTCACTGCGCCCACAAAGTCATCGGCATTATCCAAAATTATATCATTGGCCGCTCCGGCCGAAATTGTCGTGGTTCCCCCTACTGTTAGGACGCCGCTGTCACTCACTAATCCATTCGCCGTGATATTGAGATTTCCCGAGATTGTTGCCAGTCCGAGGGTTAATGCATTGATATCATTCAAGGTCACGTTGTTTGCGCTAGCGATGCTCACCGCGCCCACGAAGTCATCCACGTTGTTAAGCACGATATCGTTCCCGGCCCCGGCAGAAAGACTGGTCACCCCATTCACTACCACATTGCCGCTGTCGCTAATTAACCCATTGGCCGTAACGGTCAGGTTCCCTGATACTGCTGACGCACCCAGCGTCAGCGCGTTCACGTCGTTCAATACCACGTTACGGCCGCTCACAATGCCCACCGTCCCAAAATCATCCGCGTTATCAAAGATAATATCACTGGCTGCTCCGGCCGAGAACGTTGCCGTACCACCCACTATCACCACGCCGCTGTCGCTGATGAGACCATTCGCCGTCGCGGTTAAATTTGCTGAGATAGTTGAAGCACCTAAAGTCAGCGTATTGATATCGTTCAGCGTAACATTGTTCCCGCTTACAATGCTCACTGCGCCCACAAAGTCATTCGCATTATCCAAAACAATATTATTCGCCCCTCCCGCTGCCAGACTCGTCAAACCGTTCACTACCACATTTCCACTGTCGCTGATCGTCCCATTTGCCGTTAGCGTCAGGTTCCCTGATATCGTGGAGGCCCCAAGATCGAAGGCATTCACGTCAGCTATTAGCACATTGCGCCCACTGGTCACGCGCACCGGGCCGGTAAAATCATCCGCATTGTTTAAGATGATGTCATTTCCTGCTCCCACGCTCAAAGTGGTTGCTCCCGCCACAATTAGATTTCCGCTATCCGTGAGCGTTCCGTTTGCCGTGACGCTCAGTGCTCCCGAAATCGTCGAGGCCCCCAGGTTCAGCCCATTAATATCGGTTAAAGTGACGTTGTTCGCGCTGACTACGCTTACTGCGCCGACAAAATCATCGGCATTATCCAGGATGATGTTGTTCCCACCACCGGCGCTTAAGGTGGTCGTCCCAGCGACAATTACGTTCCCGCTATCACTAATTTGACCATTGGCTATAACATTTAGATTCCCGGAAATGGTTGATGCGCCCAAATTCAGCGCATTCACATCATTCAAAACTACATTCCGGCCACTTAGGATACTGACTGCGCCAACAAAATCATTGGCATTGTTCAGGGTAATGTCATTGAGTGTTCCCGCAGCCAATGTTGTCGCTCCGCCAATCGTGAGATTACCTGCATCTGTGATAGCTCCGTTTGCCGTTACATCCAGATTTCCGGCTATGGTTGAAGCTCCCAACACCAGTGCGTTCACGTCATTCAATCGAACGTTGTTGGCGCCCGATACACTCACAGGGCCTGTGAAATCATCGGCATCGTCCAAAACGATGTTGTTGCCTGGGGCGACAGACAATGTCGTGCTTCCCGCGACCGTGATACTCCCACTATCGCTGATAAGCCCATTTGCCGTTAAGGTTAAGTTCCCTGAAACCGTTGATGCTCCGATTGTAAGAGCGTTGATATCGTTGATGATTACATTATTTCCGCTGGAAACTAAGACCGGTCCTACAAAGTCATTCCCATTATCGAGAGTAATATTATTACCGGCGCCTGCGGACAGTGTTGTCGTTCCAGCGACACCAATTGCAGCATTGTCTGTAATCGGTCCCCCCGCCGTCACCGAAAGGTTTCCACTCAAGCTGAAGCCCGGCAACGCTATGGGTGCATTGTTGAATATCAGCGTCAAATCGTTAAGTGTGATCGGTAGGCTCGGAATGGTTGGTGCCGCATTAATGTTTCGGATTCCTAAATTATGCACCGGACCCGCGACTGAGACGGCGTTGAAATCATTCGGCTGCGTATCCAGTAATACGTCCGAGCCAGCTACAGTGACCGTGAAATTAGCCGTCTTTCCCAGCGCATTGACCGTCAATGCCCCGCTTTCCGTAATATTGCCCCCGGCAATTACATTTAGATTTCCAGAAAGCGATGAAGCACCCAAATTTATTCCGTTAACGTCCGCCACGGTGGCGTCACGAGCCGAGGTAATCGCTACGGTTGTAAAATCATTCCCCCCCAGACTCAGGTTGATGTCGTTGATTGGGCTTGTATTGAAGGTCGCGCTCTTTCCGGCGCCGTTCACAATGAGTGAGCCACTTTGATTAATATCGCCCCCTGCGGTAACACTCAAATTTCCGGTCAGGGTGAATCCAGGCAGCGTAATGGCAGCAGTATCAAATACTAGCGTGAGATCGTTCAATACGGCCGGCAGTGTCGGTATTGCCGCCAGCGGGCTTACGTTTCGCAAGGCGAGATTATGAATCGGTCCAGCCACTGCCAGGCCGGCGAAATTATTTGCCTGGTTCGCTAGAGCAATATCGGCCCCTGCCGTGGTAACCGTAAAGCTGGCTGTTTTGCCAGGCGTACTCACCAAAAGTACACCGCTTTCGGTTATATTACCCCCCGCGGTTACACTCAAATTTCCCGCCACCGCCGATGCGCCCAGGTCAATTGCTCCAGCGTCAGTGACGCTCACATCATTTCCAGAAGTGACCTTGAAGGTGCTGAAATCATTTCCAGCATTGTTCAGCGTAATATTATTCAAAATGCCGGCATCAAACGTGGCACTTTTCCCTGCCCCATTCACTGACAGAGCTCCCGTCTGTGTAATCGCTCCATTTGCCGAAACGCTTAGGTTTCCGCTCACGGTCGAACCAGCAAGATTGATGGCATTCGCATCTCTCAGGGTTACGTCGTTGCCAGAGGATATCGCCACCGTCGTAAAATCGTTAAGCGGATTGGCTAGTGTAATGCTTCCACCTCCTGCAGCAAAGTCTGCCACTGCCCCAGCCCCATTCACTGTAAGTGCCCCGGTTTGACTGATCGGCCCACTCGCCGTTGCCGACAAATTCCCTGAGACGGTTGAGGCTCCCAGCACTAAACCATTTATATCGTTCAAGGTGACGTTGTTCCCGCTCGTTACACTCACCGCGCCTACAAAATCGTTCGCATTGTTCAAAACAATGTCGCTCCCTGGCGCCGCCAATGTCGTTGCGCCAGAAATTGTCAGATTTCCGACATCGCTGATCAGGCCGCCCGCGGTCAGATTGAGGGCGCCGGAAATAGTGGAGGCCCCCAGTGTCAAACCATTGATATCATTTAGCGTCACATTGTTCCCACTTAGGACGCCGACCGCTCCGCCAAAATCATTCAAATTATCGAGCGTGATATTGTTGCCGGCCCCCGCCGCCAGAGTCGTCGTGCCCGCTACGGTCACGTTCCCACTGTCGCTGATTAAGCCGCTAGCAGTGATATTCAAATTTCCACTGATGGTGGATGCGCCAAGTGTCAGCGCGTTCACATCACTCAGCGTTACGTTGTTCCCGTTCACGACAGTAACTGCTCCCACAAAGTTGTTGGCATTATTTAAGAGAACGCTGTTGGCTGCACCAACGGTGAGTGAAGTTGTTCCCTGAACAGTCAAAGCGCCGCTGTCGCTCAAATTCCCATTCGCCGTAATGGTCAAATTGCCGCTCACTGCAGAGGCGCCCAGATCCAGGCCGTTTACGTCCCCTAAACCAACATTGTTTCCTGACACAATGCTGACCGTCGTAAAATCATTGGGCTGCGTATCGAGAGAAATATTATTGCCCGCTCCAGGGGCAAATGTCGCCGTCGCAGTAGCGCCGTTGACGGTTAACGGACCCGTTTCAGTAATTGCGCCCCCGGCTGTAACTGCCAGGTTCCCGCTCAGCGTAAGCGTAGGTAGCGCGATGGCGGCGTTGTTAAAAATCAGGGTCAGGTCGTTCAGCCCCACAGGTAACACCGGCACGGCTGCGAGGGCATTGATGTTTCGTATCGCCAGATTATGAACGGGTCCCGCTACCGCCACTCCAGCAAAGTCGTTGGCCTGGCTGCCAAGCAAAATGTCAGCTCCCGGAGCTGTCACGGTGAAAGTCGCCGTTTTCGTCGGCGTGCTTACCAGCACAGCGCCACTCTCGGTAATGTTTCCCCCCGCTGTTACATTTAGATTTCCTGCCACCGTCGAAGCACCCAGGTCAATCGCGCCAACATCCTTTAGCGTTACGTCATTGCCAGACGTTATAGCCACCGTTGTGAAATCGTTCGCAGCATTGTTTAGATTAATGTTATTTAGGAGGCCAGCTGCAAGCGTCGCGGTTTTGTTCGCCCCATTAACAATCAGCGCACCACTCTGACTAATAGCGCCATTTGCAGTCACACTCAGGTTCCCGCTGACTGTGGACGAACCTAAATCAATCGCATTCCCGTCACGAAGGCTCACATCGTTCCCCGAAATAATTGCCACGGTTGTGAAATCATTACCTGCATTCCCGAGTGTTACATTGTTAGCACTTCCAGCTGCGAAGGTTGCCGTTGCGGTTGCTCCATTTACTGCTAATGCCCCACTCTGACTGATTGCTCCATTTGCTGTAACCGCCAGGTTTCCACTTATCGTTGATGCGCCGAAACTGATTGCATTGGCATCACCGAGGGTCACGTCGTTCCCGCTCGTGATGGCCACTGTCCTGAAATCGTTCAATACATTCCCCAGCGTAATATTATTTCCAGCCCCAGCTGCAAAAGTTGCCACAGCGGTAGCACCGTTAACCGAGAGAGCTCCGCTCTGTGTAATTGGCCCATTTGCGGTTGCATTGAGGTTGCCCGAAACAGTCGACGCACCCAGAAGCAACGCGTTAACATCAGTCAACGTTACATTGTTTCCGCTGATTACACTCACAGCTCCAATAAAATCATCTGCGTTGTTCAGAGTTATATCGTTTGCTCCCGCAGTGAGACTGGTTGTACCTGCAACGGTTAAATTCCCAACGTCACTTATTGTTCCATTTGCTGAGACGGCCAAATTCCCAACCAGGTTCAACGCAGGTAACGTCACTGTCCCGCCATCCGATTGGATCGTGTACGTCCCACTTGGTGAGATGCTCGGTACATCGCCAGAGGCTATGGGAGCATCCTGCCGGTACGTAAAATTGACCGGACCTGAAGCCCCGGTCGTATTCCGAAAAATTGGCCCACCACTCAGTAAATCCACCGTTGCGGCGGTTCCCGACCCGCTGCCAGCTTGATATAACTGAGCATCAGCACGAATATCCACCTCGGAAGTCGCGCCCAAAGGATCGAAAGTGACGTTTCCACTTCCATCACTTCCGCTGTGAGCATTTACTGATGCGGCGGTCACATCCCCATTGAATAATATGTTGCCCGTCGAAATTGCTACAAGCGATGAAGGTGTCCATAACTCGGCACCGGTACCTCCACCAATAGTTAGCAGGCCATTAGCCGAAACTGTCAAAGCGCTTCCCGCAACTTTGGTAGGGTCTGTAATAGTTAATGCGCCATTATCCGCCTGTATGGAATACGTTCCTGGAGGCGTCCCACCAAACTGCGCCGCGCTCGGGAGGTCTCCATCCACAATTGCACTGTTCTGTCGAAAACTAAATGAAGAGGGAGCTAAGGTGCCTGCATTGTTACGGAAACTGGCCGTATTGCCGATGTTCAAAGACCCCGAAGCGGTTAGCCCGTTGCCTGCCTGGTAAGCCTGGCTATTCGCGCGGATGAGGAAATTACCGATGGTTGTGTTATTGCCGCTCCCACCACCGTCAACACCTGAGTGGGATAGGATTGAGCCGGCAGTTAGTGCTTGATTGAAGCTAATTGCGTCTCCTGCGCTTAAGGTCAAATTGCCCAATCCCAGATTAATAACTGAACCAAGAGTAATGTCACCTCCCGCGTTCAGAGAGAGATTCAAATCATTCCCGGAGGTGTTCCCAACAGTTCCACCAGCATTAAAGATGATACTGCCGGAGCCTGCATCAGCGTTTAGTGTTAAGGTCGCAGCACTTCCGGAAGTTTTCGATATTGCCGCGTTCACCGTAATATCACCGTTTTGGGATCCCGTATTCCCAGTCGCGATAGTTACCGATGTCCCTCCGTTGAGTGATCCGTTGATGTCAGCCACGTTTACATGAGAGCTGTCTTGTGAAGCGGTAAAATTTGCCGAATACCCAGGCGGACTTGTCGTCGTTGCCGTATCAATAATCACATCCCGGGGATCCAAGAGCCAATGCCCATTCAATCCATGCACGGCATTCGCTCCAATCCGAATTCCTGCCACATCCAAAAATCCTTTGCCCGAACTTTCGATCGATCCGCCATTGCCCCCTTCGCTCCCCCCCGCCACACTAATCGTCCCATAAGCTCGCGTTGCCCCATCCGACCATATCACCACCTTTCCTCCATCACCCATTCGCAACCCGTCAGCATGTATTTCCACATCGGGACTGATGAAAGTAGCTTCGGCATTTTGCACTCGATTATTTTGTCCACGGTAATCTCCGCCGATGAGGACCGTGCCTCCACCTCGTTGTCCACTCGCATCTACCAGGGCTTGATCCGTCAGGCCTACATGGTCACCAAAAATATTTACGCTGCCGCCTTTGGCACTCGCCCCATCGCCGCGCGCCTGGATCGTTCCTGAACTGATCACCGTTGACGGGTTGGCCTCATTGTGTCCACCATCCACCACAATCGAACCGCCACCGCCATTGCGTGTGCTCGCGGCCAAAATTCCGGAGTTCTCGATATTCCCTCCCGCAGCTTTCAATACGATATGCCCATTCTCCGAAACTGCGGTCGTGGCCCGCACCACACCGCCGTTGTTAATCGCCAACGCATAAATATTCCCACCCGCCGCCTTTAACTCGGCCGATGCCGCCTCCACAGTCCCCACATTGTTCACGCCAATTGCCGCACTCGAATTCGCAGGCGCGCCAGCGATAACTGATAAATGTTCTTCCCCCGATTGCATCAACTTTACCTGCGCTCCCGCCGCTAATCCAACTGTCCCGTCAGCCGCTTGGATCGTCCCGGAGTTTTCTACTGTGTGTCCGATCAGAAATACGTCTCCGCCCAGTGCCCGAATCGCACCGTCATTGCGTACGCCTGCGGTCGAATTACCCCCAAACATCAGGTTGCCCCCTCCCATAAAGTTTTTGTCAGACACGTTTAGGGTGGATGCAAGAAAGCCTTTGGTATCAATCTGGCCGTGAGCTCCCACTAAAATTCCGTTCGGATTTATCACAAACACCCGACCATTAGCCTGCAATGACCCGTAAATCTCCGATAAATTGCCGGAGGTAACCCGGTTGAGAGCAACGGAATTTCCCGAAGGTTGGTTGAAGCGCGTTAACTCTCCGAGTCCAATCGAGAAATCTCGCCAATTAATAATGACCCTATTCGCGTTTTGATTGATCGTCGTTAAGGTCGTTCCCTGGCCAGTAATCGTCGCATTCCCATTCCCGCCTACTACCGTGCCTCCATCCGGGTTCGCCTGGACCGGCAATGCTAATAAGAGGAGAGACGCAGAAAACCCGGAAATTGCTTTAAAGATAGTTCTCATATTCCGATTGCTTTACTAACGAGAATACAGACGACTTCTCGCGCCAACAGTAAAGGTAACGCGCACCTTGTAGATGAACGGGAGATGACCCGTCAAGAAGAATTCACCTCTTTGAGCCTCAGCAGCTTACCGTACTTATTCGGAAAGCCGTGCCGCTGTCGTTGCCGCCGCACTCGGCACTAGCACGACCCGGAATCCCACCTCGGGACCGTCGAATAGGACCCTGCTTTTTCGTTCGACTTTTGCTGCATCAAGACTGAAGCCCACATTGAATCCCGTGCCGGTGAAGGAACAATTAGTTCCATCCGTATCCGCCAACCACTCCCAGACATTCCCCAACACATCGTGGAGACGCTGGGGATTGGCGGCTTTTGTTCCCACCACTGCGGGAGCCGCAGTCCTGACCACCGCATCCTTAAATTCAGTTCCCCTTGCGAGTATCTTCCATTGTTCTAAGGTTGGGAGACGGTAATCACCTCGCGCGGGTGGCTTGAGTTCATCGCTCGCCTTTAATTTCTGACAAAACTCTATCGCTTGATCCCACTTAACCATTTCCACGGGAAAATTATCGCCGATCGGCGGTTTGCTCGGATTAGTACCCATGATTTTTTGATACTCGCCCTGAGTCACCTCGTACTTGCCTACCCAAGCGTCCTTACCCGGTCCCAGTAGGTTTCTTACCTTCACCAACCGCATTCCAATACTGTTCCTGATCTCTCCGACCAACTTGCTCGACAGCACCGTCACTCGCCCTAGTTCCACATTCGTCACCAGGGTTTCCACCTTTTGCCCCCCATCATACAAATCATACGTATGATCCCCCGGCGTGTCATAAGCCACGTGTGCCCCGGGTAACGCGGGCAACTCGCGCGCTCCTTCTCGGACCACCACGTCGTCGGGCAAGTTCGTCAGAACGACGGTTCCGTATACGAAAGAGAACACGTTGCTCGCAGCCTGACCCTTTTTTATACCGAGCGTCCTCGCTACTTCGCCTAAAGCAGGATACAGCGGAAACTTCGCCGTAACCCGGTTAGTTCCCCATGGAATTAAATAGCCACTGCTTACCGCCTGCAATGCGGCACCCCCATATGAAAATTGTGCGCCAGGAGGATCGCTCACCAAAATGACGCTTACCGGTTCAGGGGCTAGCTTCGATAAAAACCTGCGCTCCCGTTCTCCACTCTTCAGCGTCACTTCGTTCGTCATGGGCAAATAATCCGTGGCGCTGATCTGGTATTTCACCATCGTTCCTGGTTTTTGAACCAAAGTCATCGGTGTGAAGCCCAGCACCTTCGCCTCACTCGCTATCGCTGCTCCAGTGGGTTCACTCTCCAAAAGCACCGTTCCGTATTCGAATGCAAATGTGTGTTTTTTTACCTCTCGCTTGGCTACTGTCAGGTTCGCGGTCACTTCACTCAAGCCTTCTGCGCGAGCACTGAAAACGTAACTGCCCGGTGCTGCCGTCACTTTGACAGGATTGCCAGCCGTCGTCCGCCCAATTTCTTTTCCACTCGCATCAAAAATCGTCGCCACCGCCGGATCACTGCTTAGTTCAAACACGCCATTGGTCGTGAGCAGCGCGGGCTTGATGCTTACCGTCCCTTTATCCACAACCGTCACCGTCACATTTGTGCTCTCAAATCCCGCATGTTCAAAACGAAAGGTGCTTTGCCCGGCAGGCCGGCGCACATTCAGTGGTGTCGGGCCCAACCGATTCGTTCCCGACCACACCGTGGCTTCCGAGGGATCGCTGTTCAGAGAAACCGTTCCATTCTCGAAATAAAACTTCGCCGGCACGGTTGCACCACGCTTCACCTCAATCGTCATCTCCTTTGCCGGCCAATCCGAGTAAACTGCTGTTAATTTGTACGTTCCCTGTTCCAGCTGCACCAACTCCGGCGTTGCCGAACTCAGCAGCTTATCCTTTAAGTAAACCTTCGCCCGCGATGGAGTGCTATCCATTTCCACTGTCCCCACATCCCGCACGAGCGGCAGCGTTTCGCTTAAAACCAGCGTTTGGCCATTGGTTACCACGCCACCAACGGTCTTGCTCGCATATTCCTCCAGTTTCAACTCATAGGTGACTTCTGTGCCGGCAGGCACGTTGGAGATTACAAATGCTGCGCCCTTGCCCGGAGTTTTTCCAATATCCACCCCGCCACTCCGGATGGTCGCTCCCGGGGGCTCGCTTTTGATTGCCACCATCCCGTAGGCAAACTTGAAAGCTAATTTGCGAGCGCCTCCACCTTCCACAACCCAGTTGTTGGTCTGCTTTCCTAACCCAGTGCTCTCCGCCTCGATGACGTATATTCCTTTCTTGAGCTTAACCGTCAACGGCGTGCCCCGCTCTTGCTTTGTCCCGTTCACTAAAATAGTTGCCCCTTGCGGATCGCTGCTGATTTCCAAACGTTGCGCTGTCGGACGCAGCAGCCACCAACCAACCAACCCGCACACGACCAATCCCGCAGCGGCGCCAACGAGCATTTTCGGCGAGATCGCCCCTTTCTTCTCCATCCCCTCGAGCCTCTGAACCAGTTGCTCCAGCGAAAAATCGTCCGGCGATAGCGCCGGGTCCAGGAGTTGATTGCACAGGCTTAGCCATTGCTCCGTCTCTTTGCCGAATAATCGCGTCCACTCCGGCGCAGTCAGGATCGGCAGCAATAAAAAATCATCGTCGTTGGTAATGGCGCGTTGCCGTACCAACTGCAGCAGAATTCGCCCGATTGCCCGAAGATCGCTCGTTTCAAAATTGCGCGCGTCGCTCTCGCTCCCAGGCAACGGATCGGAGAGCACGACCTCGGCTTCAGTGAACCGCTCGCTGCGGCTAATCTGAATGTTTGATGGCTGAATATCCCCATGTGAACGGCCGCACTCCCTTTTTAAATCTCGCGCACCTCGCGCAATCGATAACATCAGGTGATGTAGGGCATCCCGCGTTAACGCAACCCGCCCATTGATGATCTTGTTTACCGACCGCGGATAAAATCGAGTGACATACCAGACCCCCTGTTCGCCTCGCCCTTTTTCCAACACGGGCGAAATGTTCTTCGAGGCCCGCGCTCCTTTCTCCTGTACTTCTATTCCCTGAATCCGCGACCGTTCGATGTCTGTCAACAGCGATTCGATATCCGCTGCCGTTTCACTTTCCAATCCACTCCCCTGGATGGAGAAAACCTTGATTGCGTACTCTGATTTTGGATCGCCGCTCTTCCGGCCGAGATAAACCGTGTAAATGGGATCGGAATAAATTTCCCGCTCGGTTTCGAATGAGCCAAAGGTTGGCATCGGAGGAGTTTATTAAGTACTCAATCTACTCACTGCGCCCACTCCTTCGCTCCCGGCGCAATAATCGTCCACGGTCGGACATACCGTCCGTGGCCATAATTACTTGGGCGTGCGTGGCGCAGTTACCACCACAATTCCACTACGCTGCACCAGCACCTTCAAATTCGTCGTTTTTTTCGGCCAACTGCAGGTGTCTAACGGCACAATTTGCCGTCGCGCATCCTGATTGCCCGGTCTTGACGTTTGCGCTCCCGGCAAATCCGCCAGCACGAGCACGTGCGTCACCCCTTTGCTCTTCCACTTCTCCCATTGTGGGTCTGTGCTCGGCAATGTTTTGCTTAACGTCTGTCCCGATACAAAATTCAATACCACCTTATCCGCATCGCGCCGCATCGCATCTCCCTCGCGCCAATATCGACCCATGTCGTACGCCTCCCAGCGCGATAAACTCAAAGCATTCACTCCCACCAGGTCCACAATCACCGACGACGTCTTCAAGGACTCGTCCAGTGCCACCTCCACCGTATACTTGCCCATCGGCCCCGGTTTCCCCGGCTTGCAACTCTCACAGCCTGATAATAGGACAGCCGCGAGCATGATTAATCCACCCCCAATGAGTTGTCTGCCGATCCGGTTACTCATAAGCGTTATTTTTCCGAGCTGAACGGTCAATTTTGCGTCCACCCAAAGTACAAAATGAACCTTTAGGGTCAATGTTAATCTGGTCGGGCCATCTTCTCAGATGGTTCCAGCCTCCATCAAAGCAACCCTCCTGCCATAATTGCCGCGAGTTCGTGAAACTGGTAAATACCCGCACGATCGCTGCATACCACAGCCTCGCGGTCCTCATCCTAACTCAGCTATTTAATGCGCCGCACTATGTCCGCCACCAGGGGGTAATGCAACCGCATGTTCTGCACCTGCAGCGCTAGTCGAATGGGTGACCGGTGCCTCGTGCTTGCTTTCATGTTCCGCAGGAGTCTGCGTAAATGCCCGGCAAAAGAAATACATCCCTATCAAACCACTTCCCATCGATACGTACCAAAATAATTTCCGCTTCGCGACCACTGAAATCGCGACAATCGCAATCGCAATGTGAAACATCGTCGCCGCCAACTCAAATGTCTCATGCGCTTCAAGGTGCGCCTTGGACAACACCTCGAGGGCTTCCGCCTCCTGCTTCGTCTGCTTTTTCTCCAAATTGTTTTCCTCAATCTTTTTTAAATCTCCCTTCGGCACCTCTCGTCCCATCCCCTGCAAAATTTCATCTTTCGTATCTAAAAGATAATTCTTCAATGACTTCGATTGGAAGTAGGACCACTTGTCATTCGACTCAATTCGCTTGTGCGTCGATTCCGTTAAATGCCGCGTCGCGAGCGCCCCGGTGATCGCCGCAAACGCCGCCAGAATTGCCGCGGTCAATGCCGCCGCCGTAATCCACTGGGATGCGTGACCGCCTCCGTCTCCATGACCATGAGCAACATGATGGATTGTCTCTTCGTGAACGTGTTCTGTCGGATTATGACTCATAGGCGAAACTGCTCCCGCCTCAGCCGCTAAGTTTCAACCATCGCTGGGGCCGAGACGCAGTTGTTGTCAGTCAATGTCTTGTTGAGCGTGTTCCGACTCTACGCATCCCCTCAATCCAGGCAAGCCAATTCCCGTAACCAAACTGCGCAACCGCTCTAGCTTCATCGAACGGCACCAAGCATGGATCACTCTGCTTCGTGTTCCCTGCGCCATCCTTAACCACTTATTTTGTATCCTACAATCTTGCCTTCCGAAGATCCGGTTCTTGGTTGATGCTCAAATCAAAGATGCCCGGTCACGGACTGGCACGCCTTTGTCACGGGTTTGTTCACGGGTACGAGGTTCAAAAAAACCAATGTTTATGCGGCTTGTCACGGGTGTCACGGGTAAAACACCCCCAGGGTATCCGTCAACACTTCAACACTCCCTATTCCATCGTCTGGTATGTATGTTTAGCAGGATCCGAACACATCAGTCTATCCGACCCCTGCCAAGGCTAGCTGAACCTATCCGAGCCATACATTTTTTTGCGGCTTGAATCCGCCATCCACTCATTTGTTCGTTCACCGGGGGCCAATCAAGTCTTGCATTTTCGAAACTCATTCTATGTAACCTGCGGAAGGTTGCGGAAGGTTGCGGAAGGTTGCGGAAGGTTGCGGAAGGTGGGAAAG
>JADMIO011411849.1_pt1 | contig 99977 bp, 79 predicted proteins | sample 8958161 | NCBI WGS metagenome assembly JADMIO01 (sample SAMN16585339, study PRJNA669376) | soil metagenome | isolation source: Crop rotation soil | place: USA: Cullars Rotation, Alabama | collected 2011
GCCGCGACTTCAAGTCACGTGAATTCCAAGCTTCGGATCCCACTGTGCTGGAAAGATGCCCATGGTCTTCACATTCATTTTGGTGTGATAAGATATTTTATAGCAATCCCATGTACCGGCAGGTGTTGTTACAGATTCTTTTCCCTGTACTACGCGGTCCGAGGTTACCATCGATATCGTCTGCTTCATTCCGTTATTATCAATCTCCATATTCATATTTCCATCCTTTAGTTTGTCGCCTTCCTTCATCGAAGATGGATACTCGATGAAAAAATTTTCGGTCTTGGCATCGGCTTTTGCAAACTGCTCGCTTTGTTGTTGCGGCATCGACATCTTCATATCCACCATCATCACGCCTGATGCACATTTGATATTGCTAACGCTTTTCGCAATCGACTTTCCTTTTTTGTCAAACATCTCAGAATTTAGTGTGGCGGCAGTTTCCGAACCGGGTGTCACATTCGTTACCTGGATGACCTGCTTTCCATTCGGTTCGCCTTTTTTGTTATAGATGGTCATCTCTATTGTTTTGCCGGCCTGGAGAAAATAATAGCTTGTGCAATCCTGTGAAAAGGATGTAAAGCCGGTGCAAACGAGCACGGCTATCAGGAATGATTTCATACTTGAGTTTTTTTTGAAGGTGTACTACCAAAATAATATTCTCTTCATCTTTCTGCAAATACCCTTTTTGTAGTATTCCGCTGACCATTTTGCCGGGGCCGGTGATTAGTATTTTGAATCAATATTTTTTTATCTTCAAGAAATTTCCTTTGAATGAACCAACGTGTGAAAAGCCAGTCGTTGAAGTTCGCCCTACTCCCGTCTTTCGCCGCATTCCTGTTGGAATCGCACCTGGAAGCGTTTCTAAGGGAGCAGTTGCAAATTGCAATCGAACTGAAAGTGCCGTTTCTGAAATATTTTAAAAACCGGTCTGAAGATCAACTACTTGAGGTCCTGCGTCCCCCCGTACTCGAGTTTCTGACGCATCTTTCAAAGAACCGGGCTTCCGATTATATTGAGCTGGCGCTGGAACGGTGGCAGAAAGACCAGCTTCCCGGTATCGATAAGAATGATATTGGTGCAAACGATATCACCCTGATGAATTACATCAGGAAAAGAAACTTCCTCAAATTCATTCCTCTTTATACAACTGATATCACCACTGCGATCTCCCTGGTTGATGAAATTGAGTTGTACGGTCGTGAGCTCGAGCAATCATCGTTTGAGATTTATAAGCACCTGCAGGAAGGCCGCCTCAATGAGAATCTTCATTTTATTGAGAAGGTTAACAGTACTATTCCGGCAATAATTTATGTCTACGACGTAGAAGAAAATAAACTGGTGTACACAAATGAGGCAAAGGCAAATTCGGAAATCGAGCTTGGCCGGGCACCTGAACAATCACTGATTCATCCGGATGATCTTGCTGCGATTATTGCTTCAAGAAAAAAATTTAGAAAAGTAACGGATGGCAAGATCATCCAAACAGAATACAGGATTCGCCAGCTTTCCGGCGATTATCACTGGCAGCGTAATTATGAATCGGTATTTAAGAGAAATGAAAATGGAGATATCTCGCAAACGATCGGTATTGCTTTTTATATAGAGCGCGAAAAGCAAATAGAAGGACAATTGCAACACCGCGAGTCGCAACTATTGGAAGCCCAGGAATTAGCTGCAATGGGAAGCTTTGATTGGGACATTATTACAGGCAAAACGGAAATCACTCCACAGCTAAAAAAGATTCTTGGTCTTAATGGTGCTTATAACCTTAAGCAACTCCTTTCGCGTGTTCATGTTGCAGACCGCGATCGCCTTCAAACCGCGATAGGACAAGCTATGAACGAAACAGGTTATTATAATTGTGAGTTCCGGTATTTGAATGAAGAAGAAGGAAATGAGAAGATGCTCTGGTCAAATGGTATCGTTTCATTTGATAACAGAATACCGGTAAATATCCGCGGTTCTGTAATGGACGTAAGCGAGCGACATTCCTTGATACAACGTTTGCAACAAAGCGATGAATTGTACAAACAAGCCCAGGCGCTGGCGCATGTTGGCAACTGGTCATGGGATCTAATTACAAATAAGATTATTTGGAGCGACGAGTTGTACCGGATATTTGGAATGAAACCGCAGGGGATGGAAATGACACTCGAAACTTTGCAGGCATTGGTTCATCCCGATGACCGTGAGTTAAGATGGGCAAAGCTCAATGATGCGATTCAAAAAGAAGCTTCGTACGATATGCATTACCGGATTATAAGAGCCGACGAAGAAATGCGTACCATTCACGCCAAGGGCGAAGTGTTGAAGGATGAAAGCGGTAAACCATACCTGATGCATGGAACGATACAGGATGTGACCGAACAAAAAATGATCATGCACCAGCTGGTAGAAAACCAGGTATTCATTAAGAAAGTTGCAGATGCTACGCCATCAATAATTACATCATACAACGTCACTTCAGGTCAATACAGTTTTGTTAGCCTTGGTTTGAAGAAAATTCTCGGCTATGAACCGACGAAATTTTTGAAAGAAGGCATTGCGCTGACAATGAAGATTATTCATCCCGACGATCTCGAAGCTGTCGTTACTAAAAACAATGCGGCACTTGAGCTGGCGAATTCGAAGCGCGCTGAAGCGACCAATAATGTTATTCTCGAGTTTCAATTTCGTATCCGCAATAAAAAGGGCGAGTACCGGTGGATGCATACTTACGCGACCATCTTCGACCGTAACAGCGCCGGGCAGGTCGAGCAGGTCTTGAATATTTCTTATGATATTACCGCACGCGTTGAAGCAGAGCAAAAGATTCATCAGCAAACGATGGAGCTTAAGCAATCAAATGCAAGCCTGGAAGAATATGCGCATGTTGCCAGCCATGATCTCAAAGAACCCTTAAGAAAGATCTCCACTTTCGGTGACCGGCTTTCAAGGATTCAACAATCGGAATTGAATGAGGAAGGAAGGTCGTATTTGCAAAAAATCATTGATTCATCGAGAAGAATGCAGCAGCTGATCGACGATCTGCTTTCGGTGTCTGTGATTTCCGCAGAGAAAACATTTGTTCCGTATTCTTTGCCGCAATTGATAGATGAAGTGCTCAGTTTGCTTGAATATAAAATTGAGGAGAAAAATGCGGTCATCAAATCAGATGCGAGCCAAACATTGATGATGGTTCCATCGCAGTTCAGGCAACTTTTTCAAAACCTGCTTAGCAATTCATTGAAATTTGTGAGGCCAGACACGATACCATTAATAACTATCCACACGTCGGAATTGAAGCCTTCGGAAGTGCAATCTTATAATTTGAAAAATGCACCAGCTTACCTGCGTATAGTGATCACTGATAATGGAATCGGCTTTCAAAAACATTTTTCAGAACAGATCTTTGCGATCTTCCAACGATTGCACTCACGTAAGATATATGAAGGCACTGGTATTGGCCTGGCCATCTGCCGTAAGATCGTTGAAAACCATGGGGGAGTAATTTTTGCGAGCGGCGAAGTCAATAAAGGAGCTGTGTTCACTATCATTGTTCCCTTAGAACAAGTTGCTGGTTCATAAACAAAAGAGTTCTCAATGTCTTCTCTGCGCTGTTCCTTTGCGTACTCTGCGTTAAATAAAAGACGCACCAGATCCCTGTTGCAAAAAAAAAGCAGGAGCATTGTGGAACTGCGCAAAGATTTCTTAAACTGCGTGCTATTTCAAAAACTGTTCAGTAACTGCCTCGATCTTATCTGCTACATTAAAAAATCCCGCAAGCTTGCGCATAACACCTTCTACCAATGCATCCGGACAAGACGCACCGCTTGTAAGTAATATTTTTGCAGGTTGATGTTGTGGAAGATAATCTTTCGATAAGAGCTCTTGTTTTGTGTGGAAATTATAATGAAGAATATCTTTTTCCGATATCAATTGTTCTTCGGAACTGATAAAATAAGTTGGTAATTTTTCTTCGCACAATTCAACAAGGTGAGTAGTGTTTGATGAATTGTATCCGCCAACCACAATTGCCAGGTCGGCCGGTGTTTCGAGCATCTGGATTATTGCTGATTGATTGTCATTTGTCGCATAGCAAAGTGTGTCGCGGGTATCAGCAAATCTATCATCCGAATTTTCGTCGCTAGCCTGGTAATGCGATGTGATGACCCGTTTTAAATATTCAGCTATTTGTTGCGTATCGCTTGCAAGCTGTGTAGTTTGGTTTACTACACCGATTCTTTGCAGGTCTTTCGCTGCGTCGAATCCGGGTGAAAATCTTCCTGCAAACACTTCGTAAAACTCCTCAGGTCGTCTTTTCCCTGTAATGAAATCCGCGAGAGTAACGGCATCGGTTAAATCATTAACGATTACTGCCGGTGCATTTGATGAAGCATGCGAAAAAGTAGCCCTTGTTTCTTCATGCCTGGGTTTTCCATGAATAATTATGGTGTATCCTTTGGTGGCAATTTGCTCGCTTCGGTTCCAGACCTTCTCCACAAATGGACATGTTGTATTATATCTTTCTGTTGAAATTGCCAGGCTTTCAAGTTTAGCCGCGATTTCTTTTGTTGTACCAAATGCCGGTATAATTACAACATCATCCGAAGTGAGTGACTCGAACGGAATCAGTTGCTTCCCGTTTGTGTCCTGCAAAAATTTTACACCGCGATCAATTAAGTCGGCATTGACTTGTGGATTATGGATCATCTCACTTAACAAAAAAACCTGTTTGTCGGGATGCTCTTCAAGTGTGCGAAATGAAATTTCAATAGCATTCTCAACCCCATAACAAAAGCCAAAATGACGCGCGAGATAGATCTGTAGCGGCCCAAGGTCAATCAGGGTCGGTGTCAGATCTTTCTTCATTTTGTCGAGCCCGCGACGATACTGTTTGATAGCGGTAATAAGCGGACTGCGATAAATAATTGGGACGTTGAATGTTTTCATCTTAACCTCATGTATTTGCCAGCGCAAAGGTACAAACTTGGTCCGCTGATTCCGGTGATTAAATCACTTTTGTGATTGCTTCAACTTTAACCTCGCGTTTCGCCTTTATCCTCTAAACAAATCACGCAAATATCCAATCCTTAACTATATTGCCGCCTTAATATTTTTCCAATAATATGGAAGGCAGATTCAAGCCGGTCGAGTGGAGTTATACAACCAATATCTATGAAGTAAACCTTCGGCAATATACGCAGGAAGGTACATTCAGAGCATTTGCGGCTTCATTACCGCGTCTTCGCGATATGGGTGTTGAAGTATTATGGTTCATGCCGATCACGCCAATAGGCAAAGAAAAAAGACTGGGAACATTAGGAAGCTACTATGCCTGTTCCGATTATACCAAAACAAATCCTGAATTCGGTTCTGTGCTCGATTTCAGTCACCTGGTTGCTGAAGCCCACACTCTTGGCTTCAAAGTTATCATCGACTGGGTGGCCAACCATACTGCCTGGGATCACATTTGGACGACGACCAATCCAGCTTTTTACAAGAAAAATTCAGCGGGAGAATTTTACGACAGCAATAACTGGAGCGATGTAATTGATCTCAACTATTACGATCACACGATGCGTAAGGAGATGATCAAATCGATGCGATTTTGGATTGAGACCTGCAATATCGACGGCTTCCGTTGCGATATGGCCCACCTCGTTCCGCTCGATTTCTGGCGCGAGGCGCGTGTTGAATTGGATCAGATCAAACCGTTATTCTGGCTTGCTGAAACAGAGCACATCTCTTACCACCAGGTGTTCGACTGCAGCTATGCATGGCAATGGATGCATGCAACCGAAGCTTTTTGCCGCGGAAACATGTCGATGAAAGACCTGGTAAATGTCCTGATCGGAATGCAAGACCAGTTTCCGCCAAATGCTTTCCACGCATTCTTTACATCAAATCACGATGAGAATTCGTGGAATGGAACTGAATATGAAAAATATGGAGTGGCAACTAAAGCGCTCGCCGTTTTCTCTGCTACCTGGAATGGAATTCCTTTGACGTATACCGGTCAGGAATTGCCAAGTCATAAAAGACTTAGGTTTTTTGAGAAAGATCCGGTTGAATGGAATGGCAAATATGAATTGCAGGAACTCTATTGTAAGCTGTTTAAATTAAGAAAAGAAAATCCCTCGTTGAGAGCAGGATATCTCGATACAAAAACAATTCTTCTTGAAAACAATTGCCCTGATAATGTCTTTACTTACATGCGTAGATCGGGCAATAATGAAGTAATTGTGGCGCTGAATCTTTCTCCAAATTCCTGCACCGTTCAATTGACTTCGGCTGAAATTGCAGGAACATACCAGAATATTTTTGATGGATCAATGATCAACCTGCACGATCACAATTCTCATCACCTTGAGCCTGGTGGGTTTTATGTGTGGGCGAAATGAGTTAATCATCGTTGAAACGAAATCAATTCGGCTTCTCGATATTGTATTGGATCTTCAAAACCGGCGAACAGGAATTCAGGACAAATCGCTTTCATAAATTATTCTATTATGAGTCGCGAAATCGTTCCACCACTCCATCCATAGCGCTGGGTCATGCTTCATAATAAAAGCTAATCCGAGATCCCGCCTTTCGGGCAATAATTCTCTTTTTGCCTTTCCAATGGACTTTTTAAGTTGCGGTAGAGTGAGGTCCGTGCAGTAAACTGGGCTTCCCGGCTGCTGCCTCCACGAATCCTGGAGTGTTCCGCAATCCAGGGAGTCGAAGCCGCTATCATCGACAAGAATAGATACGATATCTTTTGATTGCTTGTCGTCTCCTGCAACCGGAAGGGCGAAACGCAAAGGATCGCCTTTGCTACGACCTGCACGTGCGAGAGATCCCGCGAGAATACTGTTGTATGCCTTAATAACCGGTCGCTGAATTTGATTAGACACCCAAATACTCTCGGGCATACCATTTTCAATTTCTTCAATTCTTCCGTCCCTCATTGGGTAGTAGTTAGAAGTGTCGACGATGATGGTATCTGCCGAAGCATTGTCGAATAGTTGTTTCGGCAACTTCGGAATTTCAATCAATGGAATGGATATAACAACTACGTCAACATCGGTAACGGCATCCGTTAGAGAAACCGCCGCTGCGCCCGTTTCCAGGGCCAGGTTTTTGAGTTTTTCGGCTCCGCTGGAATTGGTCATCTTCACCGGGTGACCTGCCTTTGAATACTGCCGTATCAAAGTTCCTCCAATTTGTCCTGCTCCAATAATTCCTATTTTCATTTTATATGAGTTAATCGATGTGGGAAAAGTGCTTTCTGTCAAACTGTAAAATAGAACTGCGGATTAAAAAGCAGCGAGCATTTATTCAGCTAACATTGGATACCGGTGCATACTGCTGAATTAGATTAAGGCCTGACATTTATTTTTCCTATTAGCCGAAAGGGTAAAGCCTTTTATGTCGTGTTCAAAGGTAAAAGATGCTGATTACACATTTGCATCGGTCAAGCTGGTCAAAAAAGAATATCTATCATAAAAATACGCCAGTCTTACCATCATTTTCAATTTCTCCAAATCTCCCTTCTCTTACCCGGCTGTCGAAATTGCGCATATCCAGCAACGTTATAATGTTACGTGTTTATAATAAAAAACCCCGCCGAAGGCGGGGTTGATAATATAGTGACCAGGAAATTAGCTTCCGCTACCAAGGTTGAGTACAAAATTGTAAACACCTTCATAGCCAGGATAGATTCCTTCAACTTTAACGCTGCCATTGGATTTTTCCAACACCTTGCGAAAATCGTCTGTGGATGTTACGGTTTGATTGTCTGCCTTCAGAATAACAAACCCTTCCTGCACTCTTACTTTACTCATCAATCCGCGCGAACCGATTGATTTGATTACCACACCACCACTAACGCCAAGTTGTTTGGCATCTTCTTTACTCAGGGTTTGAAGATCAGCGCCCAGTTTATCGAGAACAGAAGTCTTAACCACTTCCATAGTGCCTGTACTATTCCGCAATGTTACGTCGGCAGTAAATTCCTTGCCATCACGTTTGTAGCTGATTGCAACCTTATCACCCGGGCGATAAGTTGCTATTTGACCGACCATTTCGGCGCCACTCACGATAGGTACTCCGTTGATCTTTGTGATCACATCACCTTTCTTGATGCCTGCCTGGAAAGCTGCTCCGTCTTTTGGAACATCGAGCACGTACACGCCTTCGTCATCTTTAATGCCGTTTTGTTCTTTCAGTTCATCGCTGATGTTTTCTCTCGGATATTGTATTCCAAGATACGCACGTTGAACAGTGCCATATTTCATCAGATCGGCAATGATCTTCTTAACAATGTTCACTGGAATTGTGAAAGAATATCCCGCGTAAGCACCGGTTGGAGATGCAATAGCGGAATTGATTCCAATAAGCTTACCATCTGTATTAACAAGCGGTCCGCCACTATTACCAGGGTTAACTGCTGCGTCGGTTTGAATGAATGATTCAACCGGAGATGCGCTCTGACGGCGATTGATTTCAAGTGTTCTTCCTTTCGCACTGATGATACCTGCCGTTACGGTAGCTTCAAGATTTAAGGGATAGCCGACTGCAAGTGCCCACTGTCCGATTTTCACTTCATCAGAATTGCCGTAAAGCATGAAAGGCAAACCTTTCGCGTCGATCTTCAACACAGCAATATCACTGCTTGGATCGGCACCGATAATTTTTGCTTTGAATGATCTCTTATTACTTAGTGTAACTGTGATTTCATCCGCTCCATCAATTACGTGGTTATTGGTAACAATATATCCATCTTCACTAATCACCGCTCCGGAACCGGAAGCCATCTGCGGAAGTGAACGTCCACGATCACCAAAAAGATCATCGAGGTCTAAGTCGAAAAGATCTCCGAAAGGACTTTTTCGTGGAAGATTATTTGTTGCCGTTGCTGTTGTTTTAGTTTTGATGTGAACGGTTGCAGGAATCGCTGCAGCCGCTGCCGGTGTAAAATCTACCGGACCATTATCACCCGTGCCGGTGAAACCTGCATAGTTTACAGGTACTTTTCCAGAATCGGAATTGTTAGAAAAATAAACGTAGGAATGCTCCTTTGCAAAATGGTTATAACCCCACACAGTGAGCAACGTGGTGGACGCACTGATCAGCACCATTCCCAGTATCTGTTTTAATTTCATCGCTTGAAAAATTTAAATTGGATATTTCAAATTATATGCCTAAGCAAACAAATTAACGCTACAATTATCACAACAGTTAGACCGTTGGTTCAGTTTAACATTAAATTTACTAAAGTCTTCGTAGTTCGCAACCAAATATACAAATAAACACCCACAAGATCAATGTATTGGGAATTCCCAACGTTAAAAAACGGGCTAATGAAATTATTGCAGGGACTTTGACAGCTTTTCATAACGAAAGCAAAAATTTCATGGTATCAACCCCGTCCGCAAAATCTGTAATCGATGGTTGCTGCGATTCGCCGAACGCGGTTTGACCATGGGCCACGATGCATTGTAACTCGTTACTTCCCGATAGGTTGCTCACGACTGTGGCCGGGTCGCCGGAATAAAACTCATAATGCAAAACGCTTATTGGCGAATACAACGCGGGATTTTCAACAAGTATTACCGATCCGTTCGTCATGTAGTATAGCTTGTTGATGATCAGTATTGCAAGCTGGTAATCGTAGTTATTTCTATACTTGTTATGATCGAACAGGTAAGAATACTTTCTCAATGCGTCAAGCAGCGGAACAAAATCGTATTCCCGCGGAACATACAACTTGGTTACATTCCTGCAACCGAGCCCGAAAAATTGGTGCACATCATCTGCAAGTCGGTCAAGATCTGACGAAGTTTCGCTGGCGTCGAGCACAGCAACGGATGTTCTGTTACGACGAATAATGTGAGGATATTTGTTGAAGTAGTAATCAAAATAACGCGATGAATTATTACTGCCTGTTGCAATGTAGGCATCACATCCTTTCAACAGTTGTGAGAATGAAATAACCGATTCAACCTCCGGATTCCAGGAAATTAATTTGTTTATGAGATGTTGCATCAGCACGGAATCACGTGAGGAAAGCTTGATAGTTTGTTTGTGGCCACTCAAAAACGTGCACAGAAAATCATGAAATCCTACGAGCGGAATATTTCCGGCCATGATAATACCGACGTTTTTCGGAGAAGGATTTGTTTCAGGAATCGTGTATCGTTTTGCAAAATCCCTCAGTACACTTTCTTTCAAAAAATACTGGACGATATTGCTTACCTGGAGTTGAATAAATTCGGGGAGAAACCATCCGTTTTCTATTGCCGCTTTTCGTTTGGCAATACGCCACTCTTCGTAATCCGAAAGCATATATTCACCAAGCCGGCCCAACAAAACTATCCGTTGTTGTAAATGCATTCCATCTTATATTTGTCGTGCAAAATAACTGTAAACATTTCATTTTAAATCCCTATAAGGCATGGCTATAAAAATAACAGATGAATGTATAAACTGCGGAGCTTGCGAGCCCGAATGTCCGAACAATGCGATTTATGAAGGCGGAGTTGAATGGGCGATTTCCGATGGTACAACAGTGAAGGGAGAATTTGTTTTGTTGGATGGTACAATTATAAATGCTGAACAAAGAAATGCGCCAGTCAGTGTGGACACGTATTATATCGTGCCTAATAAATGCACCGAGTGCCAGGGCTTTCATGAGGAACCTCAATGTGCAGCCGTATGCCCGGTCGATTGCTGTGTACCTGACGAAATGTACCGCGAAACTGTTGAAGAACTGATGGCAAAAAAAGAGAAGCTGCACATGTAAAAAAAGTTTCGCTGTGTGCAAAACTTGCAAAAGAAAAACTTGTGAAAAAGCTAGTAAGGGTTTAACTTAACTTCATATTTCAATAGTACATGTAGTTACAATGCTACGTATTTCTGGCGGGTGATATTTCCCGCCGTAAAAAGGTGAAGGGGGAACGTCCTTCACCTTTGTTATTTTAATCACATCTTAAGTATTCATTATATAATTTGTTTTTTATTCCGTCGTTTAACTCAGATATTTGGACAAATATTTGAACATCATCTTGCATCGATAGAACATGGAGCAAAAACCCACGATTGCTTTTGTTACGGGCGGTTACTCAACAGAAGCTGAAATATCCTATAAAAGCGCCCTCACTATAGAAAAGAATATCGACAAGGAAAAGTTTTCAGTATATACAATTGATATTACTCCGGATGGCTGGTTTCATCATTTGCCCGCCGGTGGAAAAACAGAAGTTGACAAGAATGATTTCACGTTGCAGATTGGCAATGACAAAATCAGCTTCGATGCTGTACTGATCGGTATTCACGGAACACCAGGTGAAGATGGAAAATTGCAGGGTTATTTCGATCTCATGAACCTTCCCTATACTTCATGCGATGCAGCTACTTCGGCACTTACTTTCAATAAACGCTATACAGTTGCGGTTGCGGCGTTTGCGGGAATTGATGTGGCACATTCGCTGCATCTTTTCAAACATTCACCCGTTCCTGCCAGCGAAATTGCAAATAAGCTGAAAATGCCCGTTTTTGTAAAGCCAAACAATGGCGGCTCGAGTATTGGTATGAGTAAGGTTAATGTGAAAGAAGACCTGGAAGCCGCTCTGGATAAAGCTTTTCGCGAAGATGACCAGGTATTGGTCGAAGAGTTTGTGAGCGGTCCCGAATACACCGTGGGAGTTTTTAGATCTTCCTCAGGCATTACAGTTCTTCCTATAACGCAGGTAGAATCTAAAAAAGAGTTTTTTGATTATGAGGCGAAATATCAGGGCATGAGTATTGAAACAACTCCTGCTGTGATGGATGCCGACCGTGAGGCAAAGGTCCGCAATGCAGCAAAAAAAGTGTATGAAGTGTTCAATTGCAGGGGAGTGGTTCGAATCGATTTCATTTTTAATGAAGCTGCCGGAAGGCCATTTCTGCTGGAAATAAATACTGTACCCGGACAAAGCGAAGCGAGCATCGTACCTCAACAGGTACGTGCCATGGGATGGACATTAAAACAGTTTTATTCAGCGCTTATTGAAGATGCATTAAACCGAAGCACAATACTTTCTACGAATGGATATGACAGTTAGATAGTAATTAGGAAAACCAATCCTTACAAATCCTTTTAAATAATTTAATCAAGGTTCAAGTGTTCAAGTTCATCACCGGCAAACCACTTTGGGTAAACATATTGTTCAGCATTGTTTTGATATTTATATTGTTGTTCATCTTCCTTATCTCCCTTAATTACATAACAAGGCATGGCAGCACGCTGACCATTCCATCTGTAACTGGTCGCAATCTCGAAGAAGCGCGGCAGGTTCTGGAAAAAAGCGGGTTCGAAGTAGAAATTCAGGATTCACTTTATATAGACTCGGCGAAGCCTATGTCGGTCCTTCGCCAATTTCCCGAAGCAGATGCGCTGGTGAAGAAAAACCGGACCGTGTACCTCACCATCAACCGGTCCGTGGCGCCAACGATTGATATGCCCAATTTTATCAATATGACTTTCCGCAGCGCGGAAATGGCATTGAAACAATATGGGCTGAAACTCGAAGACACCGTATACAGGCATGATTTTGCAAAAAATGCCGTGCTTGATCAGCAGTACGATGGAGCTTCGATCAAGCCGGGAGCGAAAATAAAAATGGGCAGCAGTATTGTGCTTGTGTTGGGCAGTGGATTAGGCGAAGATGAGTTTAGTGTTCCCGACCTTTTTGGTTTGAATTACTTCGAAGCACGTACCTTGCTCGAGTCAAATAACCTGGGAGTCGGCGCTGTCGTTGTCGATCCGGATGTGCGCGATACTGTTAATTCATTTGTTTACCGCCAAAGGCCTGACAGGTTTGGATTTGATCATAGGGTAAACCGGATCAGGCAGGGACAATCAATCGATCTGTGGCTGGGAGTTCAAAAACCATTTCGACAACCTGATTCAACAGCTCAGCGACTCGAAGACGTTTATTAATAATTTTTATTTGTCATGCGAACTATTACTGTTCAGGAATTGAAGGCGAGAATTGATGCCGGAGAACAACCAAATCTTGTTGACGTACGTGAGCCGTACGAAAATGCGGAATTTAATATTGGCGGAACGCTGCTGCCGCTCGGACATATCCAAATGATGCAGGTTGATGAAATTGAACCTCTCAAGGATCAGGAAATAATTTTTTACTGTCGCAGTGGAAATCGCAGCATGCAGGCCTGCCAGTTTTTAGAAATGATGGGTTTTACCAATGTGCTGAATTTAACCGGCGGCATGCGAGCCTGGCAGGAAAACTTCGGTTGATTGTGTTCTCACTTTACAGTTGCTTTATAGGAAATCACGCAGATCCTTTTTTTGTATGGAGCTACATTAGCCCGTAATAGAAAAAGAAAAATGATGCGGTTAGCTTTCTTAGTAAAATCATATGGATGAAAAGTTGACCGCTGATTAAAGATTAATATAATTGCTGAGAAGTAATCAATACATCCTTAATCAGCGGTTCATACAATAACCGACGAACTCCTACATCACTAATCAACGGTCCTGATTATAAAGTAAGATTTAGTCCAAGCATATAGTTCGTTCCTGCCATCGGGAAATAATAATTCTCCGTCACAAGACTTCCGCCATAAATATAACTATAAGTATAACCGTTAGGTTCATACTTTTTATTGAACACATTATTTACCTGCAAAACGATATTGATTTCTTTCAGCAATTTCTTATGCAACGTGTAATTCAAATTCAGATCCTGCACATAAAAGGAGTTCAGGCTTCGCGCTTTGTTTGATGTGTTGTCGAGATATTGCCTGCTCACATATTTTCCGGGAAGACTGATCTGAAAGTTTGGCAACGGATAAAATTCAATTGCCGCCGCGGCTGTTACCGCTGGAGAATAAGAGATATCTGTATTTCCATGTTGTATTGTTTTTTGACCGCCGTTATCGTAATCGTCGAAATATTCCGTAAAGTTTTCAATTCGGTTGCGGCTGAGCGTTACATTGGCGACCGCGTTCAACCACTTGGTAAATCTTTTATTTCCCTGCAACTCAATTCCCGTACGGAAGCTATTAGGAATATTGGTGCGGGTATAAGCACCTACATCGTTTATCTTGCCAGTTAACACCAGCTGGTCTTTATACGACATATAAAATACCGTTGCAGTAAAACCGTGGGTAGGACGTCTCAATTCATACCCTAATTCTATGTCGCGAAGCTTTTCCGGAGCCGGTTGTTGTTCTTGTCCTGCCTCAAAATCATCTCGATTTGGCTCTTTGGATGTCTGCGAATAAGAAGCATAGATGGTCGAACCATCATGCACATAGCTTATACCAAACTTTGGATTGAAGAAGTTGTAATTATTCAGAATATGCAGGGAAGGGTTGTCACGGAATCCATTGATCTCGTAACGAACGTTCCTGTACTGCAGATCAACAAATCCATAAAGGTTGCCTGACAATCTGCGCTGGTATTTCGCATATCCATTAACGTCATTCTTATGGGCGGTGAGGTTATACCATTTGTAATGATCCGGCACTCCAACTTCCGCCCACGTGATAATTCCGTAATGCTTTCCATCATACCTGTTCCAGGCACCACCTATCGTCAGTTCATCATCCAGGTCTTTATATTGAAGGGAAACCGTCTGTCCGTACAAACGGTTATCAAGCCACAGCTGACGAATGAGATCTGTTGAAGAAATGGTATCGCCTCCGGCTATAAAATCGGGAAGTCCATACGACGCAAATTCCTGATCCGCTTTGTATTCTTCATAATAGCCTTTTCCGTTTGTAAGGAAGAAAGCTGTATTGAAGGTTAGCTTTGGATTGAACTGATGATTGACAAAAAACTGGTAATGATCTTGCTGATAGTTGTCGGTTTGATTATCGTAAGGTGCTCCCGGCCTGTCCATTCCGAGGTAATTGATGGTACGATTTGTTTTTAGATCCGCTTCCGAAACACCATTCCATGCCTGGTAAGTTTTTTCTTTTCCTGAAAGAACATTCAGTCGTAACGAAGTCTTTGGCGCGAGATACGCAGCGGATACATAAAATGATTTCAGGTCGGTTGATGCGCGGTCGATATAACCATCGCTCGAAATCCTCGACAATCGTGCATCAATTGTAAAATGATCGTTCATTATGCCCGTGCCGGCCTTAATCGTATTCTTCCAGGAATTGAATGAACCATAGCTGTTGTTAAGCATTGCGTAAGGTTCAGTATTCACTTCATTTGTATTGAAGTTGATGGTAGCGCCAAATGCGCCCGCTCCATTAGAAGAAGTTCCGACGCCACGCTGAATCTGGATGCTGTTTACAGATGATGCCAGGTCCGGCAGGTTTACAAAAAATAATCCCTGCGATTCTGCATCATTATAGGGAATTCCATTAATCGTCATATTAATACGTGTCGCGTCAGAGCCACGTATGCGAATGCCTGTGTAGCCGATTCCATTACCTGCATCGGAGTTTATCACTACAGACGGTGTCTGATTTAATAAGAACGGAAGATCCTTGCCCTGGTTCAGCCGTGCAATTTCTTTTTCGGAAATGTTTGTCTTGGTAAATGGCGCCTTATCACCTGCACGAAGTGCTTTTACTTCAACGGGCTGCATGAATAAATCGAGTGTTGACAATTGCACATCAATCAAACTGGGCGAATGTGTTGCTGTTGTCCGATAAGGACGGTACCCTACGCTGGAAATGATAAGTACATGGTTTCCCGGCGGAACCTTGTTGAAAGAAAAAAAGCCGGAATCATTCGAAATGACGGTTGCAACATTCTCCATTTCAACAGTTGCGGCTGGAACTGCTGAGCCGGACGCATTGGTGATCTTTCCCCGGATCTGCTGGGAGAAAGAAACAATGGAAAAAAGACAATAGCAGATCCCCAAAAACAATTTTTTCATCACTGAAAATTTTTAAAGTGGTACCGGAAGCGCGATCGATTCACGAACGCACAGCCGGAAAAAATTGATTTGAAGGAAATGCTGCGAAAGCGAAGTGTAGAATAAATCAAGCTACCTTCCCTGCGCAGGCATTACCCTGATCAGGTTCAACGGGTCTTATCTCAGCCTTCCGTTTATGTGGAAAGCACCCCGGGAATCTGAAAAACCTTCCGGATCAACTCCGGAAACAGTGCAAATATAAGCTCAATTATTTTTTTAGATTTTGTAACATTTGATTTTCTCGCCCGTCTTATTGATATCCAGTTTCCCATTGGGATACATGTATCATTATTTTTCTAAAAAAACATTTATGAAAAAGCACGGATTACTTTCATTGTTATTGATCTCTTTTCTTGGTGCATTCAGCCAGCAGACTATAAATGATCCTAGTGCAGAAGTGCGCGATGCAAAAGGATTTCATGCTATTAAGGTTTCGTCGGGAATTGAACTTTTGATTACACAAAGCAACACCGAAGCAGTTGCGGTGAGTGCGTCCAGTACCGATTACCGCGATAGAATTATCACCAAAGTTGAAAATGGTGTATTGAAGATCTCCTTTAATAATAACCCGTTTCGTTCAGGGTCGAACAAAAGATTGAAAGCTTATGTCTCTTTTGTCAAGTTAGATGGGTTGGAAGTTTCCTCGGGTGCAAGTGCAAAGACTGATAATGAAATTAAATCGCCAAATCTCGACCTCGATGTTTCAAGCGGCGCTACTTTTAATGGTAAGGTGGAGGTGAATACGTTGAATGTCGATCAAAGCAGCGGTTCTGTCATTCATATCTCCGGTGCGGCCGGCAACCTGGATGTATCGGGAAATAGTGGAAGCGTGTTTCATGGATTTGACCTGACGGCCGATAATTGCAGCGCTGAAACCAGCAGCGGTAGCGGAGTCCAGGTTACGGTTAATAAGGAACTGACTGTTGAAGCAAGCAGCGGCGGATCTGTTTCTTACAAAGGATCCGGTGTTATTAAAAGTATCAGAACAAGCAGTGGTGGAAGCGTTTCGAAGAAGGGCTAATCATTATTAATCAATCAACAAACATTCTATAAAAATGAAAAGAATTATTTCTACGGTTGCAGTTTTGCTGTTTGTTACAGCTTCATTTGCACAAAACCAGGTAATTGCCGACGCCAACGCACAGAAAAGAAGTATAGGTAGTTTTCATGCGATAAAGGTTTCGCATGCGATCGATCTTTTCCTTAGCCAGGGCAATGAAGAAGCAGTTGCAGTGAGTGCGAAAACTGATGAATATCGCGATCATATCAGAACAGAGGTTGATAACGGAGTGCTGAAAATCTGGTATGATGAAGACAATAAATTCTGGAAAAATTCCGGCAACAAACATCTCAAAGCATACATCTCTTTTAAGAACATTGATAAGCTAACTGCATCCGGTGCAAGCGATGTTACCATGAACGGAACTTTGAAGGGCGATGTATTATCAATGGACATGTCCGGCGCCAGCGATTTTAAAGGTTCAATCGCAGTGCGATCACTCGATGTTGATTTGAGCGGTGCGTCCGATGCAACGATCGACGGTAAAGTTGATGAGTTGGCTGTTGAGGCAAGTGGCGCAAGTGATTTCAAAGGATACGACCTTGAAACAGAGAATTGTAAAGCTCACGCAAGTGGTGCATCTGATATCAAGATCACCGTTAATAAAGAGCTCAATGCACAGGCTTCAGGAGCAAGCGGTGTGTATTATAAAGGAAATGGGGTTATCAGGGATTTGAAGAGTAGTGGGGCGAGTAGTATTTCTAAAAAGAGTTAGATTCATAGTTCAGAGTTCATAGTTCTGAGTTCCGAGTTCTGAGTTCATAGTTCTTAGGCCTTAGTTCACGCTAAGCAATAGATACAAGAGAAAATTTTTTTAAAGGAACGATTCATTACGAGTCGTTCCTTTTTATTCTTATAGGAATTATTGAAGCCTTTCGATTGTGCACATGGTATTCAATTGCCTTTGCTTTCAGTTCTAACCTAACATCCTTAACCCATGAACCGTGTTGGCTTAGCTCCGGTGGTGAGAGGCTTTCGTCCTTCGTTTTTTAACTCCTATTTTAGTCTTCGTCTGTCAAATTTTTTGGAATGAATGCCGCAATGCCTTACTTTTGCATCCCACATCGCGAAGTAGAGCAGCGGTAGCTCGTCGGGCTCATAACCCGAAGGTCGGAGGTTCGAACCCTCCCTTCGCAACAACGAAAGGCTCTTATGAGCCTTTTTTAATTTCAGGCAGGTATGGTTTTCAGAAGTTTATGAAAACTTTGTTTGCCGGCGCTTTGTGGCCGCCTTTAACGCACCTAACCTTTTACCTTTGTCCTTGCACTTTTAATCTTTTTTGAACTTTACATGAAAGCAGGCTTCGTAAACATTTTTGGCCGGCCCAATGCCGGAAAGAGCACATTATTGAATGCGTTCATGGGAGAGAAGCTTGCAATTGTTTCGCCGAAGGTGCAGACTACGCGTCACAGAATTAAAGGGATATTAAGTGATAAAGATTATCAGATCATTCTTTCAGATACACCAGGAATCATCGAGCCGAAATACAAGCTGCATGAAAAAATGATGCAGGCAGTAAAAAGCGCACTGGAAGATGCTGACCTCGCCTTATTATTGGTTGATATCGAAGAGAATTTTGAAGAAGTGGATCAGTTGTTTAGTTCATTGACGCTTAAGGTGCCGGCCATCGTGGTGATCAACAAAATTGATAAGGTCAAACCTGAAACAGTTCAGCTCGCAAAAGAATTCTTTTCAGGTAAGAGTTACAGCAAGGAAGTGATCGCAATTTCAGCTTTGCAACAAACCGAGGCCCGCCAACTGCTTGATATTATTCTTAAATATATTCCCGAAGGAGAGCCGTTTTTTGAAGGAGATGAATTATCTGACCTGCCCACCCGATTCTTTGTTGGCGAGCTGATACGTGAACGGATATATAAATTATATCATGAAGAAATTCCATATCATGCAACGGTTGCGGTAAAAGAATTCAAAGAGAAAACGACCCTGATCAAAATCGCTGCCGATATTATCGTTCAACGCGAAACGCAAAAGGCGATTCTGTTGGGAGAAAAAGGAAAAATGATCAGGCAACTTGGAACAGAATCGAGGCAGGAAATCGAACAATTTCTTGGTCGCAAGGTTTTCCTTGAGTTGTTCGTGAAAGTGAGGCCAAAGTGGCGCGACAATGATCTGATGTTAAAGGAATACGGATATAATTAAGCACATTCAGTGTATCATAGTATAAAACGAAGAAAATGCCGGGGTTTACAGTAGCTATTGTCGGAAGACCAAATGTTGGAAAAAGCACTTTGTTCAACCGACTGCTCGAACAAAGAAAAGCAATCGTGGATGATGTAAGCGGCGTTACTCGCGACCGTCAATATGGAATTGCAGATTGGAATGGAAAAACATTCAACGTAATAGACACCGGAGGTTTTGTTCCGAGAAGTGAAGATGTTTTTGAGATTGAGATAAAAAAGCAGGTGCTGATTGCTCTCGAAGAAGCCAACGCATTGATATTTCTTGTTGATGCTGCAACGGGCATCACAGATTTGGACGCGGCAATGGCTGATGTGTTACGGAGAACGTCGAAGCCTGTATTTCTGGCTGTCAATAAGGTTGACAATAACGAACGGCTTCTTGATGCGAGCGAATTCTATGGTCTCGGCTTTGAAAGAATCTTTTTCATTTCTTCTATGAGTGGAAGTGGCAGCGGCGAGCTTCTTGACGGAATTACGGAATTAATAACGGTTGACAAGTCAGAGGAAACGATCGAAACGGATCAGCTTCCAAAGATTGCTATCATGGGTCAGCCGAATGTTGGAAAATCTTCGCTGTTGAACGCGCTGGTTGGGCATGAGCGAACCATCGTGAGTGATATAGCAGGAACTACGCGCGATACGATTCACACTCATTATAATCTTTTCAAAAAAGAATTCATATTAATAGATACTGCAGGTATCAGGAGAAAAGCACGAGTACACGAAGATCTCGAATTTTATTCGGTCATACGTGCCATTAAGGCCATGGATGAAGCAGATATCTGTCTGTTGCTTGTTGATGCTTCGAAAGGTATCACTGCCCAGGATCTGAACATTTTTAGCCTTGCTTCAAAGAAAGGAAAAGGAATTGTTTTGTTGGTGAACAAATGGGATTTGATGCAAAAAGAAACCAACACGGCACGCGATTACGAAAGAGAATTGAAAAAGCGGATTGCTCCTTTTACCGATGTGCCGATCATATTTATTTCCGCAAAGGAAAAGACCAGGATTTACGACGTAATTGAAACTGCACTTGAGGTTTACGAAAACCGGAAGCGCAAGATTCCAACCGCTCAGTTAAACGAACAGATGCTGCGCGCGATCGAATCTTATAACCCGCCTGTTATAAGAGGAAACCCTGTTAAAATAAAGTACATCACGCAGTTGCCTACCCAGGTTCCATCATTTGCGTTCTTTTCAAATCATCCTGATGATATAAAGGAGCCGTATAAGAATTATCTTGAAAATCAACTTCGTCAGAATTTCAAATTTTCCGGTGTTCCGGTAAGAATTTTCTTTAGAAAAAAATAAACTTAAGGATAGTGTAGCCTGTTACATGCCGGGACGCTTATGCGAAGTGTGCTTTCAGACAATTATTTCTTTGCAGGTTTTCGGTAATTTATTGTCGTCTTTTTGGCAAGATGATTAATTATTGTAATTTGAGGCGCCTAAACACCTTGACCAACCAACTCCACGAAATCCTCTGAAGATCTAGACTTACTATCTCCCAAGATCCATGTCCTATTTCATCTTAACTGGCTATTAATTCGTAGAAGTATGAAAAAATTTTACGCTATTACTTTGGCGTGCATCCTCTGCACCGCGTCTCTTTTTGCACAAACTTATCGCTGGATCGGACCGTCAACAGGCGCAGGCGGAAACTGGAATGATGCAGCAAACTGGGAGGTTTCAGGTGGTGGATCTGGTTTCCCAAATGGTAATGTAGATGTGTTGTTTGATCAGGCAGCATTGGTAAACGTTAACGTTGCAGCGATTACTGCGAACACAATCAAAGTAACAAACTCAGTATCGGTCAAGTTATTTTCGGCGACACCTGTGGTACTATCTGTTACCAGTGCAAACATTGCCGCACCTGCATTACAAGTCGATGCGGGAAGTACATTACTGGATAGTACGAGCGGCACCGGTGACAATGGCAGCTTTGAATTGGCGTTTGTTCCCAATGCCAAAGGTTTAATTAACGGAACATGGGCTTTCAGATCAGCTGATAAAACAAGCGATGGACCTTTTTATTCCTTGCCTGTAGCGGGATCATCAAACAGAATAGATATTAATGGTACAATATACGTTGGACCGAATGCGCATGGCGTCAGCATTACGTCCGGCGACAGTTATATCTTTATGAGTTCTACTGCAATCTACCATTTGGATTGCGACGGCGGTTCAATTCCGCGAGCCAACTACGATGCGAATACTTTGATCCAGATCACCGGCCTGGTTACATCGGGTACATCATATTCCGGCAACAAACCACTTGGCCGGGTTGTTATAAACTGTCCGAATATTACCGCGCCATTGATTAGCCTCGCACTGCAAAACGCGAAAATTCAGGGAAATTTCGATGTATTAAATACTAATGACCAGGAACTGCAAATTGTTGGTAACGGTTCAAATGCTTCTACAATAAGAGATACTATTTTAGGAAACCTCAATATCAGTGGAACCTCAAAAGTTGTTGTATCAAGACTGAGCAATTCTAATAACCAGATCTTCCTGTACGTATACGGCAATTTGAACGCAGGTGGAACCCGTTTTGATTTGCAACGTAACAATAACGGTTCGGCTAATTCAGCAACAACGCTTGTATTAAAAGGAAACCTTAATCATACTGCAGGAATCTTTACAACTTCAGCCACCAATGGCGATGTAAATCAGGAACTGTTTATTGTTGAGATGAATGGCACCGCTGCACAAACCATCAGTTCGGTAACAGGGAGCATAGACAATTCTATAAATGAAATGACGCTGAGACTGAACAACAGTGCAGGCGTAACATTGCTGACTCCACTTGCTGTGGGCAGACTTAGTTTCAACAGTACAAATAAGGGAGTTCTTACAACTACCGCTGCCAATCGTCTTACAATAAATAATACAGTCGCAAGCACGCTCACTGTCAATTCTCCTTCAAATACGGGATATGTTGATGGTCCGATGCGACGCAAAACCGCAACTCTCACAGCTTACCTTTTCCCGGTTGGAAGAGGAGGTGTACTTCGTTCGTGTGAAGTGATTCCTACAACCTTCACTACATCCACCTACGAGGCCGAGTATTTTAACACGGGTTATCCCGATCTGACTATTGCTGATCCATTGAGCGGAATTTCAAATGCGGAGTACTGGAATATTGTCAAGATCGGTGGATCCGATGCCGCAGTGAGGTTGAGATTATTGGGCCAGGTGCCTGGGGCAACTGGAAACGATGTAATTGTACCTGCGCACTATAATGGCACCGATTGGGAAGATGTCCATGTAACTACAGGAAGTGGAACCAGGCCTGGGGATGCTACTACGGGCACGGTCCAGAGTACCGATATGACGACCTTCAGTCCGTTTAGTTTAGGCTGGGTTTCAAGAGCGGCTCTGCCGATCATACTGGTTTCATTTGATGCACGCAAACTTTCTGGAGATAATGCATTACTCACGTGGGAAGTTACTGGCAACAGCACACCTGACAACTTCGAAGTACTCAGATCTGCTGACGGCAGAAACTTCAACTCCATTGGTGTAGTCACCGCCAGCCATTCGCTCACTTATTCATTAACGGATAACAACCTGCCTTCCGGCACTTCATATTATAAATTGAAAATGACGGATCGTGATGGTTCTGTTACTTATAGTAAAGTAATAGCAGTTCTAAACGGCAATACGCGGATGTTGATTACATCGCTCGCACCAACTATTGTTACAACAGGCATCACACGAGTTAACATCAGTGCAACTATTAGAGCTAATCTATTGCTGGTGGTAACGGATATGCATGGCCGAATTGTTCAACAGTATCGTTCGGCACTTGTTCCTGGTACACAGGAAATATTACTGAATGTAATGCCGCTGTCGAGAGGCACCTACCAGGTAACCGGTTATCTCGATGGAGAAAGATCAGCGACCATGCGATTTGTGAAGCAATAAACCGAATTGTTTTTTTCTCAAATCCCTTCCAGCCGGAAGGGATTTTTTTGTGAAAAATATCATCGCCAAAACGCCTTTTACTCATTTTTTCCTTTCGCGCCGAAGCTAGATTGCATAAGGTTTTAAATCATTTCCTAATAATTCTTATGCAACACTTGCTTCCTTTTTTTCGCATGATCTTATTGATTCTTGTCATTGCGACAAATTGTTGCATCCCTTTAAATACTTATGCGCAAAAGAAATGGGACGGTGAAGGAATGGATAGCGACTGGAACAACCCAAGTAACTGGAACGGTGACGTGCTTCCGCAACCATCGGATGATGTGCTGCTGGATAACAGTTTTGTTGTGGGAGATTATGGTATCATAATAACATCTGGTACGGGAGGAGTAACATTACATTCACTGGTCATTCAACCTGCAGCGGGAAATCACATCACTTTATCGATTCCTTCAACCAATGGAAATAGTCCGGCACTAACAGTGTCGTCAATATTTAAAATAGAAAATGGTGTCTTGTTTCGAAACGCGTCGGGGGCGAAGTCTGGAGCTTCGCTGGTGTTGTTGGACTCGATGTATATAGCGAATGGAGGAAGGTACATTCATCAGACGGCACGCTCGCATTCGGCGGTGGTCGCTGTTTTATCACAGTCACCTGGAACCGAAAATGGAGTTTTTGAATTTGATGTTCCTGATGCGTCAAGCACCATTTCTTTTAGTGATCGCCGATATGGAATGCTGATATTATCAGCTGCGGCGGCGGGAGGTTCTGTAAATTATACCGCAGCGGGAACCAGGCCGGTATTGGTCCGAAGTGATTTCATTATTAATCCCGGCGTCAGGTTGAATCTCAACAGCTCTGACACTTTGCATGTGTTGCGCGACTTCATTCAAAATGGTGGCACAGTTAACCTGGGCACACTCAATCGCAAACTTGTTCTTTCAATTAAAGGAAATATCGTACAGCATTCACAAGGAGTGCTGACAAAGAGCGGAAATGTGATTCCTGAACTGCTGCTGTCTGGCAATTCGCTTCAACAAATAGATATCGCCGGCATTATCGAACATGAGGTATCATTTGTGATGAATAATCTTTCAGGAGCTGAACTAGTATCACCGCTTAAGTTGCCGTATTTGCTTGATTTAAGAAAAGGTGTTATCAGCACTTTGGATACAGCCAATTTCATAACACTGCTTAATGGTTGCGGAATAAAAGCCGATAGTACAAAATCCGATTGTTTTATAGCATGCGCTTTAAGAAAAGAAGGGCTCGTGTCGAATGACAGGTTCTTATTTCCAGTTGGCGGACAAGGCCATCAACATTGGCTTGAACTGAAAGAGGCGACAGGGAATTTCACAGTTCAATACATCACGGGAAATCCAACTTCGCTTAATTCCAGCTTCGATGGAATCGATCATATATCAAGGTTAGAATACTGGAATGTCCAGGGAGATAATAATGCTAACGCAAAAGTAGAATTATCATTTCCGGACGCAAACTTTAGTGGGGTGACCGATATCGGGACGTTGAGGGTGGCGCAACTGACGAATGTTGGCTGGCGAAATGCAGGCAGCGTGGCAACGACGGGCAGTGCGGGAGCTGATGGCTCAGTGGTGAGTGATCCCGTATCGGTCTTTAACCCAAGCCCATATAATTTCTTTACGCTGGCAAGTTCCGTAACGAGTGAAAATCCGTTGCCGGTAAGACTGAATTATTTTTCCGTCAGACCTGAGGATAACGGAGTTGTTTTGGAATGGCTCGTCAATGATGTTCATGGTAATGGCAAAGTTGAGGGTATGATGTGCGAGCCAGGAAGCGATTCATTTAAAATTATTTCCTCCGCTCTTCTGGAAGAAGGCAGGCAGCGCCATCATATTTCTTTGGAGCCCTCCTTAGCCGGAAAATTATCCTTTAAATTGAAAATTGTTGAGGAAGGTCGGGAGGTCATTTGGAGTAATATTGTTAGCTGCTCTTTTACGCATCAGGCAACATCTTTGACAGCAATAAAACCTTCGGTTACCCGTGGGAGTGCCCACGTGTTAATTACAGCTTCGAAGCCAGGTACGATGCAGCTTTATGTAATAGACATGCAAGGCCGGATGGTGAAAACAATGCCTGTTTATTTAAGCGCGGGAGTTAATAATTTCACTATTAATTTTAGTGATCTGCATAGTGGATTCTATCATATTTTTGGATTATCTTCGACCATCAGGACGACCCTTCTGCGGTTTTTCAAACTTTAATTCTCCAATTCCCCTGATGCACCGCGAACGTACTCGCTAAAATTTCAAAACATTATTGAATGAAGCATTTACTACTCTACGTTGTAGCGGTATTTTTCTGTGCACAATCTTTTGCAACCACTTACTATTCTCAAGGTTCATTATCGCCAACCAGCCTTTCCTCATGGAACACGAACAGAACAGGAGGAGGAACTTCTCCAGCATCATTTACAGTAAATGGTGACGAATTTATTATTCAAGGGAACGATAATATGGTCGTTGCTCAAAACTGGATATTAGGCGCGGGTGTTACGTTACATATTGAAGCAAACGGAACTTTGCTGGCAAGCCAGGGAGTTGATGTGCCGGGCACTTTTCAAATTGACAATGGAGGAACTTATATTCATAACACCACTGATTCACCAATAACAAATGGAATTTTTGGCGGCACGGTCAGCTTTGCTGCGGACGCCACTGTGGAGATTCGCAATTGGATCAATAATCAAACTGCCTTGCCATCAGGAATTACCTGGGGCAACCTCGTGATCAACTACACAAGAAATTTAGGAGTTTGGGATCAGGACGGAAATTTATCGGATATAGCGGGAAACTTAATAATCGACAACACTGGTACGACCTCTTCATTTAACCTTACTGCAAACACCGATCAGAACCTCACAATTGGCGGCAACCTGGAAGTAAACAATGGTTCGCTTGTAGTGAAATCTGGACGCGGTGGAACCAGTTCTTCTTTTGTAGACGTTAATGGAAACATCGTGGTAGTTGACGGAACGCTCGATCTTGGAGATGTTCATTCCGCTCCCGATAATGAACTAAGATTTAATGGCAACCTGGATTTATCAGGAACAGGAACTATCACTTCCATCGACCCACAGGTTTTTCTTGTGGCAACGGGAACACAACAATCTCTTTCCGTTTCAGGAAGTCTTGGATGCAGCTTTAAAATAATGCCGGGATCGCAAGTGTCTGTAAATGCTGATCTCAACTTTCTTCCCGGGATGTTTTTCGTCATCTCAGGTCAATGTGAAATGAACGCACATCAACTTACAATGGATGAAAGTTTACTCACAGTGGCGGGCGGGAACTTATTGTTAGATGGAGCAGCGACTTTTACGAACATGTCGTGTACAGTTTGTTCGGGTGATGGTACTCTTGCTTTCGGAAACTCAAACTGGTGTAAGGCTTCAGGAACCGTTGGAGCGATCAATATTAGCGACGCGACTTTGATCTTCAGCCGTTCAGATCTTTCAATGCTCAATGTCGGCGATATGAATTCGCCCGGAAGATTATCGCTTAATAATGCAAGTATTTCTTTTACCGGTGATGCTGGTTCATTTCCTGAGGGCTTTGGTGATATCGAACTAGCGGCAAACAGTACACTTAGCTTTGATGCAACAAGTATCATCGAAGGCGATGCTTTTTATAACGGAAACGGTGGCAATCTTGTGATTGGTTCGTCTGACGGAATAACGCTCGCTGATCAAAGTGGTAATATTATGGTCAATGGCGGAAGAAACTATAACCAATCCGGCGCGAACAGTTTCGAATATGCATCATCAGAAAATCAATCAACAGGTGATGGCCTCCCCGCTTCTATAAGCGGCACACTTAAAATAAATAACACAAATGGAGTGACACTTACAGGCCCTGTTACTATAGAGTCCGGAGGATCTCTTGATCTTGCCGATGGAGTCTTAGTCACGGATCTAAGTGCTCTCGTTACAATTGCAAGTGGCGGATCCGCAACCGGTGGGTCAGCTACTTCTTACGTTAATGGTCCATTGAAAAAAATAGGAAGTACCAATTTCATTTTTCCTATTGGCAAGTCTGGCATTTATTCACCTGTGTCAATGGCAAGTGCGAGCCCAGCGGATGAAGACACCGATGATTTTACAGCGGAATATTTTCCTGCAAACCCACAAGCAGTATACCCTGGTGGCTTGTTGAATAATTTGGATCATCTGAGTCGCGTAGAATACTGGCTCGTTCAGCAAGATCCCAACCAGGTGCAAAAACTAAAGAGAATCAGGCTCACCATAAATCCGACCTCTGGTGTATCCGATCCACAAAGCCTCGTTGTTGCATTATATGATAACGGTTTTTGGCAAAGCCGCGGTCAGGACGCTTATACTGGAGATGCTCAAAATGGAACGATTGAATTCCAGACCGATTATTATCAACCATTGACCCTGGGCGCTCTATCTGCGCTAAATGCACTTCCGGTGAAGCTCCTTTCATTTAATGCGATCAAACAAAATAAAAAAGGAAAAATTACCTGGGAGATCGCAAAAGATGAAAAGGCTGATCATTTTGAAATTCTGCGCTCACTGGACAAACAAAATTTCAGCTCGCTTGCAACAGTACCCGCAGCAACGGGTCGTTTCGAGTATTCGCTTAATGATGTTGAACTTCCTTCAGCAACCACCTATTATCGTTTGAAGATTACCGGTGCTGATGGATCAGTGACATTAAGCCACGTAGTTGCCCTGTTCAATGATAATTCCGGGTTCGCTATTGTGAGCGCTAACCCAACTGTAATAAGCAGCGCGACAACTAATATCAATCTTTCTTCTTCATCGCAGGACAAGGTATTGCTCATGGTTACTAATATGCAGGGACAAATTGTTCGCAACTTCAGCACTAATGTGAAGGAAGGAACCAACCTGATTCCTGTTGATTGTAGCCGTTTGTCTACTGGAATTTATACCGTGTCCGCAGTGAACTCAAAGGGACAGAGAAGTTCAGTTCGAATTATAAAAAGGTAGCCTAATCCTATCGCCTAACTCAATAAAAAAGCAATACCGTAAGGTGCTGCTTTTTTTTTGTAAATAGATTTGAAAATCGCTTAATAAAAACAAAAGGGTGATTGCACGATGCAATCACCCTTTACTTCAGATAAAATAATTAACCTTTTGTTGCTGCTTCAACCTTTGGTTTAGCAACAGGGATTTTAAATTTTTTCTTTATTGAGTTGATACGCTCTTTGTACTTATCGAGTGCTTCTTTTTCCTGCCGGATAAATGAGTTGCTTTCAAGTTTGCCCACAACTGTATTCATTTCTTCATCGCTCTTGTATATCATCTTTCTGAAGGAATTGCTATAATCTTTTGCTCGTGAAGAATAGATTCCCTGCAACATCCATTCTTTTGTTTTAATACTTTGTTGCATCAAATCACCGAATCTTTCCAGCGAGATTTTTTTGAATTGACTGCCGTGAATTGCTGCGAATGCTGCGAGTGCATGCGCTAGTTTTTCCCGCTGATATCTTTCTCCCTGCGTTGCATAAAATTGATGAATCTCGTTCCAGCTTTTTATTTTGCCATTTCGAATGCGATCCATCATTTTGCCCAATTCAGAAGAAGGGATCAGTTGTCCGCCGATATTCTTCCATGAATTAAGTTCCGGTTTTGATGGAAGGTGTTCGAGCAGCTCATCAAAACTTTTTATTCCCTCCTGGTTGATCAAATCGAGAATTAGTTGCACTGCATGATGGACGATCAGGTCCTTAAACAGGTGATATGTTCTTGGTACCTTCATTACTTTTACTTTACGATTGCTGTGCTCGTATCCCTTCGCCAAAATTTCAAGTTCGTCCAACAGCGGATCTTTCGCCTCGAGTAATTTTCTTCCTGCTTCAACGACTGTTATGGGTGAACCATTCTTTTCTTTTCCAGTCGAAGCGAGATAAGCAGTGCCGGTCATTTCACAAAAACTTTCAAGAGACTCAACCATCTCGTTAATTGTATCCGGAGCAAGAAAATTGTATTCAATGAACTGCGCTTTTTCAATTCTTTGATCGCGATCCACATATTTCCAAGAATTTCTTGCGAGCGCATACATGTTATAAATGAACCAGTAACCCGGCATTACGACCAGGCAATTTCTTGTTACATCATTGCTTACCAAACTGAATGGTAAAGGAATATTTAGTTCTGCGGGAAAATCACCTTTTGCCAGGATCGTAAATGAAGCAAATTTTGAATTGTGTTTCAAACTTACACACAACCCAGGCCAGAAGCCTCGTCCGGACACAAGTTCTCCATCAGCGCCTCTTGAATTATGGTTCGATCCGATGGTTGCGCCGGCGGCCATATTGGTTTGTCCCTGCAGTAACGCAGCACATAAAAACGAGTTGTTATGGTGTTGCTCGTGCGCAGGAAATATTAATGAATTCAATACTTCACAACATGAGATAGTTGAATTATTTCCAAGATAGGAGTTGATCAATCGTGCACCATATTTTAATTGCGAGTGAGAGGCCATAAAGAAACGCACCGCTTTCACGCCATAAAATACTCTGCAACCATAGTTAATGATTCCATTAACGAGCTCACAACCTTCACCAATTTGCGTGTGTGCGTCTGCGGATGAATTAATGGTGAGATTTTTTAGCTTGTTAGCGCCTTTCAAATACGCGTCACTACCAATATTTACATCTTTAAGGATCTTACAATTCTTGATCACGGTTCGATCACCAACCATTCCATAATATCCCCTTCGCTTGTCGGAACGATTTTCAGTAAATTCTTTGAACTTCGATTGTACAGTTTGATCATCGCGGAATTGCGTCCATAAGTATGCATCGCCTGGTAACATGCCATCGAACGGAATAATTTTCCGTCCTCCATTTTCATTGCAGAGTTCCAGCCATATCCGGATACTTTCTTCCTCACCTTCTTTCAAAATACCATTTCCGAACTTTGCATAATCAGTCGTTGCCATTTCGTTTACATTCACCAATATCACGTCATTCCCTATAATGTAGTGTGAGATATAATTTACATTATCTATCACCACATTATCACCGAAATCGCAACTGATGACCGTACTGTTATACAGACCGACGGGCCGACGGAGATTGTTGAACTCGAGATAAAAAGGTTCAAGTTTTCCGATTCGCACCAATCCATAAAATTTGCAATCCTGTACCAGTTCAGGATTGAAGGCATCTGAAACAAGAATGTGATTCCAGTTAGCTGATGTGTTCCGGTTACGCACGAGCACTTCAATTTCATAAGCAGAAAGCCCACGATATTGCGTAGATATTTTGTTCTGCGCATTCCTCAGATAATATTCATCCTTGCCTTTCGGAAGGAATGCCTGCGGAATGAAATTATACCCGAGCGTATTTACCGGGTTCTTTATTATCTGGTTCATTGAAAAGTATTGTGGTTGAATGCTTGCATACAGACTATGCAACTGCAATAAATAATAACTAACCGCTATTCTTACTAACTGACTGCTATTCTACTGTTACTGATTTCGCGAGATTTCTTGGCTTGTCAACATCATATCCTTTTGCCACGCCGATATGATAGGCGAGCAACTGCAATGGAACCGTACTCAGCATTGGAGCAAGGATTTCATCAGCTTCAGGTACTTCAACCACGTCATCAGCCATTTGAGCAATGGTGTCATCGCCTGCTGTGGTGACCGCAATTACTTTACCTTTTCGAGCTTTGATTTCCTGGATATTACTGATGATTTTTTCGTGATAGGAATCTTTGGTGGCGACAAATACAACCGGTAGAGTTTCATCAACCAATGCTATTGGTCCGTGTTTCATTTCTGCAGCAGGATATCCTTCGGCATGGAGGTAAGATATTTCTTTCAGCTTTAATGCGCCTTCAAGTGCTACGGGGAAATTATATCCACGTCCAAGGTACAATGCATCAGATGCATCTTTATACTTCTCCGCAATTTCTTTGATTTTGCCATCGGTCTCCAAAACTGTTTTGATTTTTTCGGGCAGATCCTGCATTTCTTTCAGCAGGTGCATGTACCTGTTATTGTCGATTGTTCCTTTTTCCTTCGCGATTTTTAATGCAATCATGGTCAGAACTGCGAGCTGGGCAGTAAAAGCTTTTGTACTAGCAACGCCAATCTCAGGTCCCGCGTGCGTATATGCGCCGGCGTGAGAGATCCTGGAAATGGATGATCCAACAACATTCACCACACCAAAGATGAAGGCACCCTGCTCTTTGGCTCTTTCAATCGCAACAAGTGTATCGGCTGTCTCCCCACTTTGTGAAACAGCAATGATTACGTCGCCGCGATGTATTACAGGATTACGATAACGGAATTCAGATGCATATTCTACTTCAACCGGAATTCTGCATAATTCTTCGAAAATGTATTCTGCAAGTAAACCCGCATGCCAGCTCGTTCCGCAGGCTACAATGATTATTCTGTTTGCATTTTTCAATTGTTCGATATGATTCTGAACACCGGCCATCGTGATAACTCCGGTAGATGCGTCGAGTCTTCCACGCAAGCAGTCGAAAATGCTATTTGGTTGTTCGAAAATTTCCTTCAGCATGAAATGATCAAATCCCCCTTTTTCTATTGCTGCCAATTCCAGATCAAGCTTTTGAATAAACGGGGTAACCTTTTCATTTCCGAGATTTTTAAGGATGAGTTCATCCGACTTTATGATCGCGAGCTCATAATCGTTCACATAAACAACCTCTTTAGTGTATTCAATAATTGGTGAAGCATCGGAAGCGAGGAAATGTTCGCCTTTGCCGATTCCAATAACCAGTGGACTTCCTTTGCGCGCAGCGATCAAAGTATCCGGATTATCCTGGTCGATCAATACAATTACATATGCACCAACAACTCGCTTCAATGCAATGCGCACCGCTTCTTCAAGTGTTGTGTGATTATTTTGCTGGATGTCTTCGATGAATTTCAAAAGCACTTCGGTATCAGTATCACTGGCGAAGGAGTAGCCTTTATTTATCAACTCCTGTTTCAACTGGCCATAGTTCTCAATAATACCATTATGGATCATCGCCAGTTTTGAATTCGCGGAACTATGAGGGTGTGCGTTGCGGTCGCTGGGTTCGCCATGTGTTGCCCACCGCGTATGACCGATACCGGCATTTGCATGAAGATTTTCACCAACGAGCGACTCCTCGAGCTGAGCCACCTTCCCTTTCTTTTTGTATACTTTCAACCCACTATTAAGCAGCGCTACGCCTGCGCTGTCATAACCCCGGTATTCTAATCTTTTTAATCCTTTAAGAATTACAGGATACGCCTCCCTGTGACCTATATAGGCTACAATGCCACACATATGAAATTTTTTTAAGTTTTAATAGAATACCCTTATCGAAAATGCGAAAATGTTTAAAATAATCCATAAGTCAAAACTTCCGGAGGCATCTTAATGTTGCTATTTAAATGTTTCCATCCCGTGAAGCTGTCAATTAAAAAAATAATAAAAAGACAGTTTAACTTTAAAGAACGAACATTCTATGAACCGATATTTTATTATTTCGTTACTTCTCTATTTGCCGCTGATCTCAGTTGCAATTCCCCAAAATGAGGTCACTGTGAATCGGAATGTTTCATATGCTTCAAGTGGCAAATCTGTTTTTATCGATTCAATTCCACTTAATGCACGCAAATTTTACCGCGTCGACTCTGCACGTTATAAAAAATATCTTCAGGAAAGCGCTCGTGATTCGGTATCGCTTGTAAGGCCAAATCCGAAGGACTGGAGCGATTTCAGAGAAATTCGTGCCAGTATCAACCAAACATTGAAAAGGGATAGCCTTGGAAACGTATACAATTATATTGATACCGCAAATGATTTTGCCGAACTTTCGATATTAACTGAAGAGTTTGCTCCAAATACAGCGCGAGTTTGTTTAAGACAGTTGATTTTTACCCTGCGCCAGATCGATGTGCTGATAAAAAAACCGCTCGCTGAAAATTCCGATGTTGTGCTGTTGAGTTCTGCGATGCGGAATATGGATACTCTTTTAAACCGGTACATTCTCACTTTTGGTGACCAGGGAACAATAAACCCACAATCTGCAGAGCTACAGTTCAAGGTTACTGACAAGGACGGGAAAACAATCACCAACGCTATCTGTTACCTGCTTACGCCAAAAACCTGTCGTGACATCGCCTGTAAAAGCTGTACTATCACACCGGACTGCGTGAGTGACAAATTGAGAGATATTGTTGCGAAGAATGATAAAGCCTTCGATTGTGCCAATGACGCGACCATTCCTGTTTTCTTCGGCAGGTATCATGTGTTTGTCGTTGCAGGCAATAAGGTAGTCTCGTATGAGATGAAACAGGTGGACGATCATACTGCAAAATCAGGATCAGCCAGGGTGATTTCGTTAAGCTTAAAATGAATTTTTCCAACTATACTGTTTTGCTGAAGGCCGCGATAGGAGTGGTGATTTTTATATTCGGCGCATTTAGTGGTTTCCTGCTGCATGTTTCACCGCCCGATCCATCAGGAAATATTGCTTTCCAGGTTGGACTTGCACAGTTTGTATCATTAGCAATACTCTTGTTTTTTTCCTTGCTGAGTAATTTTCAACTGCGCCGATCAAAAAAAGATCAAAGAAAATTCCTGCGATTATGGCTGATGATTGCGGGATCACTGATACTCACTTTTATCATTTCTTCATTATTGTACTATCGCAATTTGCAGGACAATACCATTTTGCAGAAAGACTGGAACATCAGGTTCACGAAAGGAATATTGACGGAAACATCGAAACAAATATGCGCAGAAGAAAAACAATTTCATTCGGAATCTGAGTGCGAAGTTTTTCTTCTATATAAATATTATAATGCTAATGAGATAAGCGACAAACATTTTTTGTGGACCGAAGAATCTGTTAGCAAGACAGCCCTTCGACTTCTTATCAATTATATCATTGTAATTGTAAGTCTTTCCGCCAGCCTGTTTTCGTTGGTTGAGTTATTATCGTGGAAGAATGAGAAAGTTGAAAAGAAAGATTCAGTTCGATCACAATAATAGATCTTTCATAAAAAGAAAAGCCATAGAGAAATAAATTACCAGGCCCGTTACATCCACAAGCGTGGCTACAAATGGAGCGGAGGAGGTGGCCGGATCGGCGCCGAGCTTTTTTAGAATGATGGGCAGCATAGAACCGGTAATGGTTCCCCATAATACAACTCCGACTAACGACAAGCCAACAGTTATCCCTATAAGAAATGTGTGATCCCCATAAGTATGAAATACGGAATTCCAAAGTACGATACGCATGCAGCCGATCACTCCAAGCACGGCTCCAAGTAATAATCCCGACATAAGCTCACGTCGAAGCACCCGCCACCAATCATTTAAAGTGATTTCTCCCACCGCCATCGCCTGGATGATGAGTGTTGACGCCTGCGAGCCGCTATTACCGCCGCTTGAAATAATTAATGGAACGAATAGCGCGAGCACAACTGCCTTTGCGATTTCATCTTCAAAATAACCCATTGCCGTGGCGGTCAGCATTTCTCCTAAAAACAACACGATCAACCAAACAACGCGTTTTTTGAAAAGCTTGAAGATGGGCATTTCGAGATATGGTTCGTCCAACGCTTCGGTACCACCAATCTTTTGCATGTCTTCACTAAACTCTTCGTTCGCAACCCACAATACGTCATCGATGGTTACGATACCCAGAAGGAGGTTTTTATCGTCTACAACGGGCAGGGCCACACGATTATTCATCCTGAAAATCTGGTTCGCTTCTTCCTGGTCGTCGGTGACCTTTAACGTTATGGAACGATAATCGATAATGTCTCCGACCACTTTATTCGGGCTTGCAAGGATAATTTCCCTGATACGAACGTCATCGACAAATTCCCCTCTATCATTCACCACATAGATCACATCTATTGTTTCACTTTCTTTTCCAACTTCGCGAATATGTTCTAAAACTTCCTGGATGGTCCAATCAACCTGGACGGCGATATAATCAGGAGTCATCAATCTTCCCACACTGCCTTCAGGATAGCCAAGAAGCGAAAGTGTAACCCGACGCTCTTCCGGGTTGAGGAGTTTGATCAATTCTTTTACTACTTCGCTTGGGAGTTCTTCCAGGAAGGATGTTCTATCATCCGCCGGAAGCTCGTTCAGCAGCTCGGCTGTCTTAGCGGGTGGAAGTTCCTGAATGATCTCTTTTTGAGTAGACAGATCGAGAATCTTGAATACGCTGGAAGCACGATGGATACTCATATTGCTGACGATCTTCCCCGAATATTCGGGGAACTTATCGATCAGCTCGGCCACATCACTTATATTCTGATCATTTAAAAATTCGCGAATGGCAAGTACATCCTCCTTTTGGATGATCTCGAGAAATTGTTCCCTGATATTTAGTTCGTCCAGTTCAACAGCCATGCGCCAAATTTACTATTTACCAGTTAGCTATAATAACAAACACCTATTTTCGGTGCGCCTATTGGTATAAAATTATTAATAGCATTGATTGTATGGATAACAGGCACAGGTATAGTATGATCAAACCCTATTTATTTGTAGGGCCATCATCAGAAATGGGACGTGGAGTTTTTACATCAGAGGCAATCCGCGCAAATACAATAATTGAAATCGCACCGGTGGTTGTAATGTCGCCGAAGGATAGAAAAACCATCGATCAAACGCTTCTCCACGATTATATATTTGAATGGGGAGATTCGCGCAAGGAATGTTGTGTGGCGCTGGGATGGGTATCTCTATACAATCACTCGTACGAATCGAATTGTGAATATGAGATGGACTACGACGAACATAGCATCAGCATTAGAACGATGCGTGCGATAAAAAAAGGCGAGGAGCTGTTCATTAATTATAATGGGAAGTGGAATAATAAAACGCCATTATGGTTCAACGCTAAGTAGGACCGAGGCTTAAATGATTTCCTGATTGGTATAATTAGAAACGAGTTGATATTTTCGAACAATGTTAATACGAAAGACCGCCTTGCGACGGTCTTTCTTGTTTTACAGCTATGCTACGGTATCGTGATGTTTTGAAGGCCAGCTGTTATTGAACTATTATTAAACTAATCACAACTCAAATCATTCGCGGTTAAGACTGATTGCTCTGACTAGCGATGGAAGAGCTAACGACAAACTGCAATCATACTAATCAGAACAATCAGTATAAACAGCGATCCTAATTCGAATATTTTCCTCCAGCATTTAACCACTCAGTTATTTTATCACGATCAGAAACGCTAAGCGCGGCATTTGGCGGCTGCGGCATTTGTTGCGGTGTTCCAGCTGCATCGATGGCTCTCGCTTTTATCCTTGATTGCTGGGCAACTATGTTACACTCATTAGAGAAATTAATTCCTCCTGTTGGTGCAGAGCCAGTGTGGCATCCCGACAGAGCACAATGTCCTGCAACGATTCCTTTCACTTCCGCAAAGAGAGGACCCGCCTGTGCTGCAGGCATCGCAATTGAAGCCGATGATGTGCAACCAGTTGCCTCGTCTCTTACAGTTATAGTATGATTTCCTACAGGCACACCGGAGAATGTGGAAGCCTGCTGGAATGATCCGTTATCTATTTTATAAGTAAGAGTTGTTGCACCAGATGCAGTTACAGAAACTGCACCGGTTGATTCGCAGGCATCTGAATTTTGTGTAACGGCCGGCGTAACGGTGAGCGTAACTCCAACGCAAGCACTCTTTTCATTTACCGTGAATGAAGATGATTTTGTACAGCCTTTCGAATCTTTTGCTGTGATCGTGTAAGTTCCTTTTGCAAGACCGCTAAAATCTCCACTCGATTGAAACGATCCCGAATTTAACTGGAAGGTAAAACCTGAGCTTCCGGAAGCTGCAGCGGAAATTACTCCATTAGATTGGCTTGGATCCGCATCGGTTACACTGGCCGTAACCGTTATAGTTGTATTCGCGCACTCATTCGGAGGAGGATTGGTGCCACCATCACTACCACCTTTACTACAATATTGGAAAATAATTGATAGGCAAAGAAGTACCGTTGCCACCCTACGCAGGGGCATAGAAGTTTTCATCATGATAGAAAGTTTAGGTAAAAAGAACGACTGCCAGAAATGCTTTTGAGATTACCAATGGGGTTTATACCTTAAGGAAAAATAAATTCCATAACTGCTCAGGTCAACACTGCCGAAGCCGATACCTTGTAATGGAACCTTCACATAAGGCTCTAGCTGCAACGAGAATTTCTTATTCAACGAATGTTCAAATCCACCGGAAAAGTTCATTATGTTGAACCAGTGGTTCAGATGAGTTTCGTAAGATTTTTCGCGATGCTCATATTCTCCGTTATACGTGTAATAATAGTTATAGGTTTCCTTTTTCATCAGGTATGATGAAAGTCCACCCGAAATAAAAAATCTATTACGCTTATTTGTATTCAGGTCGTATCGAATATTCAATGGAATATCGAACATGTAACAGTCACCATCAACCTTATGAAGGTCAGTAGACCATGTCCAATAATCTTTTGGTGGGTGATAATCGCTTCCGGTAGCTGTGTAAATTTTTCTCGTGTATATCAATCCTGTTTGCAGCGACCACCTGTTTGAGAGACGATAGCTGATTGTGGCGCCCACATTGAATCCCAGCTTATCGGAACTTTTGAATTCAACGCTGCTCATATCAGGTGCTACAAGAGCTCCAAATTCAAATCGTGATAAAAATTTGTTTTGCTGTTTTGTTTTTTGAGGAGCCGACGACAATGCAATATTCTGGTCACCAGGCTGGATCAATGAGGTGTTAATGTCTTCCACATTATTAACGCCCTTCACTCTGGCAGTTCGCACCGCTTTCTCCATTATATTTTCAACCCGCACTTGTGGTTCGGGATGAGTTTGAGAAAGCATATCAATGATTACATAATCCTGCGGCGAAAGTTCTTTGTGATTTTGATTTGATCTGGACGCAGATTGTTTACGAGTATTATTATTTGCCGATTTATTTTCGGTCGATCTAATTTTTTTATTAGCCGAATTAAATGTTGCACGCGAATTGCTTTGTATTATTTCATCCTTCGTCTTCAGATTGTTTTGTGCAGTGTGATCTGTGAATGCAGACGACTGCTCTTTACCAGAAGATTTCTGATCGGCATTCGATTTGGCTGAAGCATCAGGTGCAGGTGTGTTTGGAGCGACTTTATTGTCACCAGCATTTTCTGGTACAGGTGCAGATTTGTTGCTGCTCCTGATGGTTCCTGCGAGTTTATTAGCATTCGGTGTTAGGACGAGGTAGAGGCTACTGCCTGTGATAAGGGCGGCGGCCAAAAGAAAGAGCAGGAACCTGCGACGCCGTCTTTGTTTCAGCGGCATTTCGACAGCAAGCTTTTTTTCAAGCGCATCCCAGGCCGATGTGTTCGCCTCCACATCGTACTGCTCTGCCGCTTCCTGGCTAAGCCGGTCAAGCTCTTTATCAGAAAGGTGATACATAAATTTTAAAATTCGATTTATTCAATAAAAGTTTCCTCAGGTTATCCCTCGCTTTCGAGAGATTGGATTTTGATGCCCCTACAGAAATGCCAAGCTTCTTAGAAATTTCCTCGTGACTTAGTCCTTCAATAACAAACAGGTTAAAAACAGTTCGGTAGGCCGGTGATAGAACTTTTATTGCCTCGATGATTTCTTTATAGGATAGGACGTCGATTCCGGTTTCACTATGGTCTTCGATTCGTTCAGATTCATGGGTAAGCATATGACCGTTTACGGTAGAACTGTGTTTGCGGTAGTGATCAATGCAGGTATTAATTAATATGCGTTTGAACCAACCTTTTAATGCCAGCAATGCATCCGCCTGTCTTGTTTCATCAAACTGATGAATGCTTTTGAATAACTTCAAAAAGCCTTCATTCACGATTTCTTCGGACTCTTCATTCATATTGGTATACCGGTAACATATCTTCATGGCGAATCCACGAAGCAGGTAATACAGCTCCTTCTGGCTATTTCGGTCGTTATCCCTACAGCCAAGTAATAGTGTGGCTATTTTAGAATTGTCTGTGAGCAAAGGTTACAGGTGCTAGCAGTGAACGCACGTATGGTTACAAAGTTAACAATACGACATTAATACGGCCAATGGCCGTTAAGGGTTGCCTGATGATCATTTGCCTGTCAATACCTTATCTGGAGAAGGCTTCCCAATAAGAGAGAGCTCCGCGTCTAAATAAACCTGGATCTCGAGATGGTCTTGCTGAGGCAGTAATCCGACTATTTTGAACTGCCGAAATGTTCCGGACAGCGACATCCATTCGTTAACCTGCTGATTCATTCTTGACTGGATGGCAGTTTTATTCCTCTGAATCAGGGCGTCTATATCAAATACAGATTGATCTTTTAGCTTTTTCAGGATTTTTTTCCGGAAAAGGCCTTTTGCCATGTTCACGAATATATCTTTAGTGTCTACGGCGAAATCTATATCGGGCATCGAAATGACTTGTTTAGCCGAGTCAAGAATTGGAGTACCTGTTAACCTTAACACCCCTTTTCTGTTGCCGGTAAAAGAAATAGACAGATTAATTTTTCCTTCATTTGTTCCGCCCACATTTACGTCTTTTATTACAAAGGTTCGACCTTCCACGTCAAATGGTTTATTGTGCAAGCTGTCATTTAACAATTGGTTCAGCGATGAATATTGATACACCAGGTCGAGATAAGTACTAATACCCGAATTGCCTGGTTGGATCCGAAGGGAAGGCAATGCAGATCGATTAACTAGTGAATTACTGTCTGATGAAAATTTTGGATTTCCCTCAAACCCCACCATGAACTTCAGTGTGTCGCGATCGTAGTTGAATGGACTTAATTGCAAAGCCGTAGGATTTAGGTTGAGAAATCCATAATCGCTTACAGGCATTACTTTGCTCGCGCCATTTTTCCTCCATTGCTGGAGCAGTGAATGATTGTTGAGGTCCTGTATAAATTGATCGAAGGTTTTACAATACGTATCTACTGAAGCCCGGATGCTGTCGATAATTTCATTTGTGAGATCTGTTTGCAATACCGTGACCTGGCATTTGTCGAGCGGATTTAATTTGTCAATTTTCGTTGCTGTTCGCATTCTGTAATCTTGCGACAATTGCAAGGTGGAACTGATGTTAAGATCGACGCGGCGAAGTGGCTCGCTTCCAAAACCGCAGCTGCCCGAAACCCACGGTGATATTTGTTTGTTTAATGCGCACACGGTTTTGCTGCCGGCAATTTGATAAAATCCTCTAAAGCCAATATTCACCTTATTATTTATACAAGTGAATGTAAACGGAGACCTTACAAATCTGTATTTATATCGAAAATCGCATGAGGGCTGGAAATACTCCGGCCATTTGTCGGATGTGAATTCTTTGGATGTCAATGAATCCATTGATGCCAGTAAAGGCCGCATATAAACTTTTACCGGGATATAAATTTTAGAAACCGGAAGTGCTGGCAAAGAATGCAGTTCATTCTTACTAATCTTTTTTGACGGGCCGCAAGAGCAGGTGAAAACAATTAAGGTGACTGAAAGGAAAGAATATAAGGTGCGGTTCATGAAGAGAAAAAAAAGAATATGATTATAAAAATTGAAACGTTCAGCTGGGACATACATTAATCAGTCACTGCCCTGTTGCTCATAAACGCTGTCAACAAGCAGGTTGCCGCCATCTGCAGCAGCCGTCGCCAATTCATCGCAGCGGTTGTTATAAATATTATCAGCATGGCCGCGCACCCATTGAAATTTGATATGATGTCGCGCCGCCAGGGAAGCATAACGCATCCATAGGTCTCGGTTTTTTTTGCCACCTGCGAAATCGGTGGTAATCCATTTTTTTAACCAGCCCTGCTCAATTGCTTTCACCACATACTGACTATCGGAATAGATAACAATATTTAATCCTTCTTTCGTCAGCACTTCCAATGCAGCGATTACAGCCATCAGCTCCATTCGATTGTTAGTCGTTTTACGATAACCTGCCGATAATTCCCTTGACCGATCGCCCCATTGCAGGATTGCTCCATAACCACCAGGTCCCGGATTGCCGCGCGCGGCGCCATCTGTATAAATTATCAATTGCTTTTTATCACTCACCTGTTAGTATTGTATGTTGAAAATTTGTTCGTCGACGAAGGGCAATGTTCGTAAAAAAAGCTGACGATAAAACTGAGGATTGCAATTAGATAGTGTTTTTAAGAAACAATTTACCTAATGATCATAATATTCCCATTCAACTTGAAACTTTCATTGTTTTCGCAAACCATTTCGCTAGTGTACACATAAACATCGGCAGGAAGAATTTTGCCTCTGGCTGTTCCGTCCCATGCAAATGAGCGGTCATCAATTGCGAAGTTTTGTCTTTCAAATACCAATTCTCCCCATCGGTTAAAGATCCTGAAATACTTAATTTCCTTAATGCCCTTACCTCGTGGATATAAGATGTCATTAACCCCATCATTGTTCGGAGAGAAACTGTTCGGAATAAATACCACACTTTGCGGACAACTTATTGAAACGTTTATTGAATCGGATGCTACACATCCATATTGATTTTTGACAAGAACATTATAGCTGATGGAATTTCGCGGCTTGCTTTTGGGCTCTGCACAGGATGAACAATCAAGAAATGTAGTCGGGTTCCAGTTGATCTGAGTTACATCTTTACTGGTTTCTGCTTTCAATGGTATTATGGATCCGACCGTCGCCTGAATATCTGGCCCAACATTCACAGTCGGTACAGGAAATACAGTGATGTTAACATGCGCAGTATCAGTGAAACATTGATCCGATCCATATCCGACAACAACATATTGTATAGTTGTATCGGGCTTTGCAAGCGGATTTGCAATTTCAGCATTGTTTAAGCCCGTACCGATCAACCAGCGATATCTAACCGCACCGCGCGCTTCGAGTTGAACAGTGTTGCCCGCGCAAATTGAAGTATTCCTGGTTGCAGTAATATCAAATGGGAGCGACACATGTACTTTTGCCGAATCGAAGTCAGTGCACCCATAAATATTTGTTACCTGTAAATAATAGAGCTTATCCGATGAAGGTTTCGCAACAGGATTCGAAATAGCGGTATCATTTAAAGTAGAATCGAATCGCCAGCTGTAAACACTACCGCCCGTCGCATTAAACGAAACCGATTGGCCCAAACAAATATCGGTGGCTGCAGGAATGATCTGGATTAAAGGTTTCCCGTGCACCATTAAAGGATTGAATGTTGTGTCGGTACAACCTTCGATGCTTTTTATTACGAGCGAAACATTATATAAACCTGAATCTTTATAAAACTGTGTTTCAGGTTTTGGAATAGATGAACTATTTCCATTTACGAAATCCCATTTCCAGGTTAAAGAATCTTTTGTGTCGGCAGTGCCAATGAAGCTTGCAAAGCCATCTTCACAAATTTCAGCAGGTCCTGTAGCCGATACATGTGGAGAACGCGCAACTAAAACAGAATCCGTTAATGTTGCTGAACAACCGAATGGAGTACTAACAGTTAAGGCTACCTGATATTTCCCCAGCTTACTGTATTGAAATGACGGGTTTTCAAGAACTGAAGTATCACGCGGGTTTCCGGTCCCAAAACTCCAGTGGAAATTCAATGGAAGCTGAAGTGTATCTCTCGCAAGGCTTGAGATTTTTGTTTCAAAAGGAATTACTGCCGAATCGCAGGCAAGCCTGTTCCCGGGCAATATGTTGGCGGACAAGTCATCAACTATTATGCTATCGCCAAGTTCAAATGTTGCAGAACACCCGGCAGAGTCTCTTAATATAACGCGGGGTATAAAAATTCCGGATGTGATATAAGTATGATTAGTGAATGAATCAGTGGATTGAGTAACGTTGCCATCTCCAAGATCCCAGGTAAAATCCACGGTGTTCCCGCTTTGGCCGGTCAGTACCACTGGAGTTGGATTACATCCGCGCAGCCTGTCTGCCTGCATGGTGCCGTAAGGACCATTGACGATAATTTGATGAATAGAAGAATCAATCGAGCCACGCTGCCCATAAGCATACAATTTCGCATAATAAATACCTGGCTTATAATAAGTATGCGTTGGTGTAGAAGAATTATCAGAATAACTATTGTCGCCAAAATCCCAGAAAACTCTCAATGCATTGATCGAGCTGTCTGCAAACTTTGCTACCAAAGGCGGACAATTCTTTCCGCTTATATAGGATGTATTTAAAGTGTATGCTGCAAATACGGTTTGAACCTTCACATATTTATTCTTGATAATAGTATCACGGCAACCAGTATACGTATTTAATGCGGTGAGCGTAACTGAATAAATTCCTGTGTTAGCGTAAGCATGAATTGGATTTTCTTCGGTTGATGAGCCGCCGTCTCCAAAATCCCATCTGAACGAAGTACTCGAATTTCCATATGGCCACGAGTTCGTGTTGTTAATGAATTGAACATTGCTTCCCGGTGATACGGCCGTGTCGGTTGTATAAAAATCTGCTTGCGGACCGTTTATTTGTATGTAGTCGGCCGATGCTGAAACATAGTCTGAACAACCATTTGCATCAATAACTGTAAGCTTTGGATAATAGTAAGAAGGAATTTGATATTGATGCTTCACTGGTCCGCTGACGAATGTTGTATCAGAATGAAAATCTCCATAATCCCATATCCATTTTGTAATAGGAATACTTCCGGTGCCGGTTGATTGATCATTAAAAATAGTTTCTGACCCACTGCAGGTATTCTTATTTGCGATGCTTATTGCGGCTACAGGTCCCGAAACGGTAACAGGAACAAAGTTGGAAGTATCATAACAACCATATACCGCATCGAACACAATCAATCTTACACTGTCCACGCCAGGTCTGAGCTTGCTGATCTTAACGTTGATTGGTGGCATCCAGTTATAGAACTGCGGCGCCGCAAGCGTATTATCAGCGAATTGCCATTGGCCCGAGTAATAATAATAATACGTGCGATCCTTCTGAACCAATTCAAGATTATCAACTCTGAGTGACAGCGAATCACTTCCGCAGAAATGCGTTTTGTCTGAAGTGAGCAATGGATTCTGTTTTAGAAATACAGAGACACTAATAGAATCATTTGTGGTACATCTTCCATCAGACGTTGTTAAAAAAACTTCGTAAGTGCCATTATTGTTATAGGTATGACTAACAGTTTCCTGGTCGCTGTTGAAAGCTTGTGTTGTGCCGTCGCCGAAGTTCCATAACCACGTAGTAGCGCCTCCTGATGTTTGTTTGAATGTTACCGTCCCACGGTTATTTTCGCAGCTATTAGTAACTGAGGTAATTGTTGGAAACGGTGGAGTGGCGCCGATAAATCCTTTCTTGGTAACTGTATCACTGCAGTATTGATTGGTGGCAATTAACGTGACGTCAAAAATACCTGGACGATGATAGTTGTGCTCAGGATTCTGACCATACGACTCAGTACTGTCGCCAAAGAACCAATGCCATGAAGTGACTGAATCGGTGAGATCTCTAAATTGAATAGAGGAGTTGCCGCAAACAGTACGATCGCCAAGTACGTCAAAATCGATTGAAGGTTTTTTAAACGTGTGCACATAGTTTTCTGCTATTGCTGAATCGATGCAACCAGATTTTGTGGTGAAGTACAATTTGATGGTAAAACTTCCCGGTTGATCGAATGAGTGAACAGGTTCTGGGTCTGTTGAAGTACCGCCGTCACCAAAATCCCAACGATAGCTTTCAATTTCAGGAGCGGGATTTGCGGCGAAAGTTAAGGTCAAACCCGGGCATCCATAATTTCCATATTGACTACTTGAACTTTTGTAGTAAATATTTACTCGTGGCCTCGCGAGTGAGATCGTTTTGCTCGTTGTCGCAATGCATCCATTTGAGTTGGTCGAAGAGAGTGAAACAACATAACTTCTTTCTCCACCTGTAAAAGTAAATGCAGGCGATTGTTGCGAAGAAGTATCCGCAGCATTTCCCGTTCCAAAATCCCAGTGCCATTTCACCGCAGAGCTACTTGAATCTTTAAACTGGACAGTTAGCGGAGGAACACAACCACCATCTTTATCATTTAAAAATCCTGGTAAACTACTGCCGGGCACGACGTTAATATTTTTTGTAAAAGTTTCTGTGCAGGTTCCATAAGTGTTAGTAAGGCTCACTGTAAAGTTTCCGGGATTATTAAAAGTGTATTGGACCGGGTTACCATTGAGCGAAGCATTGTTATCGCTGAATGACCATACCGATGCAGCTGGTAAGCCCTGGCTGCTATCTGTGAATAGAAGGGCTTGTTGCGAACAGACGGTTGATGGCATATTGAAATTGGTAGAGAAGTTCGCCGCGTTGATATAATCAGGTTTTTCCAATGTGTCGGCACAGCCTTCCGAACTCGTTACAAGAAGCTTTACTGAATACAAACCTTTTTTCGCATAGACATGGGGTGCAGGATCCTTATCCGTCGAAGCTTCGCCATCGCCGAAATCCCATTTGTAATCGAGTGTGCCGGGGCCTGTAGATGAATTTGTGAATCTTGTAGTTCCGGGAACTTTACATAAAGTGGTTAAATCGGCATCAAATGACGATTGCACCGGTTGAAGAACCTGGATAATATCTGATTTTTCTACGGTGCTGTAACAACCATAGCTATTTGTTACCGTTAGTCGGACAGTTGGTTTTTGAGCAAATGTGTAGGTATGTGAAGGATGATCAACATCCGCGCCCTGGTTAGTCGTTCCATCTCCAAAGTCCCAAAAATAATCTGCAAGCGTTCCATCTCCCGGTGTTGCGGTGCTGATAAAATCGACCGGCAACGGCGCGCATCCTCGTGGTGGAGTGGCAGAAAAATCCGCGACCGGTTTTTTAAATACAACTATGGTTTCACTTTTTGCATAACTCGAGCCGCCATCTTTTACGGTTAGTGTTACAGTAAATATTTTTTCGGTGATATAAACTGTTTTGGCGACCGTGCTGCTCGTGGAGGTTGCTCCATTTCCAAAATTCCATTGAAAAGTTGCATCTGCGGAAAAGCCACTGCTGGCATTGGTGAACATAACCGTTAATGGGGAACAGCCACTTGTCTTATCAATAGCAAAATTGACGTTTGGCTGCGCGAATAGATTTACCGAAATCATCAGCAGGGCAGCCATGATCCGAACCACTCGCACCGTTGTAAAAATCAATTCCATCCAGATCCGCAATTTTGTTGCAATTCAGTTGGCTGCCTGGGTTATTGTTGGAACTTACACGTGTTATACAAGATTTTTGTTATGCGTTTAAAAGAGATGCACAAATGATAGCTCTTCGTTAATTGATCTTCTTTATCAATCTATTTTCAGGGGCGGAAAACTGTGAAGACTACTAAAAGAGAATTTTTTCGTAGGGGAGAAGGATGTCGCTTAGGACATTAACTAAATATAAAAAATTTGGTTCGCATTAGGGGCATCAATCTCATAAAAAGTAAGAAAAAAATAAATCAGGAAAATGAGTCTAGACCTGTATCACACCGGTTTTGAAATCATGCATGTGAGGATTATTGTCAGCAGCTTTGATTGCTTCAGAAATATATGCGCGTGTTTCAGCAGGATCAATAATATCATCCACCCAAAGTCGTGCGGCGGCATAATAGGGCGAGGTTTGTTTTTCATATCGACCCTTGATCTCTTCCAACAATTTTCTTTCTTCACCCTCTGAAACTTCCTTTCCTTTTGCTTTCATTCCGGCAACCTGTATTTGTAACAAAGTTTTTGCTGCCTGCTCGCCACCCATAACAGCAATTTTCGCAGTCGGCCATGCATATATAAATCTTGGATCATATGCTTTTCCGCACATTGCATAATTTCCGGCGCCATATGAATTGCCCACGATGATGGTAATCTTTGGCACAACAGAATTTGCAACTGCATTTACCATCTTTGCACCGTCTTTAATAATGCCAGCCTGCTCACTTCTCGATCCAACCATAAATCCGGTTACATCCTGCAGAAAGACTATTGGAATTTTTTTCTGATTGCAATTCATAATAAAGCGTGCCGCTTTATCCGCACTGTCGTTGTAGATAACTCCGCCCATCTGCATTTCACCTTTCCTGCTCTTAACGATCTTTCTTTGGTTTGCTACAATTCCTACTGACCATCCATCGATTCTCGCATACCCGCAAACGATAGTCTTTCCATAATCCTGCTTGAATTGTTGAAGTGAATCGGCATCAATAATCCGCTCGATAACATCAACCATATCGTATGGCTTTGAACCTTCTAATGGAAATATTCCATAAAGCTCTTTGGATTCTTTTGCCGGTGGCATGGCCTCAATGCGATTAAAGCCTGCTTTGGCGGGTTGAGCAAGACTGCCAATGATCTGTTTCACTTTATCAAGACATTCTTCTTCTGTTTTGCATTTATAATCAGCTATTCCTGAAATTTCATTGTGAGTGGTAGCTCCACCTAAAGTTTCCGTATCAACCTCTTCGCCGATTGCTGCCTTCACCAGGTATGGGCCTGCGAGAAAAATTGAACCATTTCCTTCTACCATCAACGTTTCATCGCTCATAATCGGAAGATATGCCCCACCCGCAACACATGCTCCCATTACAGCTGCGATTTGCGTGATGCCCATTGCACTCATCCGCGCGTTATTCCTAAAAATTCTTCCGAAATGTTCTTTATCAGGAAAAATTTCATCCTGCATAGGAAGGAATACTCCGGCACTATCAACGAGGTAAACAATCGGCAAATGGTTTTCCATTGCTATCTCCTGCATGCGGAGATTTTTTTTACCTGTAATTGGAAACCATGCACCTGCTTTTACCGTTTGATCATTTGCAACAATAACACACTGTCTGCCGCTCACATAGCCAACACCTGCAACAGTTCCTCCCGATGGACAGCCGCCCTGTTCCTCGTACATTTCATAACCGGCTAGTGATCCTATTTCAATAAAAGGTTTATCCCGGTCGCACAAATAAGCGATACGTTCTCTTGCAACGAGTTTATTTTTTTCCTTCTGTTTCTCTACAGCTTTTTTTCCGCCGCCTAATGTCACCTGTTGCCACCGTTGACGCAATTGTGTAACAAGTTGCTTCATCAAATCTTCATTTCGGTTGAATTCGACGTTCATATCGAGCGGGTTTGTTAATGCAAAATAAGCGGAATTCCGGATTTCGTTTTTTAGATTTGAATGTTCGCATAACCGTTGAATATGATCCGGAGAAACAAGCTGTTGACCATATTACTGATTTTTGCCGTTGTGATAAGGATATTTGCATTATTTCCATCAGCAGTTGAAAAATATTATACCAACGGGTTATACCCGTTTATCGCTTCAGTACTCCGGTTCTTATTTGGATGGATTCCCTTCAGTATCGGCGATCTCCTGTATGGTGCAATTGCTATTTATCTCGTTGTTCAAATTGTGCGGCTCGCGTGGAGAATCAGCAAAAGAAACGCGGGAAGAAAATACTGGATGACAGCTTTTCGCAGATTGATCACTGTTATACTCGTTGTTTACGTATGGTTTAATATCAGTTGGGGATTGAATTATAACCGTCCGGATATTGCCACAAAGCTTGAATTGAACGCAGGCAAATATGAAAAAGAAGATTTGGTGGAAGTAATGCAGCAACTGGTTTCGAAATTGAACGAACTGGAACCGGATGCAAAAAGCGAAAGAGCCATGCTTGCAAAAAAAAGTTTTTTGTTCGGCCGGACAATTAATGCATATGATCAGCTTTCATCTATTTTACCAGAATTCAGATATTCAGTTCATTCGGTAAAGCCTTCGCTTTATAGCTATCTCGGAAATTATCTCGGCTTCACCGGATATTATAATCCCTTCACCGGAGAGGCCCAGGTAAACACAACAGTTCCTTTATTTATCCAACCGTTTACAAGTTGTCACGAAGTTGGGCATCAGCTTGGTTATGCAAAAGAGAATGAAGCAAACTTCGCCGGTTTTCTGTCCGCCAGAACTTCCAAGGACGCGGCATTCCGGTATTCTGTTTATTTTGATATGTATAGTTATGCGAGAAGATATTTATATGCAGAAGATTCCTTGTTGTTAAAACAAACTGATTCGACTTTGAGAGAAGGTGTAAAGCAAGACTTCAGAGAATTGAGAGAATTTATTCTGAAACATGAAAATCCTGTTGAAGTAGTAATAGATAAATTATACTCGCAGTATCTCCGCGCAAATGAACAACCTGCAGGAAGGATAACTTATAACCAGGTTATTATTTATCTCATCGCTTATTATAAAAAATATCACCAGGTGTAGGTAAGATTTAAATAAAGAAAGTTCTGACCTCACAGCCCCTTACTCTTTTTTAAAGAATAAATTTTCAACACGCCTGATTGAGATTTCCTTTAAAATGTGCTCGTTCATGATAAGAAAAATATTTTAATTTTTTTTAGTCTACTTTTTTGGTGGGGTATAATTCCATCCATATATTTGCGCCAGTTCTTACAAAAAACACTTATCAAGAAAGGCTGAGGGTAATGGCCCAATGACGCCTTAGCAACCGCTCCGGAGCTTTATCCGGGAAATGGTGCTAATTCCATCTCCTTCGGGAGGTAGATAAGTCAGATGCAAGGTTTAAGAGATCAAATACAATTATACCAGGCACTTCTGATTTATCGGAGGTGCTTTTTTTTTGAATGCATTTAATACAATCGATGTGCTTGCCGTCATATCAATCGTAAATAAATAAGATGAAAACCAGAAGAAATTTTCGATCGCAGCTTTTCTCTTGCAATAGTAATTGTTCACTCACTTCCCATTGTTGTTGCTGTTGTTGTGAATAAGAAATCCTGTTAATGCAACAGGTGACTTTCAGTAAGCAGTTTGTTACAAGGACCAGGTTGGTGTAATACATGGCTATCCATGCATTGGGAGTGTCGCGTGTAAGCACGATCGGTAAAATTTTATATCAAAATCAAAATCTAATCGCTAGAATATGTATAAGAATTACAGATTAACATCGGCAGTTTTTTTGGTGCTGCTGTCATTCGGTTTGAGTGCGCAGGCGCAATTAAAAAGCGGAACTGTTACCTCAAGGCAGAATGGGCAGCCATTGGCGGGCGTTACCGTTTCAGTAAAAGGAACGAGTTCGGCAGTAACAACAGATTCGGCAGGCACATTTAAAATCGGCGTGCTTTCCGATCAGATTCTTGTCTTTTCATTTGTTGGTTATCAGAAGAAAGAAATAAACGCATCTTCAGCAACACTTGATGTGGCATTGTCTCTTGCTGACAGCTCATTAAGCGAAGTTGTAGTTACGGCATTCGGAATCAAAAAAGAAAAAAAGTCACTTGGCTATTCTGTGCAGGAACTGAAATCGAAGGATATCAGTGAAGCAAAGGAAACCAACCTGGTGAACGCACTTGCAGGAAAAATTGCAGGCGTGCGTGTTACGAATACTCAGGGTGATATGGGCTCTTCACGAATTGTGATAAGAGGAGAGACATCAATCTCCGGAAATAACCAGCCTTTATTTGTTGTAGATGGTGTGCCCGTTGATAACTCGCAATTGGGCGTGGGAGGATCAAGAGATTTTTCCAATGCAATTTCTGATTTCAACTCGGAAGATATCGAATCAATTAGTGTGCTGAAGGGTCCAAATGCAGCGGCACTCTATGGTTCAAGAGCCGCTCATGGTGTGGTTCTCATCAAAACAAAAACGGGCAAAAACAAAAAGGGACTTGGCATCACTGTTAACTCAAATGTTGTTTTTGAAAACCTGTTGACTTTGCCCGACTATCAAAATGTATTTGGACAAGGTGCGAATGGCCAGTTCAGTTATGTTGATGGAAAAGGGGGTGGAGTGAATGATGGTGTAGATGAAAGCTGGGGACCGAAAATGGATGGAAGATTGATTCCTCAATTTTATTCAAATGGAGAACCTGTGCCTTTTGTGGCTCATCCGAATAATGTTCGTGATTATTTCAGAACCGGGTATACTATTTCGAATGGCGTTGCTATCGCCGATGCCGGAGATAAATATGATTATCGTGTTTCATTCAACAATTCGAAGCAAACCGGTGTAATTCCAAACACTGAATTAAATAAGACGAATCTTTCAATCAACACTTCATTCAAAATAAATCCTGCGTTAACACTTAGTGCTGCGGCTAACTACCTGGTTGACGCATCACCAAATTTACCCGGTGCCGGTGGTAAGAGATCAACCAGTACGATGTTGCAATTCACTTGGTTTGGTCGCCAGGTAGATATCAATAAGTTGAGAAATTACCGCGATGCAGAAGGCAACACATTCAACTGGAATAATAGTTATTACAGCAATCCATTTTTCATTGCAAATGAAAATACTGTTTCGCAACGTCGCGACAGAATTATTGGTAACGTTGGGTTGAACTATAAAATCAATAAAAACTTCACCGCAAATTTCCGCAGTGGTACAGACTATTACACCGATAGAAGGAAATTGAAAGTCGCGTACGGAACAAACGGAACTCCGTATGGATCTTATGAAGAAGATGCTTTCACTGTAAATGAAAACAACACTGAAGCTTCCCTGACTTTTAATAAGAGGTTAAGCAGTGATTTCAGTCTGGAAGTTATGGGCGGTGGCAATATTCGTCACAAGACATTCTCTGAAAATGATCAGAAGGCACCAAGGCTTGCAGTAGCAGATGTTTACACGCTTTCAAATTCACGTGATCCGCTGATATCTTCGAACTATTTCAGCGAACTGAAAACTTATAGTTTGTATAGTTCTGCTCAAGTCGGTTACAGGAATTATGCGTTCCTGAATCTTACTGCACGCAATGATTGGTCGTCTACTTTACCGGTTGACAATCTCTCATATTTCTATCCTTCTGTAAATGCGAGTTTGATTTTGACTGAGGCATTTGATATAAGAAGTAATGTGTTAACCTTTGCGAAAATTCGCGGCGGCTGGTCAAAAGTCGGAAGCGATGCAGAACCATACCAGCTGATCAATACTTATAACTTCAGCGCTCCATTCAATTCAAATCCACAATTAACGGCATCAACAACCGATCTCAATCCTGAATTGAAATCTGAGGCAACAACGTCGTCGGAAGTGGGCGTAGACGCTGCATTTTTTGATAATCGTGCGAGACTTGATGTGAGCCTTTATAATACAAACAGTTTTGATCAGATATTAAGTGTTGATGTGAGTTCTACAACTGGTTATAAATCAAAATTGCTGAATGCAGGAAAGATAAATAACAAAGGTGTGGAAGTTCAATTAGGATTTACACCAGTAAGGAAGTCGGCCTTCAGCTGGGATGTCGATCTCAATTACGCGTTGAACCGCAGTGAAGTTGTTTCGCTTGATGAAGAAGGAAGATTGACAAATTACGTACTGGGTTCGTATGGAACAGTACAGGTGGTTGCTGCAATTGGTCAGCCTTATGGAACATTGTTTGGCAACGCGTTTCTGAGGAATGAGAAAGGAGAGATCATTGTCGGCGCTGATGGTTTGCCACAGGCAAATCCGAATAAGCAGGTTCTTGGTAAATACACACCTAACTGGCTTGGCGGAATTACCAATACCTTTTCTTACAAAGGAATCAATTTTAGCTTCCTGATAGACGCGAGTTTTGGTGGATCTATTTATGGTGGAACGAATGCGACGGGAACTTATACGGGCGTGCTGGCTTCTACATTGCCAGGCAGAGATGCAGAACATGGCGGGTTATACTATTATTATCCGGATGATAACAAAGCTAACGGTACCGTACAGTTGACAGGCGGAGGAACCGCCGGACCTTCTGGAGAAACCGTATATGATGATGGAATCATTTTCAAAGGTGTAAACGCTGATGGTAAGGCAAATACGAAAATTCTGCCTGCTGATCAATATTATAAGGCACCAAATGAAATTGATGAGGCTTTCGTGTACGATGCATCTTATGTTAAGCTTCGCGAAGTAAAACTTGGTTATTCATTGCCGACGTCGTGGATCAGGAGGATTGGATTTACCGGCGCATCTGTTTCATTGGTGGGAAGAAATCTCTGGATCATTCATAAGAACACTCCAAACATCGATCCTGAAACAGCTTTCAACAATGGCAATGCACAAGGGTTGGAAGATCTGACACTTCCTACAACCAGGAGTTATGGTTTCAATATCAATCTTAAATTTTAATACAGAGTATCATGAACCGATTATATAAATCAATTCTTTTTTCATCGCTGGTTTTATTGCTTGCAACATCCTGCAAAAAGGAGTTGGAGAAAATAAATATAAATCCAAACGCGGCTCAGCAGGCGCAACCAGATTACCTGTTAACCTCTGCGGCTAAAATTTCTGCAGATGCTTATTGGGGAACTGATAACAACATGAACTCTTCATTGCTGTTGGTGCAGCATTGGGCAAAGATTCAATATACAGAGCCCGATCGCTACATCTTTTCAAACAGCAGCTTTGTGTCGCTCTGGAATACGGGCTTTTCTCAAAGCATTACGAATCTGAATAAGATCATCGAGTTGTCTGAAACGCAAAGCAATCCAAACTATAAAGGAGTAGCACTCACCTTGCGTTCCTGGATATTTATTTTGTTGACAGATCAGTATGGCGATATTCCATATTCACAAGCTAACAATATCGATAAATTTCTGACTCCTGTTTATGATTCACAAAAGGATGTGTATTTCGGAGTACTGGAAGATCTGAAGACAGCGCAAGCATCGTTGGATCCGTCGGGGAAGGCGATTGCAGGGGACTTGATTTATGGTGGCAAGATTGCCAACTGGAAAAAGTTTGCAAATTCTCTTCGTCTAAGAGTTGCGTTGCGCATTGCAGACCGTGAGCCTGCAAAATCAAAAGCCGTGATTGATGAAATTGCAGCCGAAGGCGGTTCATTTATCGGAGCTAATAATGAAACAGCCCAGTTCGTTTACTTCGATTCGCCCAATCAAAACCCGGTAAGCGCGCTTTTCGAAACGCGTGACGATTATCGAATCAGCAAAACCGTGACTGACAAGTTATATGAACTGAATGACCCACGGTTACCAATATACGCAAACAGACCTGCGGATAACACTGTTCCTGGATATGTTGGAATTCCCAATGGTCTTACAACAGGTGATGCAAACAATCTTGGCTTTTCAAAAACATCAAGACCCGGATCTTATTTTACTGCACCGCATGCGCCTGCTGTCATTATAAGCTATTCAGAAGTTTTGTTTGACAGAGCTGAAGCTGCTGCCCGTGGGTTTACCAATGAGAATGCAGCAGATCTTTATGAGCAGGCGATTACGGCTTCATTGAATCAATATGGAATTTCAGACGAGGGCGTGATCAGTGCATTCATTGACCAACCGGCCGTTGCGTACGACGCTACAAATTTTAAGAAATCGATCGGCGAACAAAAATGGATTGCGTTATTCGGCCAGGGACTGGAAGCTTTTGCAGAATGGAGAAGGCTGGATTATCCTAAATTAGCACCCGCCGCTGCCGGCGTTCTTAACGGGCAGTTGCCGGTTCGTTTTATTTACCCCGGAACGGAACAATCTTTGAATGGACCTAATTACCAGGCCGCTGTTTCTAACCAGGGAGCTGATGTTTTAACAACCAGGACCTGGTTTGATGTGTATTAATTTTAAAAGACAAGCAATGAACAGATCACGCAGATTGGTTTTAACAATAACGAGCGTTCTGACAGTACTGGTGGGTTGCGCTGAAAAAAATCCGTCATTAAAATCTGGAATATGGAGGAGCACACTGGATCGTGCAGATGGACGTCAGATTGCATTCAACTTTGAAGTGAAAGATAGCGCTGGCAGGAAGATCATCTATATAATGAATGGTGAAGAGCGGTTGCTCGTTGATAGTATCAGGATTAATGGAGATTCAGTTCACATTAACATGCCTTTCTTTGAATCAGGATTTAAGGCGAGACTTGATGACAATGGAAATCTTACGGGAATCTTCTTTAAAAGACTTGCAGACAAAGATCAGACAGTTCCATTTCACGCGGTTTATGACGAGAAGGAAAGATTTCCTGTCACTGCAAAACCGTCTGCTTCGATAGATGGGCGATGGGCCGTTGAATTTCGCGACAGCAAAAACAATATTGAAAATTCTGTCGGCGAATTCAGTCAGAATGGAAATCATGTAAAAGGAACTTTCCTTAATACTTCAGGCGATTATCGCTACCTGGATGGAGTTATCAATGGTGACAGCGTAAAGCTTTCTGCATTTGATGGAGGTCATGCTTATTTATTCACTGCAAAAATTTCCGGCGACAGCATTACGGATGGAAGGTTTTATTCCGGGCCGGTTGCATCACAACAATGGGTAGCGAAAAAAGATGACAAGGCTACACTGCCTGATGCCTTTGCAGAAACCAAAATGAAACCAGGTCAACGTTCGCTTGATTTCAGTTTTAAAAGCATTGACGGGAAAACTGTTTCTATTAATGATCCTGAATACAAAAACAAAGTCGTTGTAATTCAAATCATGGGCTCATGGTGTCCTAACTGTATGGATGAAACGAAGTTTTTGAGTGATTACTATAGTAAGAACAAAGATAAGGGTGTGGAAATGGTAGGGCTGGCGTATGAGCGTTCGACTGATTTTGATCGATCAGCAAAATCTTTGCAATCGTTTAGAAAAAGGTTCGATGTTCAATATCCGATTTTGGTAACGGGCGTTACTGTTTCAGATTCATTACGCTCGGAAAAAACGCTTCCACAGATTGAAAAGATTAACGCATTTCCAACGACAATTTTTATTGATAAGAAAGGAGATGTCAGAAAAATTCATACAGGCTTTACCGGTCCGGGCACTGGAGAGCATTATGATGAATTCAAAAAAGAATTTGATGAGCTGATTACCGGCTTGTTGAATGAAAAATAGTGTGTGGTTATTTGAATGATAAATTAAAAGGCGCAGATTAAATTTTGCGCCTTTACTTTATGGTTGATGTTAGTAAGGCTTTTCTCCCATGAAATTTCCGGCGGGATAGTATCGGCAAACAAGGAATGCTTTATCTTTTTTCTTTGCGACCGCACAACCAACTTCGGTCGTATTTTTCCAGATCATCTGTGTATAGTGACCAACATGTTGCCAGATATTGCTTTTTGAACAATCAGGAAAGGCGCCATAAACAAAATCAGATTTTTCCTTGCCCCATGAAATATCAACGAGTGTAGCATAATCGACATTAACTCCGGAAGCAATATTTTCACCTGCACTGGTTTCTGAATGTTTCATTGTATTGATGTCTGCCAGGTGCTCAGCCCACTTCATTGATTCTTTAGCGAGTGAATCGGACCAAACAAGATCCGGCACTCCAACTTCAGCGCGATATTTATTCTGAACAGAGAGCATATTTTCTTTGAACGAAGGATCATTATATCCTGTGAAGCTGCTCTGGCTATAACAAGCAAACGAGAATAACATAAAAAATATAAAAGCCGCAAATCTCATTGCATAATCACATTTAATAAGCGATCATTTAATTAATAAGCGATCATTTAATACAAAACAACGGCCAACACGCAAATTTGTTTTTAGAATGAATGCGATTCCAGTAAGATTAACAATTTCAAATTTGATTGACTTCGGTTAGCTTATTCCGATTAATCGAATATTGAACGTGATCCCGAAGGGGTCACATGTGAAGCCAGAAAAGTTCCAGGCAGAAAAAACAAACGTACTGTACGCCACGTGTTCAATTTAAGAATGACCCCGAAGGGGCTCACATATTGGGGGCGGAGAGAATCAAAAAAAATCCATGCAGAAAACAAACTTTCTCTGCGCTATGTGTTCAATTTAAGGACCCCGAAGGGGTCACATATTGGTAACTAAACAACAAAAAAAAATACGACCCCAAAGGGGTCGCATATGAAGCCAAAAAATTTCCCGCCCGTAAAACGCGAATTATTTTTTCTTCGTCGGCTCCGACAAATCAATTATTTCAACTTTTCTAAATTCAACCGGGTGACTTTCGCTCTGAAGCGCGATGTATCCTGATGTTAATAGCATTCCATCTTTCTTAATCTTCGGATCATAACCATCAACCTGTCCGCCTCCGATTTGTGGTTTAGTATAGGTTAATACAGTATCTCCATTTACGATATGCTTGATAATTGAATCGCCTAATACCAATGCTTCTGCACGAACCCATTGGTCGCCACGATATGTTTTTGAAGTACTATTAATGCAATGTGGTGTGAATAGCTTTCCATTCATCTCCACATTTGTTCCCGGCGTGCAAAGGTTGCAGGTAGGTCGTTCTCCGGTAGAGTCTCCACCCAACAGTTGAACCTCAATAGAAATCGGAAAATCCTGATCCTTGCCCATTGTTTGTGGCGGTTGGCAATGAACCATAATACCGCTGTTTCGGTAAGCCCAACCTGGTCCGCCTTTCGCTTGTTGTCCGACGAAACGATATTCGACAGCAATCAGGTAATGGGAGTAAGGCGTTTTATAGAAGATGTGCCCGAATTGTTCGTTAAATGCGCTATCCTTATTATACTTCACTTTCATTACACCATCCTCCACGCTGAATGTGTTGTTCGGATTTTCATTCAATTCATGACCTCTTATTTTGATGATCCAGCCGTCGAGATTTTTTCCGTTAAAGAGTTGTTTCCAGGGTCTCTTATTCTGGCTAAACGAAAAAAGTGAGGAGATACTAATCAGTACAAGAAAAATGTATTTCATGAAACAAAGATAGTTCTCAGTTCTCAGTTCAGAGTTCTGGGTAACGGAAACCTGTTCTCATCCGCGATCTCAAAAGAGGCGATTTAAGATTGATTGAATTCTCTACACATCGCGGTGACTAAATTGATGCACTGAGTAAGGTGCGGGTTAATGAATGGCCAATAAATAAAAAAATCCCTTGCATATGCAAAGGATTTAAACTGGTACCCGGGACGGGAGTTGAACCCGTACAGCCTTTTTCGGGCTACTGGATTTTAAGTCCAGCGCGTCTACCGGTTCCGCCACCCGGGTAGAAAAGTCAAAAGTTAAAACTTAAAAGTTAAAACGAATGGAAAATGTAAAATGAATGTTCCATTTGAATTCTGACCTTGACTTCCACGCATTGCATTTCACTTCTTCCTCAAATAAAAAATTCCAACCTGTTATGGTCGGAATTTTTGAGCGGAAGACCGGGCTCGAACCGGCCACCCCGACCTTGGCAAGGTCGTGCTCTACCAAATGAGCTACTTCCGCATTGATTGGAACCTTCAGTTCCTATGTATAAAGAGCTTTTTTAAAACAGGAGTGCAAAGATAAGGATCACAGCATTCCTGCAAAATTTTTTGCCAATTACTTATACTTCGGAGTATATAAAGTGTTCTCAGGAACATTTACCTCGGGCTTACCCTTATAGCGGTGCTTATACAGGCTATAGCATCCACCAATAGTAAAAGCGACGATACATAAAACCTGAAGATAGAAAAGGAATACTGAAGAATTCACCCAGCTGAACTTAATGTCCTTTTCGCGATAATCTCTTTCTTGTTCCTGAATATGATCCATGATCGGTTTATTGCTGTGCAAAAATAATGGTTCAGTTCAATAATTCACTTTTCTTTTCTACAATTTCTTGAAACGTTTTTTTACCCGAAATAAAATGCGCCCACACTATACTTCCCTGATAATAACCTTTTAATGAAAGATTTTTCTTTTCAACCGTTGGGGTTTTCTTCTTTGCAAATAACAGCCAGTTGAAGAAAGCGAAGTGCGCATGAAACACCGCAGTGAAGTAGGTACCCTCACCGCCGAATAACGATTTAATCGCTGAAATAGCATCGAGAAACAACCTGAATGTAATTTTCCATAGGGCCTCTGCTAACGGCAGGTTCTTCCACATCATAATCAAATTATTCCTGAAATTCAGAAACACCTTACGCGCGTTCCCTTTAGGAAGCGTTCCTCCGCCTACATGATATACGATCGATTGCGGACAGCAAAAAACTTTATAACCGGCGCGCTGAATGCGCCAGCAAAAATCAATTTCCTCCTGGTGCGCAAAAAAATATTCATCCAGGCCACCTAATTCGTGAAACACATTGCTTCTTACAAACATCGCAGCGCCGCTTGCCCAAAATATTGGAGCGATGTCATTATACTGTCCATTGTCTTTTTCACAAACATCGAAAATTCTTCCCCTTGCAAAAGGGTATCCGAGAAAATCAACCCATCCGCCAGCTGCACCTGCGTATTCAAATAGATCGCGGTTTTTATACTGGAGAATCTTTGGCTGGCATGCAGCAATATTCGTATCAGATTCCATTAAATCAATAACCGGCTTGATCCATGCAGCCTGCACTTCCACGTCTGAATTAAGCAAAACATAATAGTCGCTATTCACTTGTTTTAGCGCTTCGTTATATCCACGCGCGAATCCATAGTTTTTTTCAAGTATAATAACCTGGACTTGAGGATAATTCTGTTGTATGAACGAAATAGAATCATCCGTTGAGCAATTATCGGCCACGATCACCTGAAGTGAATCGTATTCGCTTTGCAATACAGACGGTAAGAACTGCTGCAAATAATGTCGCCCGTTCCAGTTAAGAATTACTATGGATACAGAAGGATTCAACGTTTAGCCAAATAGTTTGTAAAATAAGGGATGCAAAGGAACGGTTTTTATAAATTAGTTGAATGATTCCATCTCTATTTAACTGGCGAACGGGATTGGCCATCATTGCCATCCTGATAATCAGTGGTTCAATATTTTACAGCCAGTTTCTTGCAAAAAAGATCGCCAAGGAGGAACGACAGAAAGCGGAGGAGTGGGTAGAGGCGGGGAAGCTTCTCGTGAACGACCCGTCAGGACTGAGTGATCGTCTCGTTAGCATTATCATTTCTGAAAACAAGTCTATACCAATTATCCAGGTCAACGAGGCGGGAGAAATTGTCGATCATGTTAATCTGGACCAGGAGGAGATTGCCAAGGACTCGCAATACGTTTCAAAAAAACTAAAAGAATTCCGTTCCGAAAATCCACCCATCGAATGGGCGAACCCATCAGACAGTACCAAGCGCAACATATATTATTATGGTCACTCAAGCTTACTTAACCAGGTCCGCTATTATCCGCTGGTACAGTTATTCATAGTCGGGTTGTTTATTGCGGTGACACTCATTGCGCTTACTACCAGTTTCACTTCTTCTCAAAACCAGATCTGGGCTGGAATGGCGAAAGAAACGGCGCATCAGTTGGGAACGCCGTTAACATCATTGCAAGGATGGGTTGAGATGTTACGCGAAGAGGGTGGAAGCCCGAACATTGTTCAGGAGATGGAGAAGGATATTAACAGATTGAAGCTGGTTTCAGATCGATTTGGAAAAATCGGCAGTACACCCCAACTGGAAAGAATTGACGTTGCAGAACAGGTCGCAAACATGGTCGCTTATATAAAAAGGAGAGCACCAGGCAAAGTTTCCTTCACGATGAACAAGCCGGAAAAACCTGTGATCGCGGAGGCCTCGCCACCATTGTTTGATTGGGTTATTGAAAATCTCCTTAAGAACGCATTGGATGCGATGGAAGGAAGAGGAGAAATTAATGTCAACATTCAACAAACCGCATCAGAAGTATGGGTGGATGTTTCAGATACAGGAAAAGGCATCTCAAAACAAAATCTCCATAAAGTTTTCAAACCAGGATTTACAACAAAAAAAAGAGGGTGGGGATTGGGCCTAAGTCTCTCTAAACGAATCATTGATCAATATCACCAGGGACAGTTATCAGTGAAATCTTCAGAGCCAGGTAAGGGGACTACTTTTAGAATTGTATTGAAAAAGATAACTGTATAAACTTCCTTTTTTGCTTCTGAATTTTTGTCGAAATACACTATTTTTGCACCCACTTCAAAAAATGCGGCGGTGGCGAAATTGGTAGACGCACTACTTTGAGGTGGTAGCGGTCGAAAGACTGTGGGAGTTCGAATCTCCTCTGCCGCACGGAAACCTGCACTTTGTGCGGGTTTTTTTTGTTTTAAGAAGAATACAAAATGTGGAATGAAGATGTAAAATGTAAAATGTTATATCCGCGCCCTCAGTTCACGGTATAAAAATGTGCTTCGGCCAGTTCTCCAATTTTACATTTCCCATTATTTTTCCGGCACACAAAACCTGTATCCAAATCCATGGATCGTTTCAAGCACAATGTCGGGATCTGCTTTCAGGTGTTTCCTGATTTTGGTTATGTACACGTCCATGCTTCTGCCAAGAAAAAAATCTTCTTTACCCCAAACTTTCAATAACACTTCCTGGCGTTTAAGGATTTTATTGGGATGCTCGCACAAAAATCGCAGAAGACTTGCTTCCTTTTCAGTCATATCAATTTCACCTTCGGGCGTATGAAGTTTTAATGTATCATAAGAAAAATGCAGCTTTCCTATCTGGAAGTGTACTGCTGTGTCGGCGTGCATCTTTCTTGTGCGTCGAAGAAATACTTCAATTTTCATCATCAATTCCTGCATGCTGAATGGCTTGGCGATGTAATCATCTGCACCAGCCTGGTAACCCTTCAGACGTTCATCTTCCTGCGCCTTTGTGCTAATAAAGAGAATCGGGATCACATCGCTTTGTTGCCGAATCTTTTTTGCCACACTAAAGCCATCTTTATATGGCATCATGATATCGAGGAGACAAATATCAATCTCATTCTTATTGAACCTTTCAATTGCTTCGCGGCCATCGCGACAATAAACAACCTGGAAGCCTTCTTCTTCGAGCGTGTCTTTCATCATCATCGCGAGTGAAGCGTCGTCCTCTGCAAGCAATATTTTTTCCTGTTGTGCGAGCATAAAAAATTTGTTTTTAATAAACGGGCAGGATTAACCGAAATTCAGTTCCGATGCCTGGAATACTACTCACTTCCACGCGCCCGTGATGAATGGAAATGATCTTCTTTACAAAATATAATCCGAGTCCCAGCCCTTTAACGTTGTGTACGTCTCCGGTTGGTACACGATAGAATTTCCGGAATAATGAATTGAGATATTTTTTCTCAATACCAATTCCATTATCCTTTATTGAAATGGAATAGAGTTTTTCGTTCACCGAAGTTGAAATTTGCACCTGTGGATTAGCAGAAAATTTCAAGGCATTTGAAATCACATTTAAAATTGCCAGGTATAGATTTGCTTTATCAGCATTGATCATTACATCATCCTGCGGCGGATCAAATTTTACTGTTGCCGATTTTTCAGCGATAAGGAAATGAAGTTGATGAATCGCTGCCTCTATTAATTGCGAAGGTGAAACCTGTTCTTTATTTACCTGCAGGCCGAGCGCATCGCTGCGAATAACTCTTACAAGATTTTCAAGATGGTGCTGCAGGTATTCAGTCTGCGCATGCATCACGGAAACATACTTGTCAAGCTTCTCGGGTTGCTTTCGAATATTGGGTCTTGAGATCATATCAAGTCCGAGTTTCAGCGTTGTAAGAGGTGTTTGAAATTCATGAGTAACATTCTTGATAAAATCACTTTGCACTTCATTAAGAAATTTCTGCCGGTACAAATAGAATAGACTTGCGGCCAATCCTGAAAACACAACCAGTAATAATATTCCGGAGGCGATCCACCATCGCATCTCATTTAATATATATTCTTTGCGATGCGGGAAATAAAGAGAGATGTAATCGTAGTCAGTTGGCGTTACGAGTGGCGGATCATCGTTGTTTGCACTGCGTGAACCTGCAACGGGCAAATAAAAATTATACGCAGCTGTTTTGGTGCGATGATCATACACCGTGATCATGCAATCTGCGAACACGTCAAAATCTTCTAGCTCGGCTAACATATAATAGCTGAGCGAATCTTTCAATGGTACAGTGTCTACTCTTACAAGAAATGTATTAGCATCAGGACGTTCAACAACTTTCTGCAAATGCACGACAGGTTCGTTTACTAAAGCAAGATCTTCAAACAATCCTCTGATCGATTTTACAACGTTAGTAGTAAACTGGCGTTGCTCGAACGAATACAATTTGTTCAGCCAATATAACTGTGCAAGCACAATCAGGCTGATTAGTAATGTGAAGAGTAATATGATTTTTTTGAGAGTATCAGAACGCATGAAACATGTATGGGACCTAAGTCACAAATCTACTAAGCCGCGCTGTTATAAACATTTCTTTGAGCGCATTTGATGTTAACGGTTGGTTATTACAACAAATGTTGACACAGGTTAAACAGCGGTTAAAGAGGTTGATTTTCTTTTAACCGGCTGGATACTTGCATACCTTAACATTGAAAATAAATCAAACAATAGTTGGAATAAAAAGATCGAATAATAAGAGATCAAAACAACCAACATCTTCAATTAAATCAAATAAATCACCAAGTATGAAAAAGGTAATTCTCGCAAGCGTACTCTTTTTGTCTGTAGCAGGAGCTTCAATGGCGCAAACAACTCCAAAAAAAGACACATCGAAAACTGAGCAAAAGGCACCTTCGAAATCACATCACGCCAAGCATCATTCAAAAACTACCACAGACAAGAAAGATACTAAGAGCTAATCTGTTTTTTTTAGTCAAGTTGCTTTTTCTGATGCAGGTTTTGAAGTGGGGCTGTTCCGGGAGGGACGGCCCCCGTTTTTTTAGTTCAGGGGTTTATGGTTTTTAGTTTTAGTTGATGTGGATGTTGAGAGTTTTTATTTGCACGCCAAGAAGTAACGCTTCGGTCCTGGTTTTTTCACTATTTGTAGTGATGACAAATCCTTCCATTCAAGCTTAAATCACAATCTCCCTGCGGTGGGCCCTCCCTTGTGCCCTCCCCCGCCACCACCAGCCAATTTTTTGGTCGTACAATGAACCTTTGATCGTCGTCGTCATTTGATGACAACAAACGATCTACCAGTCTATGCACGTCCTGTTATTTACAATTGCTTCATTGTAAGCAATCGCAAACCAATAAACCTCTCGCAATCTTTGACACATTAAAATCTAATGCGCTCAAGATTTCCGATACATATTTACTAAAGGCTGATATGCTAATTATGATCGATCACATCACAAATATCCTTTGACAGTCAGGCAAAACCAAGATCAAAAAGCGATAATCAAAAAGAAAAAAACGGTCGTTTTTTCAAAAAAATCTTATGCCGTAATGGCAACTTCGCAGCTGGGCTATGTTTACAAATCCTTTTGGCGTAAATCATGATTCTCAACATAAATCTCAAGCCTAACTTTAGACCAGTTTCCGTTTCTGCCACTTCGTGCTCACGCCGCTCCCTATGAGTTTTCAACATTGTCATTTAGTCTGTTAATTTCTGGTGCTAACCTTTCGCCTTTTACTCTTCATCAATCTCGCTTCGTCTCTTATCTTTACCCATTAACCAAAGAATCAATATGGCGGATATTAAATGTCCTAAGTGTGGAAGTGCCCTGACGATAGAGGACGCCGTGGCAGAAGACTATAAGCGCGCGCTGCGGGAGCAGATGCTGAATTATAAAAAAGAAAAGGAACGCGAGCTTGAAAGAGAAAGAACTGAACTTGCTCAGAAAGAACGAAGCTTGCAGGAGATGCTTGCCAGGCAGGAACTCGAATTCAAAAATAAAATTGAACTGGAAAGAAACCGGCTCCAGGAACAAATTGAACTAAATCTCCGAAAGACAATTCATGCTGATTTCGAAAACAAGCTTCGCTTGCTCGAGGAGACAAATAATTCAAACGAACAAAAGTTGCGCGAGTCGCGTGCGAAGGAATTTGAATTCCTGCGCAGGGAGCATGAATTAAAAAGCAAAGAAGAAGAACTTCAAATTCAATTACAAAAACAATTGCTTGAAGCTCGTATGGAGTTGTCGCAGCAAATTAGAAAAGAAGAACTTGACAGAACTTCGGTAAAGGAAACAGAGTATCAACTGCGACTCCGGGAGTTAGAAAAGCAGCTGGATGACCAGAAGAAACTGGCAGAAGAGATGAAACGTCGGGCAGAACAGGGTTCTATGCAGTTACAAGGTGAGGCGCAGGAACTATTGCTGGAAGACATCCTGAGAAATAATTTTCCTTTCGATGCAGTGGTTGAAGTTGGTAAAGGAGTGGAAGGAGCCGATTGCATGTTAGTCGTTCGCAATCATTTGGGAAATGAATGCGGTAAAATAATTTTCGAAAGTAAACGCACAAAGGGTTGGCATAACAACTGGGTCGAGAAACTTAAAACCGACATGCGTAATAAGCAAGCGGATATTTCAATTCTCGTCACCCAGGTATACCCGAAAGGCATGGAATGCTTTGGTGAAAAGGATGGCGTATGGATCTGTTCATTCAAAGAGGTCGGTGCACTATCAGCCGCGCTACGAACTGCAATTATCAGGGTTGCTGAAACAAAAAGATCGGAAGAGAATAAAGGAGAGAAAATGCAAATGTTGTACAACTATCTTACCGGAACAGAATTCAGACAACAGGTAGAAGCGATAGTTGAAGGTTTCGTTGCCATGAAGGATTCTATTACAAAAGAACGTGTGCATATGGAACGGCTTTGGAAAGAAAGAGAGAAGCAACTCGACAAGGTACTGATGAGCACATCGGGTATGTATGGTTCAATAAAAGGAATTGCCGGTTCGTCCGTTAGTACTATTCCATTGTTAGAAGGAGCCAGTGAAACAGAACAGGAGATGGTAAATTAAGACACGACATAAGCGAGCGAAAGATTATCGAAGATCTTTGCATGCACCTGCAGGTCAACATTATTCTTCTTAAAAAGAAAATCAAGAGTTGTCCATTCAACGGCATTGATCATGGGGGCAGTTTTCAATTGAATGTGTTGCCTGAAATCTACCTCGCCGTTTCCGAACCACTTAAAAATCGCCTCTTTTGCACTCCATAATAATGTCATCAATTGAAGGTGGACCTGTGGCAATGGCTCCCATTCCGACATAAAATCTTTCTCTGCTTCATTCATAAATTTTGGCGAGATTATTTTTATACGCGGAGTTACAAACTCGATATCAATGCCAACACGGTTTTGCGTGCTCGCGACTGCTGCCGCAAAATTGCCACAGTGAGAAATAGAAAAATGATAGTGTTCATTGGGAAGGAATGGTTTCTTGGTATCGGCAATAAGAATTTCTTCCAATGGAAAGTCTTCAAACAATTCCGGCAGCAAAAAGCGCCCGGCAAGATGCTGCAAGCGCTTATATGGATGTGAAACGTCTTTTTTTACCGGAACTTTTTCAAGAAAAAAACTTTCAGGCTCCTCAATCCGCCAGATTCCAAGATGAGTGTTTGCGTTGATATTATGTTGATAAAACAATCCCACAATAAGATTTTACCTTTTACATTGCAGATTTAAGACTTATTTGCAGCCTTTCAAAATAAACGAAACATTACATGATCCTGTCGGATAAACGAATTCTTGAAGAAATAGCTAAAGGAACTATTGTTATTGAACCTTATCAAAGAAATTGCCTCGGTAGTAATTCATACGATGTTCACCTCGGGAACTGCCTGGCAAAGTATCGCGATGAGGTACTAGATGCACGTAAACATAACCAGATAGATTATTTTGAAATTCCGGATGAGGGATTTATCCTTCAGCCACATGTTTTTTACCTGGGCGTAACTCAGGAATATACTGAAACGCATGCCCACGTTCCTTTCCTCGAAGGGAAATCCTCAACGGGTCGCCTTGGAATTGATATCCATGCTACGGCTGGAAAGGGCGATGTTGGTTTTTGTGGCAACTGGACACTCGAGATCTCGGTTAAACAACCCGTGCGCATTTATAAAGGAATGCCGATTGGTCAATTGATCTATTTTCCGGTTGAAGGAGAGATTGAAGTGAAATACAACCAGAAGAAAGACGCTAAATATAGCGGCCAGCCAAACCGGCCAGTAGAGAGTATGATGTGGAAAAACAGTTTTTAGTAACGGATGTGTAACTGAGTTTCACAGAAAGCCATTACATTATTACCCTCACCATACTTGATAAAAGTGAAGCGCCACCGAGTTTTCTCCGTGGCGCTTCTAATCTCTATATCCCTTTGTTGGCTACTTCCCTGGTTTATTAATCTTTGGTGTGTAGAGTCTGACTGGAAAAAATAAATTAAGACTTCAGACGGTTTAAGCTGGCAGCGATCTATTTAGAGTAGGCATATTCGATTCTTCCCAACATCTGCTTTCTTTTATTGAAACAGGTTTCTTTCGTCTTCAAACCTCTTTCATCATATTCGTATACCCAACGCTGGTAGTCATCCGATCCCTCCGGCACTACTATCATCGCGCTGAGCTGGTTCTTGTCATTATACTCAAACATATAATCAGGTAACAAGCGGCCGGCTTTTTTATTATATCTGACAACATCGGTCAGCCTTCCCTGATCATCATAATAATAATATACTGAAGGAAGAACGCTGCCTTTACGCCGACCATTTTCTTCACCTACATTGCTTTTTTCGTCCGGCACAAAAGAATAATACGTACTGTCAATGGAATTTTTCACCTTGACCATCTTTTCAGCCTTACCAGCTGCATTATACGTCCACAGATGAGTTTCTTCTTCTTTTGATTGTCCGGTAGAAGTGGAAACATTGGTGACAGAAACCAGCTGCTGACCTTTATATACATAATTGTTTTCGCTGCTTGAACCGTCTGTTGTGTCAACGGTGCGGATTATTCGTCCGTTTGCATCGTAAAATGTTGTCAATTCAGATGAGCTGGAAACTTGCGAGCTGGTGCGTGTTGTAATGGTGGAATAATCACTGCTGATGATCTGTTCTCCCTCAAATCCTTCAGTTGCAGATCCATTGCTTTCATAGCTGTGAAGCTTAACCGAATGTATATTTTGTGCTTTATACAGTTTTATTAAATCGCTGTTACGTGAAGGTATTACCAGGTCTTTGTAGTAAAACTGTGCTTTTGTAGTAAATCCGAGGACAATGGCTGTGGCCAAACAAATGGCTGTTTTCATATGAACGCTGCTATTTAAGTCTTTAACGTATCTCTTTGGTTATTATTTGCGCAAATGTAGCAACTATCATGCACCGTGCTTCAGGCACATTGCTCTCCACTCAAATCCAACAAAAATATAACGACTGGCTTTTCCAAAATGCAAGCACGAGAAGATGCAATACTTTATAATCTGACCGCTTTCCTTATTTTTAGTTAAAATTTTATCAATTGTCTCATTCTAAAGAAAGGGCCGAAAAGATTTGCCTCAATTGCAAGGCTGAACTGATAGGAAGGTTTTGTCATGTATGTGGACAGGAAAATATCGAACCAAAAGAATCAGTCTGGTCGCTCGTTTCTCACTTCTTCGCCGATATCACTCACTTCGATGGAAAATTTTTCAGCACGGGCCGGTATCTTGTTACCAGGCCTGGATTTCTTTCAAAAGAATATATCATTGGCCGTAGAGCGAGTTACCTGCATCCCATCAGGATGTATGTTTTTACCTCGGCCGTTTTCTTCCTGATATTCTATTCTCTTTTCAATCCGCGAAATATTGGAATAAATTTTAAAGATGATAAGAACAAAACAATCAAACCTGCTAATACAGCAGAGCTTCGAAAAAAAGCCCTCGCCGAAGCAGACAACGCGGAAGATTCGGCTGCTATCATCAATGGATTGAAACAGGTAGAAAAAATTCCTTTTATTCCAAAGGGCGATTCCGATGACATCAGTGATAGCGATACAGGCAGCTCTAAACAAAAATATTCATCAGTTGCCGAATATGATTCGGCGCAAAAGAGCCTGCCGAAAGATCAAAAAGATAATTGGCTTAAACGAACTGTCGAAAGAAAAAGCTTGCAAGTGAAAGCCAAATATGGCGACAATATGAAAGCTTTTTTAGAAGATGTGCTCGACAAGTTCCTGCATACATTTCCGACACTATTATTTGTGTCGCTGCCATTATATGCGCTTTTTTTGAAATTGTTGTATATAAGAAGGCCGTTTTACTATGTCGATCACGGAATATTCTTATTACACCTGTATATTTTCACCTTCCTGGTATTGCTGATGTTGTTTGGATTGTACAAGTTGGATGAAGCAACTGACTGGGGATGGCCGATCGCTCTCTTACAGGCGGCATTGCTTATATATGGTGTCATCTATACCATTAAGGCCATGAAAAATTTTTACCGGCAAGGATCTTTTAAAACATTTATAAAATTTTCACTGCTGAATTTGCTGGCATTTGTTTCGATCATGATCCTGTTTGCCCTTTTCTTTGTTATTGCTGTATTACGAGTTTAAAAAATTACTATGGAAAACGTGGCTTATGCATTTATGAGATTGGTAAAGATCATGGATGAACTTAGGGAGCAATGCCCCTGGGACAAAAAACAAACTATCGAAACCCTTCGCTCTCAGACAATCGAAGAGACCTATGAACTTGCTGATGCCATAACGGATGCAGATTGGAAGGGGATTAAAGAAGAAATCGGCGACTTGCTTCTTCACGTATTATTCTATGCACGAATTGGCCGCGAACAGCAACAATTCACCCTGGAGGAATCGATCAATGGCATTTGCGATAAATTGATTTCACGGCATCCACATATTTACGGCGACGTCAAGGTTAAAGATGATGAAGAGGTAAAGCAAAATTGGGAGAAGCTGAAATTGAAAGAGGGCAAAAAATCAGTGCTGTCGGGCGTTCCCATTTCGTTGCCGGCTGTTGTAAAAGCTACGCGCCTTCAGGAAAAAGCGAAGCAGGTCGGATTTGAATGGGATACGCGCGAACAGGTTTGGGATAAGGTGGAAGAAGAAATTGGTGAGATGAAAGAGGCAATTGCTTCCGGTGATCAGAAAAAAATAGAAGATGAGTTTGGTGATGTGATGTTCTCACTTATCAATTATGCACGGTTTTTGCGCGTTGATGCTGAAAATGCGCTCGAGAAAACTAACCGGAAATTTATGACGCGCTTCACTTCCATGGAACAGGAAGCAATCCGGCAGGGCAAAAGCCTCGATGAAATGAGTCTTGCCGAAATGGATGCTATCTGGGATGTAATAAAAAAACAAAATACCCGCATTTGAAGGACTTGCTGAAAAAGTTTACGGGAAGATCAATACTTCTGCTGGTCGCAGCCCTGTTATTATTTGGTGTTGCCTACCTGCTGAACAGGTATATTGTCGGAACGACTTCTTCGCATTATTACGCGGGACTAATCGAAAACGATATTCAGTCGAAAGAACGCGATTTTGGAAAACTCGTCTCCGACACAAATTTGCTCAAATCACTTCTCAATCGAACCTATTCGGAAAACGATCTAAACCGCGTGTTGGATAAAGAAAAGGGATACGCATTCTTCATTTATAATTCCGATACGTCAAGGCCAGGCGATCCATTATTCTGGAACACTCAGGTGGCGCTACCTCCAATAAACCTTTTACAGGAAACTGACGCGAGCAGAATGGTCCGCCTTCTCAACGGGCTATATATTCATACAAGCAAGATCGTTTCATTTTCAGGAAAGAAGTATTCCATTGAAGCACTGATTCCGGTGATGTGGAAATACTTTGTTGAGATTTCTAATTTGCGCAAAGAGTTTGTCTCCTTTCCTGATGCGGGTGATCGGGTAGATATAGTTTTCACGCCTACCGAACTTCCAATTAAAAGTTCATTCGGCAACACGCTTTTTTACTTACAAAAGATTTCGGATAATCCACAGCAAAACAGCTGGTGGACGATGATACCAGTTGTGTTGGCCATATTTCTTATCTGTCTTTATATACATCAATCAGCTCATTATCTATCATCGCGATTTGGTGTTTGGTGGGGGTTTGGCTTTTTGCTTTGCTCCGTTCTGCTGCTGCGAATGGCCACTTATTATTTTCCCGGACTGATAAATTACAGCGGCTTCAAACTTTTCGATAAAACGATTTATAGCTCAAGCTTTGTGTTAAGCTCGCTCGGCGACCTGCTCATTAATGGTTTTTTGTTGTGTTGGATTGTATTATTTATTAATCGCCGGCTCGCGAATGTTACAATCAAACCATTAATGCCTCGCTGGCTGAACTGGCTTTGTGTTGCTGTTGCAATGTGTTTTCTTGTGGTGTTCACTTTTGTATTTGCGGGAATTTTGCAAAGTCTCGTTGCGGATGGACAAATTTCTTTCAACGTTACCAATTTTTCAAGCCTCACCTTATATAGTTTTATCGGGTTTGTATTCCTGGCTGTGATGGCTCTGGGTTATTTCTTCACTGCCCAGATCATTCTTACGTTAGTACGAAAGCTCTCAAATCCGCCATGGTTCATTCTGCTGATCATCACGGCAGTGGTTGGTTTACTCATACTCACGTTTACCAAGAACTCTTCACTTGTAGAACTGAACCTTTATGTGCTCGCCTGGCTGGCTCTTTTCATTTCGATGATGCAGCAAAAGATTTTTTCGGGGCTTAATTTCCGGTTGAATGTTTCTGAAGGATTGTTCTGGCTCTTCGTTTTTTCATTTTCGATAGCTGCAGTAATAATTTTCGAGAACAGGAAAATCGAATTTGAACAGCGCATTCGTTTTGCAGAAAAACTAAGTAACCAGGCAGATCCTTCAAGCGAAAGACTGTTGAGCATTGCGCTCGCATATCTCGACAACGATTTTCTCGCGCCAACTTTCGAGCGATTTAAAAATAAGGAGGAGAACCAGGTGCTGAAGGACAGTATCATCAACAAAAATTTCAGCGCATATCTCAATAAGTACGACACTAAAATATACACGTTCGACGCTGCCTCCAGTCCTCTGTACAACGAAAATGCTATTTCGTTCGATACGCTAAATACTATTTTCAGAATTCAGGGTAAAGAAACCAGCATTTCAGGCCTGAGATATTTTGAAAAATCGTTCGACAAGTTTTCTTATATCTTCAAAAAAGATGTCACAGATTCTTCGGGTAACCTTGTCGGTTATTTTTATGTACTCTCTGAACCGAAACGTTATAAGAGCGAAGCTTTGATTCCTGAGCTCTTCAAGCAAACAAAAGAGTTAGTGCCTGAATACTCTCTTGCCTATTCGTATGGCATTTACGACAATCTCGACCTGGTAGATTACTATAATGATTATCCATTTCCAACGCACTTAAATCCGGACGAGATTCCGAAACGTGAGTTTGAAACAAGGCAGAACAGATCATTCGAGGAATTATGGTATCGACACTCGGTGGATAAAGTTGTAATTATTGTAAAGAAGGATAATTCCTTTATAGAGGCGATCACTTTATTTTCTTATTTATTCAGTTCATTTCTTCTTCTGCTTGCGATATACCGCTTCACCGGATTATTGATCAGATCAAGAATGCGATTCGGCGCGCTGAAACAATACTGGCAACTGAGTATCCGATCACAAATTCACAGTACAATTATTTTGGTCAGCCTGTTATCATTTGTGGTGATAGGTGTGGCAACAATCTTATTCTTCATCAATCGATACGATCGTAATAACCAGGACAGGCTAAGCAGGGCGATACAGATCATGGTGAACGAAGTACAGAACAAACTGACCGATCATGAAACATTGTACGATGAGGACCTGATGTTCGAAAGCGGCACCAGCGCTGAAGTTGAGAAGATGATGCAGGATATTTCGGAAATCCATGGAACGGATGTTAACCTGTACGATACCGCGGGAAATCTTCGCGTGTCGTCGAATCCATTTATTTATAATAAGGGTGTTTTAAGTGAGAAGATGAACCCTTCTGCCTTCTATCACCTGAGTAATAGAAAGGCGGTTCAATATGTAGGCGAAGAACAGATGGGCCGCGTGAACTATTTCAGCATTTATTCACCCGTTCGTGATGCTAAGGGAATTGCTTATGCGTATCTGAATATCCCATTCTTCAGTACACAAATCGAATTGAAACAGGAGATATCAAACTTCCTGGTAACGATTATCAATCTGAATGCATTTATTTTCCTTGTTGCAGGCGCGATCGCTCTGTTCATCACCAACCGGATCACTTCTTCGTTCACTATTATCGGCCAGAAAATGCGCGATATCAACCTGCAAAAGATCAACCAGGAAATTCAATGGAAAAGAAATGATGAGATTGGTGAACTCGTGAAAGAATATAACAAGATGGTGCACAAGCTTGATGAGGGAGCCGAAGCAATGGCAAAAAGTGAGCGTGAAGGTGCGTGGCGACAGATGGCCAGGCAGGTGGCGCACGAAATCAAAAACCCTCTGACGCCAATGAAGTTGAGTATTCAATATCTGCAGAAGGCGATCGATAATAATTCGCCGAACGTTAAGGAAATGACCGCAAATGTGGCCCGTACGCTGGTTGAGCAGATTGATCACTTGTCGAAGATAGCGTCCGACTTTTCACAGTTTGCAAATATTGGTAACCCGCGCAACGAGGTGTTTGATTTGCATGAATTGCTTCACTCACTGGCATCACTATACGAACCAACCGAAAATCTCGAATTTACATGGACGCCGGTAGAGCAACGCGTAATGTTGTTTGCCGACAAAACACAATTGAACCGGTTATTTACCAATCTTCTTCAAAACGCGATCGAAGCTTCGGATAACAAACATCAGCGCACTATCCATATGGATGAAGAGTTGAATGGAGAATATATTACGATCAGTATTAGCGACAATGGCGGCGGCATTCCAGAAAGTATGCGCGATAAGATCTTCACACCGAACTTTACCACGAAATCATCCGGAACAGGCCTCGGACTTGCGATGAGCAAAAGCATTGCGGAACAGGCATTTGGTGATATCTGGTTTGAAACGGAAGAAGGCGAGGGGACTGTATTCTACGTTAAAATTCCACTACTTCGCGCGACCAATTAAAGCAAATTATCAAGTTCGATCTCCCACTTTTTGCTTTTGTTCATAAATTATTAGCATTGGTAACACTGCAGGTTTCTTAGGTTTGTAAAAAAATAAGCCATGCCTACAGCTCAAATTGCCGACCGCCTGGTTGAATTATGCCGCCAGGGCCAATTCGAAACCGCTCAAAAAGAATTATTCGCTGATAATGCTGTCAGCATTGAACCCCGCGATACACCTGATTTTGAAAAAGAGACAAAAGGTCTTAACGCCATCATCGACAAGGGCCACAAGTTTAATGGTATGACCGAGAAGGTGCACAATCTTGAAGTGTCTGATCCGATGATAGCTGGTAATTCTTTTGCCTGCACCATGCGCTTTGACATTACCATGAAAGGAAGCGGAAGAATGGATATGGAGGAATTATGCGTGTACCATGTGGAGAATGACAAGATTGTTCAGGAAGAGTTCTTCGAGTAAATTTCAAAATCTTTTATTCTGTTTCAACCGGGCATGGAGCCTGGTCTATCAGATCTCTAATATCAAAACTAAGATCTGATAAGGATGCTGTTTCTTCATAGGTCGCATTAATAAACATCATTTTTGCACCTCTGAGTTTTTCTAATACTTCTTCCAAAGAAGGATCCACTAAAATATCTGATTTAACACTGATCTTCTCAGCGCGGCCGCTGTCGCGCATGAACTTCATCTGGCTTCGGATAATTTCCACATCATCCTGGATTACATCCTCCTTGTTAGTAAAGCTTTCTGCAGCATCGAGATCACTTGGAAATGGATAGCCTTCCTCTGTTTCTTTGCCAACAATAAACAGGGTATGCAAGGTGGCATCAGCATTTTTCGACCATGCCACCGCTTTTTCGGTTAGGCTATAGGGAAAGGAAATTCCGCCAAATATGATAAGAACTGATTTCATATAAAAATGAATGGATTCCAAAGTTCCAGATTATTCCGACGTTATTAGCAGGCAAACAAGAAATTAATATTGGAATCCCTATTTTTTCTTTTTTGCCAAAAACGCTTCAAATTCTTTTAGTGTGAAGCTGCTCAGGTTTTGTTCTTTTCGTACTCCGCCTTTCTGCGCCATCAAAACGCCGTATTTACACAAATCAAATTCTGAAACTTCGTGTGCGTCGGGATCGATTGAAATCATCACACCTTTTTCCAGGGCATATGGAATATGTCGCCAATCCATATCAAGACGGCGCGGGTTTGCGTTAAGTTCAATAACTACATTGTGCTTATGACAGGCATCAATAACCGCTTTATGATCTGCAGGATAGCCGGGCCTGCTCAGTAATAATCTTGCGGTCATGTGACCGAGAATGGTAGTATAAGGATTCTTAATAGCACCAAGTAATCTTGACATTGCTTTCTCTTCCGACATCTTAATGTTGGAATGGATAGAAGTGAGTATGAGATCGAAAGTAGCCAGTACATCATTACTATAATCTAGCGATCCGTCATTCAGAATATCACATTCAATACTTTTAAAGATTTTGAACGGCTTTAATTTCTCATTCAGTTCATCAATGTAGTCATGCTGTTCACGAATACGTTCCTCGGTCAATCCATTTGCATAAAAAGCGCTCTTGCTATGATCGCTTATAACGAGATATTCAAGTCCTTTTTTTATACAAGCTCTGGCCATGTCCTCAATCGTGTTTGATCCGTCGCTCCAGTTGCTATGGCTATGGATGATCGCTTTGATATCCTCAGGCTGAATCAGGCCAGTATAAGTTTGCTGCTTTGCTTTCTTTATTATTTCGGGTTGTTCGCGGAGAAAGGGTGGAATATAATTAACACCTGCCGATGAAAATATTTCTTCCTCGTTACGAAAAGGCTTTTTCGTCGCGGCAAAATTTTTATTCCATTCAGTCAGAAAAGCCTCACTGCTGCTCGTTTCAAAAAGCTTATCAGTCAGCTGATCCGAAGGAACCGAATAAAATTCCAGCAACAGATTTTCAGGACCGCGGAATAACGTTGTGAATCCGCCGGACTCTTCTTCGGTGAAATTATTTTTTTGAAAAAATTCTTTTAACTCGGGAACAGTGACTGTTGTAACCCATTCAAGTTTATCGATGATTTCCGATTGTCGTCTGAATGCGCCCGTAAATTCCATTGCATGCTTTTCAAATTTCTTCTTCAGGATCTTATTGATTTCCCAGGCATAAGATTCCACTTCGGCGTATAAGTGGCTGCCCTGGTTTTTCATATAAAAAGTGATCGCATCCTGAACGTTCTTCTGTGTCTTCTCTCCAAAACCTTTGAATCGTGCCAAACGATTTTCGGTGCAGGCATACAGCAGTTCACCCAGTGATTCAATCTCCATTTCCTTCCAGATCTGCGCAATTTTTTTTGGACCGATACCTTTTATGTTAAGCATCTCAAGCACACCGGGCGGTGTCTTTGTAACATAATCTTCCAGCGCTTTCATAGTTCCCCGATCAATGATCTCAAGCACCTTTTTGCCAACTGAATCGCCAATGCCCTTCAACGAAAAAATTTTCTCGCGCTCGATTTCGTGGAGTTGAACAGGTAATTTTTCTATGTTGAATGCTGCGATCGAATAGGACTTTGACTTAAAAGAATTTTCGCCGTGGATGTCCATAAGCTTGGCCAGCATGGAAAATTGGTCTGCTATATAATAATTGTCCATAGGTGCAATTGCGAAGGGGAGACGTGAAGGTAACCAAAAAGAAAAAGTCCCGAATTGCTTCGGGACTTTCATATTTTCTGCTTTTCAAGAAGTAAAACTTATTTTTTTGAAGCTTTCTTCGCAGTTTTTTTTGCTGCAGCTTTCTTCTTGGGAGCGGCTTTTTTTGCAGCCTTTTTCGCTGCTTTTTTCTTAGTTGCCATGATTGTGAAATTTAACGGTTAGTAAATAAAAAAAAATCTCGACAGTAAAAATAAAAACTTATTCCAAACCGCCAAAACTTTTTTTCACAACATGTGCATTATCAACTAAGAAACGGCAACGATGTTCACGATTGTCTTCTCTGATTTGCTCTTCTTGAATTCAACAACACCATCAGACAATGCGAACAAAGTGAAATCTCTTCCAACACCAACGTTCTTACCCGGATGATAAACCGTACCGCGTTGACGAACGATGATATTACCAGCTATTGCCGGTTGACCACCATAAATTTTTACACCAAGGCGTTTGCTTTGTGAGTCGCGACCATTCTTAACGCTACCTTCACCTTTTTTATGTGCCATGAGAAATTTGTATTGAGATGAACTTAAATTTTATCGAATAACTAAAGTCGAAAGCTAAAACTCAAAAGTTAAAAAGCTACTGCTTCACTTTTACCTTTTGCTTTTAGGCGATTTCACTAATGCGAATCTTCGTATAGTGAGTACGGTGACCATGTTTCTTACGGAAACCTTTTCTTCTTTTCATTTTAAAAGCGATCACTTTATCGCCAAGAACCTGGTCGACAATTTCAGCTTTTACTACATTCTTAATGGCGCTGCCTGAAGTTACTTTACCATCATTGCTTGCCAATAGAACATCTGAAAACTCAAGAGCGTCGCCTGCATTTCCTGCAACGTGGGGAACATACAAAGTCTGGTCCTTCTGAACCCTGAATTGCTGACCGGCTATCTTTACAACTGCGAACATATTTCCAAAAATTAGGAGGGCAAAGGTAAGAGTGTTTGTGCAATTTTTGTCTATTTCTACCGAAAAAATTTGAGTTAACATACCAGATTTTCGGATTGCAACCGGGAAAAAGCGCAAAGTTAGGTGTTAACACCTGTCACTAAGGAGATTAATTACCGGTTCGGAAATTAAAAATTTCGGTGCATTTGCCGAATTGGTGTAGGTTTGTCGACCAAGGTGAAAAGGTACTATGAAGATCAAATCTCTACTTGCCAAGCCCTTCGCTGGTTATATATATAAAAGTATAAGGAAGGAAATGATGACCGCAGCGGAAGACCAGGAAACCATCTTCCGCGACCTGGTGAAAACGGGCAAAGAAACCGTCTTCGGCAAGGACCACAAAATGGCCGAAGTTGATAGCTACGAGGCTTATAAACAAGCAGTTCCGATAAGGGATTATGAGCAGTTCAAGCCTTATATCGATCAGGTAAAGGAAGGAAAGCATAATATATTATGGAAGGGAAAGCCCATTTACTTTGCCAAAACCTCCGGTACAACAAGCGGCATTAAGTACATTCCGATCTCCAAGGATTCTATCTCTAATCATATCAATTCCGCCCGGAACGCGCTGTTATGTTATATCGCCGAAACCGGGAATTCAGCTTTTACAAATGGAAAAATGATCTTCCTTTCCGGATCACCGGAACTGGAGCGGATTGGCGGCATACCAACAGGCAGGCTCAGCGGAATCGTCAATCATCATATTCCCAGCTATTTGAGAAGCAACCAGTTACCTTCTTACGAAACCAATTGTATCGACGACTGGGAAACCAAGCTCGATAAAATAGTGGAAGAAACACTCAACCAGGATATGACCCTGATCAGTGGAATTCCACCATGGATGCAGATGTATTTCGATCGTCTGGAAGAATTGACGCAGAAAAAAATCAAAGACCTCTTCCCAAATTTTTCGGTGCTGGTACAGGGGGGAGTGAACTTCGAGCCCTATAAGGCGAGGCTGTTCGAAAGCATTGGGAAACCCATCGCCACCATCGAAACTTTCCCTGCATCAGAAGGCTTCATGGCTTTCCAGGATTCTCAGAACGCCGAAGGTCTATTACTCAATAGCAACAGTGGCATTTTCTTCGAATTCATTCCCGTTGCTGAAGCATTTAGTGAAAATCCAACTCGACTGAGCTTGCGCGACGTGAAAGTGGGAGAGAACTATGTTTTGGTCATTAATAATAATGCCGGCTTGTGGGGCTATAATATTGGTGATACTGTAAAATTCGTTTCAACCAATCCATACCGTTTGTTAGTAACGGGGCGAATTAAGCATTTCATCTCAGCATTTGGTGAACACGTAATCGGTGAAGAAGTCGAATATAGTTTGATGAAGGCCGCGAAAGAGGAAGGTGTTCATATAACCGAATTCACGGTGGCTCCATTAATAAAAGGCGATGGAAAATCATTGCACGAATGGTTTATTGAATTCGATCAACCGCCTGCACATGTAGAAGAGTTTGCAAAAAAAGTAGATCAGAATTTGCGTGAGAAGAATATATATTATGATGATCTGATAACGGGCAACATTCTGATGCCATTGAAGATCCGTACAGTCAAGAAGAATGGTTTTATCGATTATATGAAGTCGATAGGAAAGCTCGGCGGACAAAATAAAGTTCCGCGTCTCAGCAATGATCGCAAACTTGCCGATGCATTGGGAGAATATGTTGAAGAACCTTCTTCAATAGCCTGAACTCAATCTGGTTACATAAGATTCAATTGTCGAAATCATTTTGGCCTGATTATCGTTACTGCGAGAACAGTCAGCCGATTTTTGAGGAATCATATCCATATCTTGCAAAATATTATTGCGGTCAATGAAAAAACGAATTGCAGTTTTTGGCTCAACGGGTTCCATTGGAACGCAGGCCCTGAATGTGATTGCTGCGAATCCCGAAATTTTCACTGCTGAAATTCTTACAGCACAGAATAACGATGAATTGCTCATCAAGCAAGCGCTACAGTTCAACCCAAATGTTGTAGTGATTGGTGATGAACGCAAATACAATAAAGTAAAGGGAGCCCTCGCTAATACAGACACAAAAGTTTTTGCCGGCGAACAGGCACTTGAAGAAACCGCTGCGATGGATTGTTACGACATGATGCTCGCGGCAATTGTTGGATTTGCCGGTCTACGTCCTACATTGCAAGCTCTCGAATCGGGTAAGGCGGTCGCTCTCGCGAATAAGGAAACGCTGGTGGTTGCGGGTGATATTGTAATGAAAAAGGCTGTCGAAAAACGTGTGCCTGTTATTCCCGTCGACTCCGAACATTCTGCAATCTTTCAATGTCTCGTAGGAGAAACCAGGAACAAAATTGAGAAGGTTGTTTTAACTGCCTCAGGTGGTCCGTTTCTTGGCAAGAAGCCGAATTACCTGGTGAATGTAAAAAGGGATCATGCATTGCAGCATCCCAACTGGAGCATGGGCGCAAAGGTTAGCATCGACTCGGCAACCCTGATGAATAAAGGTCTTGAGATGATCGAGGCCAAATGGTTGTTCAATCTGCAACCGAGCCAGGTGCAGGTGTTGATTCATCCACAGAGCATCATTCATAGCATGGTGCAATTTGAAGATGGAAGTATTAAGGCGCAGATGGGTTTGCCTGATATGAAATTGCCGATCCAGTATGCCATGTCATTTCCACAAAGAATCAAAAACAATTTCCCCCGATACGATTTCCGCAAGCCAGGACAGCTCACATTTGAAGAACCGGATGTAAAAACATTTCGCAATTTGTCGCTCGCCGTAGACGCACTGTTCAAAGGTGGCAATCTCCCTTGCGTGTTAAATGCAGCAAATGAAATCTCGGTATTCGCCTTTCTCCGCAACCGCATCGGGTTCCTCGATATGACGGAAGTTATCGAGCGCACTATGCAGCACGTAAGCTTCATTGAAAATCCTTCACTGGATGAATATTTTGACAGCGATGGAGAAGCAAGAAATTTTGCGGCATCGTTGATTAAATTGTAAAGGGTAAGGTGAAAGGTCACAAAGACTTTTTACTTGATTTTTTTCAGCAGGAAAGATTCCCCAACATCCTCAGAACAATGAACCAGGAACTGGAGAACTGGTTTTTTCGTTAGCGTTTAGCAAATTATTACGACAGGATTTCTATTGCCGGATATTTAGTCGATATTTGGCAACTTTGATTATTAACCAAAAAATCCTTTAGGATTAGAAATGATCGCATTAGCTATTGAATGGGGAACCGTAGGAATTAAAGCGGGGCAACTGATTTTATGTTTATCGATACTGGTCATTCTTCATGAACTCGGCCATTTTCTTCCGGCAAAGTATTTTAAGTGCAGGGTTGAGAAATTTTATTTGTTCTTCGATCCCTGGTTCGCTTTAATAAAGAAAAAAATCGGCGAAACGGAATACGGTGTAGGCTGGCTTCCACTTGGTGGATATGTGAAGATATCAGGGATGATAGATGAAAGCATGGACAAAGAGCAAATGAAGCTTCCTCCGCAGCCATGGGAATTTCGGAGCAAACCGGCGTGGCAGCGATTGATCATTATGATTGGCGGTGTTACGGTTAACCTTATACTCGGATTCTTTTTGTTTTCAATGATCCTTTTCAAATGGGGCGAAGAATATCTCCAGACAAAGGATTTGAAATATGGTGTGTACGTCGATAGCCTCGGACAAAAGATTGGTTTACGAGATGGCGACAAAATCCTTGGTGTTAATGGAAAGCCGGTTGAAAACTTTTCGCAGCTTTCTTTTAATATCATTTTAAAAGATGCTAAGACAATTGATGTTGAAAGAGACGGTAAGCGTTTGGGCATTCCCGTTCCAGCAGGTACGATAAGCGGTCTTATTAAGCGTAAACGCGAACCGCTCGCTTATCCAAAATATCCTGCAGTTGTTGATTCAGTTAGTAAAACCGCAAATTTTGTTGAAGGTCAATTAGCTGCCGGAGATGAAATTATTGGTTTGAATGGAGAACCGATAAGATCCTACGTTGAATTCAGCGATAAGAAAAAATCTTTGAAAGATACATTGGTCACGTTGCAGGTGCTGCGCGGTTCCGACACGGTGAACGTGAAAGCTAAAACTGATAGTCGTGCAAATGTTGGTTTCTATGGAAAGCCGCTGACAGATTTTCTGGTAGTAACAAAGAAGCAATACACACTGCTGGAATCTATTCCTGCTGGCATCAGCAAAGGGTGGGGCATGTTGGTGGCGAATGTTCAGAATTTCAAATTGCTCTTTACATCGAAAGAAGTAAAAGCGAGTGAGTCGTTGGGAAGTTTTCTGAGCATTGGAAACATGTTTGACAAAGAATGGGATTGGGAAGTATTCTGGAGTATGACTGCATTGCTTAGCATAGTGCTGGCGTTCATGAACATTCTTCCTATTCCGGCGCTTGATGGCGGGCATGTGTTGTTTACATTATATGAAATAATAACGGGCAGAAAGCCTGGTGATAAATTCATGGAGTATGCGCAGATGGTGGGAATGATTTTGTTGTTGGGATTGATGGCGTATGCGCTGGGGTTGGATTTTTTGAGATTCTTTAAATAATGTAAAATTGAAAATGTAAAATGGAAGGTATAGCACCTTGATTTGGATTTTTAACTATCACTTTTACATTTTGCCTTTTACATTTCTCATTAATTAACGAAATTTGAATTTGAGAGAACAACTCAAAACTCTAAACAAAAAACTCAAAACAAATATGGGGGTGCCCGGTTTTGACAGCGTAGATCTTTGAAAGTGTAAGCATGTCGGGCGTTGCGTAATTAGCCCGTAAATCTGAATACGAAAACTTCAAATGGCAATACACAGTATGCCATGGCTGCCTAATCAGTGATTAGTTAGTCATTTGGGCCGTGAAGCAGGTTTTCCTGATACCAAGTTTCACCGCCGACTCAACAAATAATTCGGGATGCTGCAACGGAAGGCTGTGACCGTTGCTTAAGCCTATTCAGCTAAGGAGATAATTGGTTCGACCGGTTCCTGTTATTTCCCGACAAATAATTCCGGTATAAGCATGTAGAAAGCTTTTGAAGAATATGTTTGGACAGGGGTTCGATTCCCCTCACCTCCACCAAGATCAATGTCAAAAAATGTAAAAAGTCTGCAAATCAATGGTTTGCGGACTTTTTTATTTTAAGAAAATCCCCAAAACTGCCCATTTTCACCAAATCTCAGTGAGTAATTCATGAGTCACTCATGAGACGAAAAAAGACTCACGCAGCGTGGATTAAGCCGCTGAGATTCAACCTGTTTAACTTTTGAACTGCCTCCAAAAGAAGTAACTCAAATCCGAAATTTGTTAACCATTATCGTGAGTTATTTATGCTTGAAAAAAGTTTCAGTCTGCTTTTTTACCTGAAAAAGCCAAAGAAATTCGAACCAGGTAATCCTATGCCCATCTATGTCCGCATCACAGTCGATGGAATTCCAAAAGAAATTTCGATCGGTCGACAGTGTAGTTTAGAACGCTGGAAGGCGAAGGCCGGGCGCGCTGTTGGTACCAAAGAAGACATAAGAGTGCTCAACGCTTACCTCGACACACTTCAGACCAAAGTTTACGAAGCGAGACGACAATTGCTCGAAAGAGATGAACTAATTACGGCAGAAAATTTACGGCATGCGCTGAAGGGAACAGAACCAATCGGCAGGATGATCCTGGCGATTTTCCAGGAACACAACGACAAGATGTGTAGTCTGATCGGTAAAGATTTTTCTGCCGCTACTTTAAAGAGATACAGGAGCGCGTTAAGGCACACGAAAGCATTTCTAAAGTGGCAGTATGGAGTAGAAGATTTCGACATCCGAAAGCTCAATTTTGAATTCATTTCGCAGTACGAATTTTGGTTTAAAACGATCCGCAACTGCAACCACAACAGCACGATAAAATACCTCGCCAATTTCAGAAAGATTGTGAATTGGTGTCTTAAGAACGGCTGGCTGGAACAGGATCCATTTCTTGGATTTAAGATGACTAAAAAAGAAGTCATTCCCGAATTTTTGAACGACGTTGAATTGAGCGCTCTTGCATCAAAAAAATTTAGTGCCGAGCGATTGAACCAGGTGCGGGACGTATTTCTTTTTTGTTGTTACACAGGCCTTGCGTTTGTCGACGTAAAAAAGCTTAAGCCCTCAGAAATCGCACCTGGAATAGATGGTAGTCCGTGGATATTCACCACTCGCCAAAAAACAGATACTATTTCAAGAATTCCTCTGCTACCGATGGCGCTGAAAATTGTTGAGAGGTATGCCAATCACCCGATATGTATTAATGCAAACAAAGTTCTTCCAGTACTCAGTAATCAGAAGTACAATGAGTATTTAAAAGAGATCGCAACACTTTGCGGGGTGAACAAAAAATTGACGACACATACTGCCCGGCACACGTTTGCAACCACCGTTACTTTAAGCAATGGTGTGCCGATCGAATCGGTGAGTAAAATGCTTGGCCACAGAGACCTGAAAACAACGCAACACTATGCAAGAGTTTTAGACAAAAAAATAAGCAATGACATGAACCTCTTAAAGAATAAATTCAGCAGCGCGAACTCAGAAGACCAGGAATAACAAATGGCAAAAATGCAACGACGATTTTTTTAGTTTTATAGGGTACGGATATTTTTTTCGTTTAGATATTACAAGAAGATCTTCGAATTATTTCTGGCACCATAACTCATAAATCTGCTGAAGCTTTTCTCCGATCTTTTCAACTTGTTTTAAGAACATATTTTTATTGGCTTCGTTGAGCACTGCCCAGACCCTGATATCGGGAACCTGATCGAACGTGTGCAATTTGTGAACTGACTGATTAAAGTTTTTTCCGATTGTATTCAGTTCAATTTTAAGTTGAATCATCTCGGTCAAAAAGTCATCGGCTGTCTTGTTACGATAGCGGACAACAACAGGTTTCCTTAATAGAACATACCTTGCATACTCACTGAGCGAATTTGCAGTCGTCCGCTGGTAAAGTTTTTCTAACCTTTTTCTTTCACTCGCATTAACTCGAACGGTAACGCAGGTAGTGCGTATTTCTGTCGTCTTTCTCATCACAAAATCGTTTTCACAATTGACTAATATATCTTTTACTATCTGTCACACTAACCCGAAGCGACTCCGGAGTGGAGGGCAAGATGCCTCAAACGTATTACGTTTGTACATCTTGCCGGTTGCAGATTTAGCAACCTGATGGCATTTCAAAATTAAGATACTATACGAGTGAAAGAATAGTTGTTCAAATTATGAACAGCTGCCTTTTGTCATTAGAATTCTCTTGATTGAGCAATCGTTGAATTTATTTTCCTGCAACTAATTTCCTTGAACTGATTTTAAAAAAAACAAAACGGATTCGAAAAGAAAAGAGAAAAAGAAAGCTCTTTCTCAAGCGGCTGTATTGGAACAAAAAAGGAAACGGAATAAATAAAAGGTGGAAAATTGACAGCTACCTATTGTTTATGCCGTTTGCTTTTTAGACTTATAGGTCTTCTTCACAGTCGCTTAAATTGCTTTCGCTTTTGCCGGATTCTTTGAGAAAAAACGAATACACATGGACCGGTTGTTGTTTTTAGAAATTGCGTGGTAAAAGGGACCAGTTGCATTGCGCAATCAATATATGATGATTTGCAAATTGTTATAAAAGTTTTATACTTGCCGCTTATACAGCAATACAAACGTTAGCGGCAATTCCATGAAGACCTTCCAATTTTTGGCGATAATCCTCAATTTTTCTTTGATTTCATGTGTCGATCGAATTCAAAACCCGTCGATAATTCCAAATGACACAGCCGCAATCTTAGAAATTGCTGTTCGCGAGGGTACATCGGTTAGGTATATGCCCGATGCTTCAAGCTTGCACAACAGCGATTCTTTCGGTGACTCCATTTTATTTACGTCCGCAGTATTGCCATTAACTATTCTTCCACTCGTTGGCGATAGTCAAACTTTCAAGATTTTGCCAGAATCTCAAATATGCAATATACTGCGGCAGGACAGCGTCTTGGCAAATGCGCGCAATTACTTAAACATAACTGCATTCGAAAAAAATGACTCGGGATATCGCGTGCAAATTCAAAACCTGAGCTGTCAAAAATTTGGCGGCGGGGGTTCAGTCACTTTGTATTTTAAGAAAGACGGTGATTCTATTGCATTGAAAGAACGTCATTCATACTCTCTGAATTAGAACTGCCGCTAACAGTGGGTTTTGCGTCATGTGGGCTGACGAAATTTGAACATTTGTAATTCTATTTGGCTTTTGTACATTAGCCAGGCTGACGTTCAAGGAATGCCCACGCGAACGAAAAGCCCTGAAACGTTGTGTGCCATTAATACCAGCCATCATTACTTATGAACATCGACAGTAAAATATCTCAAGCTGAAACCAACCTTCAACGTAAATTGGAATGGGTTGGACGACATGACAGTAAAATAGTTTTTGTGACTGGTATAATAATAGCAATGCTTGGTCTTATTGCTTCTGCAAGTTCTAAAATTGACAAATGGAATTTTTGCCTTTATGTCGTCTTTGGAGGGACTGCTTTATTGCTCTTTGCCAGTTTATTTTTTGTTTATAAAAGTCAATATCCAAAAACATTTTCATCAAACACCTCTTTAAATTATTTCGGGACAATTGCAGAATTGAAATTTGACGAATTCAAACGCAGAACAAAGCAAGCGACTGATGACGAATATCTTGACGATTTGCTGTGCCAGATACACGTAAACTCACAAGTATTGAAGTTGAAATTCCGTTTTCTGAAAATATCTTTGATACTACTGGGGTCTTCTGTAATTCCTTGGCTTATTTGTTTGTATTTTTCTCATGAATATTTAAAATAATGGCAATACTCGACACAGTAAAAGATGAAGTAGACAGCATTCTTAGTATCTCTTGGGATGAAAGGTCAGGAAATGTAATTCCCGATACAAATGATGTCGCTTTAAAGAATGGGGCAGTTAAAATTGAGGCTACTTTTCTTTATGCCGACTTAGCAGGTTCATCTGTCTTAGCAAAAAAATGTCCGTGGGGAACAACTGCAAAAATTATTCGGACATACTTAGATACAGCGGTCAGAATCATTAAGTATCATGGAGGGGAAATAAGAAGCTTTGACGGAGACAGAGTTATGGGAATTTTCAAAGGTGAGAGCCCAAATACATCGGCTGCAAACTGTGCAAGAAAAATTGATTGGGTTGTTACAAATGTTATCAACCCGAAAGCGAAAGAAAAGTTCCAATCAATTCGCGACAATGACATTAAAATAAAACACTGTGTCGGTATTGACACAAGCGAAGTGCGGGCAGTTCGCTCAGGAATAAGAAACAACAATGACCTGATTTGGATTGGCAAAGCTGCTGGTTTCGCAGCCAAGTTATCCGACATTCGGGAATATCCGTATGAAGTTTATATCTCGAAAGAAAGTTATAATAAACTACACGAAAGTGCCAAAAAGGATGGGCAAGAAGATGTTTGGGCATCAACTACTGTAGCAATTTCTGGAGAAACCTACACTGTCTATAGGTCAAAAAAGCCGTTGTCACCATGAATAAATAACTGCACACAACCGGCGGTTTGGCAATATGGCGAGGCGAGGAACAAATGCTCAAGTTTGTGTTCGCTATTCGGCTAAGTTCCAACCGACGAATAACGCCGACCACTAGAATAAACAATGAACTTTTCTTTATTAATTTTATTAGCGGTTCCGAGTTGCTGATTTTCAAATACCGCCACATTGCCAAGCCGTGTTCGTTATAGGCTATTGCACAATCCAAACTATTCGAGGAATAAGCCTCTAATATTCTCTCTCGAAATAACTCTGGTGGCAATATTATTCGGTCAAGTCCCAGAGATATCTACTGAAATACGCAAAATATTTGATCTGATCAAATCTTTAATTGTACACGAGGTGTGGGTAAAAAGGAAGATGTGCAGGGTAAACTCAAGTTATATTTGTAAAGAACGAAAACCCACGGCTGTAAGCGGCAAACTGTAAGCCATGGGTTGAGAAGTTAAGTTCTTTGACAGATCAAATATACTACGCGAGTCGAGACTACCAAGTCAATGATATCCCCATTTTCTCGACACTTTCATCAACTCTTTTTCCGAGAACTTTCGCTTGCAGGATAAAAAAAATTCCCTGCTGAAGGTCATTACTTCTACAGGGAAAGTGTGACGGGCCTCGCACTATAAATGCTGGGACCCATTTTTTCACCAGTTCAAATTTTACTATTATGAGTAAAACAAGAACCATTTGGCGTAGCGCTGTCACCGGAAGAATCGTTAAGCCTTCTTACGGTCGTCAGAACCCACGCACCACAGTCCGCGAGACTGTGAAGAAAGGTAAGTAGCGCGAACGCTGCTTCATTTCGAGTTACAGCATCGCTCTGCAAAGGGCGATGTTTTTTTTATTTCAAATGTTGAAAGAGCGAATTTATGTAGTAAACACTAATCCTGCCAATTTTGTTGGGCATTTTTATAGATTGGATTGTAAAACCGCAACTTTACCTGGCAACTCTCCATTCAACGCCGATAAGTTTGAACCTGAAAAAGAGTAGTGGTAGGAAAAGGTGCAACAATCAGTGGAACATCCGTAGGGAGAAGCAATCACGAATTAGGTAAAAACTTATATTCTGGATACTGAGTCAAAAATTCAATCAATGATTTTGACACACGTCTTAAATATGCAATTTCTCTTAACGATAGTTTTGGACTTCCGTCGTGATAGTAATTCTCGGTATGATTTGTTCGATAAAAAACTCTGGTTCCAAACTCATTTTGGACAACCTCATCGTCGGGAGTTACTCTATAACGAATATCCCCATTTGCACATTCATCAATTTCGAGTTGGGCATTTCGATGATTACCATCAAAATCAAAACTAAATGGAATTGAAACTAACTCAACCATAAATAAAAAGTATAAAAAAGTTTTCAAATCCCCACTGGCGATATTATACGAGGATATAGAACACTTCATTGAGAGAAAAGTTCAATGGATGGAGAAGAGCTATCCGCGAATGAAGATTGAAAAGTCAATTTCAGAATGGAAAGCAAATCATGATATGGTAAGGCGGTCCCTTGATGAACAAAATTTGCAACCAAGTCTATGATATTTATTTACTTTTAAACGAAAGCATAGATAAGGAAAAGTTATTACAATGAATATTGCCCAATGCCAACTGTGTGGTCAACAAAAAAAACTGCTCAGGCATTCCCATGTCATTCCAAAATTTATGGAGAAATCCATAAAGGACGATCTACATCGAATGAAATTAAAGAAGAACATAGAGGATCCACGGCCTGGTATTTACATTCAAAAAGGTTTCACTGTTCGCGACATTCTCTGTGCTACATGTGATAATCATATTCTTGGCAGACTTGAAAAATACCTGAGTGAATTTATTGATTCCCCAGATTATCAAAATACAATAGTAAAACGATCTCGGCGAATTATTCCGGGCACTTTGCCATCCCATAGATTCAATGTCGACTATACCAAATTCAAGCTTGGAATATTATCAATAGTTTGGCGCGCCCATTTGTCCAACCACTATTTTCATAAGGAAATCGATTTGGGTTCGTTCGCTGATATTTTAAAAGATATGATTTTGAACCAATCGGCTGGTGACAAGAACTTCTTCCGAATATCGATTTTTGCTTTAACCACGGACATGGAGGCGCTTAAAATAGTGATGCAGCCGTTTCCCGTTGAAGTAGCTGATTTCAAATACTTGCTGTTTCTTATTTCAGGTGCGATGTATTTTATAGAAACGAAGTATAATCCGGAAAATACGCTCTTTAAAACTCATCTAAAAGAAGATGGAACTCTAATAATTCCGGTGTTGAACATGGAACTAAGTAAGGTTTTTATTAATGCCATTTTCAAGCGAGAGGATGGGTTTGAATTATTACTTCGCATTTAGCTCAATCGAAATTCAAAATAGAATAGGCGCATTTCGCTGATCCATTTAAGTTACTTAATCTAACTGTATTATCGAAGGAAGGGGTCTGGACAAAAGGGCAGCAGCCTGGAAAAGCCCCGAAGGCCGATCCGAAGCCGTAAGATGAATTCCGTGCCCTATTGAATCATTACTGACAGCTCTGTACGATCCTATGCTTTGGATTAATAGGTCAGCATCCAAGGATCCTTAATATATCTAATTGCACTGCTTATTGAAGCGAGATGTCTATCTGATAATATAATTAGCTAACTTCGTTCAGAGATTTGCGTTACTTAAAAAGCTGATGAGTAATTCATGAGTTGAAATTTGCAGACGATTACAAAGCATTGATATTCAAATATCTTTAAGAGTCGTGAGCGTCCCCTCACCTCCACTAAGGTCGATTTTCAAGAAAGGCCCAAAGCCCGCAGATTCAGTGTTTGCGGGCTTTTTTGTTTTTTAGACGTGAGCAAATGAGCCTTTTGCAAACTGCCATCAGCAACAAAGCCAGGCGGAACTATCCGAAGGTGCCCATTACTAATTGGGGCACTTTCCAAGAAGGTTGTTTAGGTGAAGAAAGAATGAACACACTAATTGACACGCACATAACAGCACGTTCGTTGCAAGTCTTGCAATGGTGAATTATTTTTTTCCTTCAAGCCTTCTTTTAAAACTAAAACCATCAGTCCGATACAATAATTTGGAGAGGAAATTATTCGGAATGTGTATGCTACTACCTGTTATGGGTAGGCGCTTTTTATCGATTGACCTGCTGACTCAGTGGTCCCCCTTCTTCACATCAGGATGTTGCACTGGAAGCGTGGCCACGTCCTTTTCCACTTCTGTTTGCTGCACATGCACGGCATAGGGCGCAGGTTCGATGCGTCCGCCCATCGCATCGGTAGCGACCTGCGTAAATTCCGCACCGAGATATAATATTACAGCACTGTAATAGATCCACACAAGGATGATAATGATAGATCCGGCGGCACCGTATGTGGAAGCGGTAGCTGTGTACGTAATGTATAAACCGATCAGGTAGCGACCAATCATAAAGAGCACCGCGGTAAACAATGCGCCGGTGCGGACATCTTTCCACTGGATATTCGCATCGGGCAAAAATTTGAACAGGATGCCGAACAGGAGAGTGACCACAACAAATGTCACAATGAGGTTCAGCACGATCAGGAGCACTGCTGAGACGCCTCCGGTGAAGTAATTGCCCAGCCATCCGACCATCGCCTCGATCAGACCGTTCACGATCAGGGAGATCAGCATTAAAAAACCCAGCGAGATTATGAGAGAAGAGGAAAGCAAGCGGTTTTTTAGGAACTGGAGCCATCCTTTTTTCGGCTTTGCTTTTAGCTTCCAGATCATGTTAAGCGAATCCTGTATTTCTACGAAAATACCGGTGGCGCCGATTACCAGCGTAATGATACCGACGACGAGGCTGAAATTCGTCTGGCCGGATAAGGAGATATTCTTAATGATCTCTTGTACTTGTTTGGCAGCCTCTGCCCCAAGTAATCCATTGAGTTGGTGGAATATTTTTCCTTCCGTGGCTTCCTGTCCGTAGAATATGCTGACCAGCGAGAGTACAAGAAGCAACAGCGGGCCGATGGAAAATATAGTGTAGTAAGCTAACGAAGCACTAAGCTTAAGCCCCTTATCCCCGGTGAATGCCTTGAAGGTGGCGAGTAATATTTTGGGGAGTTTTCTAAAGATGGTTTTTTCTGGAAGTGGTGTTGCCATACTGCACGCTTGTAAAAATTATGCCTATTCAAGATGGCGTTGCTGATACATACACAGCTGCGCTAGTTACTGGCGACGTTTTGGAGATAACCGTTTCGAGGCGCGGGTGAACGACAATTACAGATCTGCAACGAGTGGAGGGATTCAAAAACAAGATTCCTTATTTCAAAAAAGAAAAACACCGGCTCGTTTCTTTCTACCGGGATTATTTTACTCGCAGACTTTTGCTATTATAACCCGGCCAGCCAACGATAAAATGAAGCAGATTCACAACGACAGCCCGAACAAAGAAAGACTGCCTTTGTTTGTTGCAGAGACTTCGAACAATGCTTCTGCTTGAACGCCTGCTCAATTATGAATGAATAAAAAATATCCTGTTGAGTCTGACATGTTAACTATTTGCCCATCCATTTTGGCCGAAAAAATTCTATTCGTGCAATTGCCTACTTTATCCATGCTAAAAATGCCATAGCTGCGTTTCCCGGTTTTTTGCTCGCTCCGGATGTCCGAGATAAAAATTGTTCGCTTTATTGATGGAATAAAAATTTGCCAGTCATAACCCGTTTTGATTCCCAATTCACCCGAGTTACTGGCACCGCTTACAAAAATTTTTGTCGTATCGTTTGATGTCTGATATGGTGAATAGTCGGTAGAGGATACAATAACGGTATCTATCGCATTTTGATAGTTGTTGTTTGCTTCAAATTTTATCAACGCAAAAGTGTCAATATCTTCACGGTCAAATCCGATAAATACAGGTTGGATGGGAGGGTCGTCGCAGTCATATTCTTTCGTGCAGCCAAGCACGATAGTAATCAACAGAAGTACCGAAAGGGAATATTTATTCGTCATACTTATGTTTTATGCAATACAGTGAATGTATTAAGAATTAGCCATAATCAGGCATTGAAAGTTTGATGCATAAAAAATGATATTCCAAATTCACAGCATCTTGGTGATTGATCAAATCAAAAAATTGGATTTTCTTTCCCGCCATGAAGGTTGATCTGTGACATTAAGCCTTTACTAACTTATAGCTATTCGCCGTATCCCCGATGTTGGTTTTATTTCCCTGTGATTTTGGTTATTGCCATGTTTGGTTTCAATCCTTCTCTTTGCCCCTCCTTACACGGATCATTTTACACGAAATCACAAACATGCGTATGCTATTATTATCAAAGCAAAAGAATGCAATTCTTGTTTTACTCCAGATCTTATTTTTTTCAGGTATTGCTATAGCAAATGGCAATCGTTTTACCCCAAAAGCAACAAGCAACGATCCTCTTTTAGGGTCTGTTACAACAAGCCCGTCCAGCCTTCTTTTCAGCGCGGTGCAGGGTGTTGTGCCGGATTCAAGAAACCTCACCTTTGTAATTTCCGGAGTTTCATCATCCGCAGTTACAACGCTTACTGCGCCGGTAGGTTTCCACTTTGAGGATTCGCGTGGCAATGGTACATCGCAGCAAATTTCAATAACAGGCAATGGAAACTTCGTCATCTTCGTTCGATTTGAAGGCAACGCTAATGTGGGAACATTTTCCGGTGACATAAAATTTACCGGAGCAGAGATCAGTCCTGTGGTTGTTCCAGTATCTGCGGCAGTAGCGCCAAATCCGTCGCTGTTTCCATCGACCTTGATTTTTGATGAAGTGGAAGGTCAATCTCCATTACCAAAAGAAGTTACGATCACCATTTCGAATCTGTCTGCAACAGCGCAAACAATTGTGAAGGCGCCGGATTTCTTTCAGATACTCAGCGACCCAAATGGGATCACGGGAAAGATTATCACATTTACCGGCAACGGTGTATTCAAGTTTTTCGTCACAACCGAACCGATTCTGGATCCTGGCGTCATTAAGGTTAATATTACAGTCAGCGGCAGTGAAATTCAAACCAAATTACTTCCTGTACAAATCACAGTGCGAGCAAAGGCAACGCCCACCGTCAATCCAACCAGTTTGTCAGGTTTTACGGCAGTTGAAGGAGGCAATGCTTCAGCAGTGCAATCATTTCTGGTATCGGTAAATGGGTTACCGAGTCAGGGCAGCCGCTCGATTACAGTAACTGCACCAAAAGGATATTCAATTGGATTGGCATCTACTTCGTTTGGCAGCGCATTTGTTGTTTTTGCCAGCAATGGTTCTATCCTCAACAGAAAAATATTTGTCAGGCTTAATAGCACCAATCCCGTTGGAGCTGTCAATGGTAATGTAACAATAACGGGAAACGAAATCAATAATGTTGTGGTTCCCTTAAAGGGCACCATCACACCGAAACCTGCACCATCACTGACCGTTGATAAAACCAGCCTCAGTGGTTTCTTAACAACAACCAATAAACCTTCGATCGCACAATCATATTTATTAAAGGCAGCGAACTTACCACCCAATGTTGCTGCTTCGGTTAAAGCACCGGTTGGTTATGAATTAAGCCTGACCAATGCAAGCAATAGTATTTTCAGTAGCCAGCTTACTGTTCTACAGGTGGGCGGATCTATCAATGCTACTGTTTTTGTTAGATTGAAATCACAACCTACTGCCGGTAATATCGCAGGTATCGTACAAAATACGGTGGCCGGCATAACGAAGAATGTGAATGTAAGTGGAACGGTTATTCCTCCTCCGGTTATCACAGTAAATCCCACGTCACTTAGTGGACTCAATACTGTAAAGAACCAGGCATCGGCATCGAAGACGTATACTTTTTCAGCAAGTAACCTGGCAGCCGGATTAACAGCCACTATCAAGGCACCGGCGAACTACCAGTTGCGCATCCAGGGAGTGGGATCATTTGTCGACAGTATCAAATTGACTCAAACTTCAACGGGCAGCATTAACCGAACTATTGAGGTGCGGCTTAAAGCAATTGCAACCACGGGCACAATAAGTGGATCTATACAAAATGTAGTCGCAGGTGTTACGAGATTTGTAAGTGTTACCGGTGTTGTTGCTGCGCCAACATTGGCTACCAGTTTAACAAGTCTTACGTTCACCGCTGTAAAGAACCAGCCATCATTGCCAAAATCATATAAGCTGACCGCCACAAATATTGCCACAGGTTTACAGGCGCTTGTTACAGCTTCAGCAGGCTATGAAATCAGCTTGCAGGCGAACGGAACATTTACGAGTAGTTTATCGTTGCCACAGAATGGAACAAATAGTATCAGCACTGATGTATTTGTAAGATTGAAAGCAACTGCTACAACTGGCACTATCGCTGGTACTATTCAACAAAGCGTTTCTGGTCTAACCAAAACGGTTACACTAAGTAGTACCGTAGCAGCACCGGCTTTATCAGTTAATCCAGCGATATTGAATGGCTTTAGTACCGTTCAGAATCAACCTTCATTAGCAAAAACTTACAATTTCATTGCATCCAACCTGGTTAATGGTATAAATGCGACGATCACTGCTCCTGCAGGTTATGAAATAGCACTGCAGGGAACAAGTGCTTTTTCTTCCACGCTTACTCTTGCACAAACCAGCACGGGGTTTATTAGCCGCACCATATTGGTGAGATTGAAAGCGCAGGCCGCGAATGCAAGCGTGACGGGCAATATAGTGCACAATGCGGCGGGATTGACAAAGACGGTTGCATTAAGTGGAACGGTTAAACCAGCAACTGTAATCAACTCCCAATCAAAATCGCAACCGGATGCAGCATCAGCCGAGTTGCAGTTCACAACAGACGAGTTCGCGATAAATACATATCCGAATCCTGCGACTAATCAACTTAATGTAGAATTCATCTCAGGACCTGGTGATGTTGATATCAAACTGTTGGACATGCAGGGTGTTGTATTAATAAAGCGCCGGGTGGGTTCCGAAGGGAGTCGTGAGTTAATTGTGTTGTCTCTTGCAGGTTTGAAAAGTGGAATGTATATGTTGGAGCTGACGGCAGGAGCGAAGCATAAAGTTGTGCCGGTGGTAAAGCAATGAGAATTGAAGGTGCCCGCGTCGCAATGAGAAATGTTTTGTTTGAATGAAGGCGCCATTGTTGACATATCACTTCAAAAAAAGGTCTAAAGAAAATAATTAATCATAGAACCAGTTATGCATAAACGTTAGGATAGCTCATAGCATTTTGCGCAATGGTTAAATATCTGGTGCGAAAAAGAATAACTGGTGACTTGGGAAGCGTTAGAAAAGTTTTATACTTTCGGTTTATACGGAAATGCAACTGTAAGGTGCAATTAATAGCAAACTCGAATGATGCAAACACCTCAAATGATAATTTGGAAAAATCCAACAATACAATTCGAGCTAAGAGTGACGAGAAGTTTAGAAAGGATAATATAGAGTTGATGTCAAATGAGGGCCTTATGTTTCTCGAATAATGCACCTAACTAATAATGCACCTAACGATAGTATTGCCGAAAGCGGCATTGCACAAGGTGAAATCTTTGATTAAATTCACGCCGCCTTGGAAATACCTGAACGTTGGCAGCTATGCATTGACAACCTTCAAATTAATGACCAATCTTAATAAAAAATTGACAACGGAAGAACAGCGGCTTCCAAAGCATATTCTTGACAAAGCATTAAAAAGTTCAGGCGAGTATGGGTGGCGACAGCAGGACTTTTCGGAAGTTATTGAAGCCGCGAGGAAAGCTAAACTTGCGATTATTGGCGGACAAGTGCAATACGTTCTGCCTGACGGAACTTGTGAGTTATATTGGTTAAGTTATGACCCAGCCGACAGACACATAAATGAACCGTGGTTGACTTATTGCGACCGAAGTGCAAAGGAATGTTTACAGAAGTTCAACAAGCTAATAGCAACAACGAATATTGAAGCAGAAGCCTTGGTAAATTTTCCATTCTTACTTGACAAAAAAGAAAACGGCATTGACATAAGCAAGTTTTTAGTTTTCATTTTATACTTTGACAGCAAGGAAACGGACCTGCAATGAATACATTTGGATCCAAAGTGGACATTCCAATTCGACCTCAAAATGGAAACAATCTCTATCTAATGGACTAATATGGCAGATAAGCAAATCGAAGTTAATAGCGAAGTCTTGGTTTTGTACCGACCCGTTGGCCCTCAAGAATTGGAACTCATCAAAAATTCTGGATGGAGAAAATTCCCACCTAGGCTGCCTGAACAACCCATCTTCTATCCAGTGATGAATGAAGAGTATGCGATCCAAATTGCCAGAGATTGGAACGTCCCAGCATCCGGGAGTGGATTCGTCACACGGTTCTCGATACGAAAGCAATTTGTTGATCAATTTGAAGTTCAGAATGTCGGCGGTGAAATCCATAACGAGCTATGGATTCCAGCGGAACAACTCGATGAATTCAACGACAATATTATTGGGAGTATTGAGGTTACGAAAGAATTTCGAACAAACCTCTAATTCCTCACTGTCTGCAATGATAAAGGCTTCCTATGCTGACATACTATCACTATGCAAGGAACAAGACTTGGCTCGTCAAAGCAAATGCTTCTTCACTTAATTTAGCCACACCGCAAACATCTAACGGAAGACTTCATTGTATCGATTCCTCCAACAACTAAAACTTCCCGAAATTTTGCCCCCAAAAAAAATAATTGCAAATAAATTTGCGCAACCCAAAAGTTGCGTATATATTTGCAACCTCGGGGTTGCGTATTTTATTATTGAAAAATGAAACAAGACATATTCCAAGCTATAGCTGACCCAACACGCAGGGCTATTTTGACTTTAATTGCTATTCAGGCATTAACGCCAAATACAATGGCGGAAAAATTTGATATGAGCCGGCAAGCAGTATCAAAACATATTAAAGTATTGCAGGAATGCGAACTGATTAAAGCTGAGAAGTCTGGTCGAGAAATTTATTATCACTTTAATCCAAAGAAAATGCAGGAATTAGACAATTGGATAGCCCAATTCCGGAAAATTTGGGAAACTCAATTTAATCAACTTGACAAAGTATTATCAACAATTAAAAATCAGAAAAAATGACAAACGATTTGCTATTTGAGTTTACCGTTGACAAAGCAACAAAAACGGTGTTCATAACCAGGGAATTTGATGCCGAGCTTTCGCTGGTATGGGACGCTTTTACCAAAGCGGAAATTCTTGACCAGTGGGTGGCGCCTAAACCATGGACATCAAGAACAAAATTTATGGATTTCAAAGTGGGCGGGCGAAGATTTTATGCTATGGTAAGCCCGGAAGGGCAAGAGCGTTGGGCCGTTCAGAAATACATTTCCATTAGCCCAAAAACCAACTTCAAAATGTTTAATGCTTTTGCAGACAAAGATGAAAACCCTGAATTGCCAGGTTCTGATTGGGATTACACTTTTAGTGAACAAAACGGAAAGACAAAAGTGCGCATTACTATTTATAATGAATCGCTTGCCCGTTTGGAGAAGATGATTGAAATGGGATTCAAAGAAGGATTTACTATGTCAATGGATAACCTGGAAAAAGTACTGGCAACCTTATCGCAAAAATGATTTTCGTTTTCAAAACATCTGTCAAAACTAAAATGCAGTTAAAGAAACTCAAACCGCATATTGACAAAAGACTGCCAAAAGCAAAATGGAATTTTGATCTTGAAGATTGCGATAAAATTTTGCGTATCGACAGCGATGAAAATATCGTTTTGATAACAATTGATTTGCTAAATATTCATAGCTACAGCTGCGAAGAATTAGAGTGAAAACAGCTAAAAAAAGCAAAGAAAGAATGTAAATAATTTTAAAAAATAAAAATTATGGCACTCATTAATCCTCACATTAACTTCAATGGAAATGCCGAAGAAGCATTTAACTTTTACAAATCAGTATTTGGCGGAGAGTTCGCAAAAGTGATACGTTTTAAAGAACTCTCAAGCCCTGAACACCCAATATCAGAGAAAGAAGAAAATAAAATTATGCATATTGCTTTGCCTATCGGTAAGTGTAATATGTTGATGGGAAATGATGTTCCGGAATTTATGGGACGAACAAATGAAAATGAGAACAGGAGTAAAATTGCAATAAGTGCGGAAAGTAAAGAAGAAGCAGACAAATTATTTAATGGGCTTTCTGCAGGAGGACAAATTGAAATGCCTATTGCTGATAGTCCATGGGATTCATATTTTGGCATGTTTAGAGACAAATATGGTATTGAATGGATGGTAGACTTTGACCCCAAACGCAACGGGCAAAGTAACTGAAGAAAAGCAAATAATTGGCAGTGATTTCGCGTAGACTGAACATTGAATGCCACGTCGCTGATGCTCTAACGCCAGCATAATTCTAAGAATATAAGATGCCACCAACATTTTTCCTGGTAGTCGGATTTATTCTGTATTTTTTTTTGCTGGGATTTACACTTGTTGTTTGTGTCCCATTACAGTTCGTTCAGTCCAAGAAGTTAATTGCGCAGAAGGCTATCGGCATCGTGCTCATATCTTTTCCATGTTTGCTTATTGTAATATTTATATTAACGCTATTACTGGCTCTTCCGGGCGCTCTATTCTTGTGGATACTAAATTCCGTTAATGCCAATGAGGGTAGAGCTTTCCATATTCTTACAGCAGGAATTTTAATTTTTACCTTGATTGCCGCAATTTCATCTTTATATTTTTGGTATTTCTCAAGTCGATTAATCATTAACTACATAGATAAAAGGCCATTGTCGGAAGTTTACAATAATGATAAGGTTTATCAATATATAAGGCAATTGCTGATAAAATTTAGAGTAGTTAAGCTTTGACAGTAGATATCACTAACATGCATTTATGTAATTGGACCGACATACGCCTCCTTCAACATTTGAAATTCATCGGCTTCTGTGCAGTCTTTAACAGAATTTGTTTCTTACCTAAATATTATTTTTGACTGGGATTTCAAAACTAACTTCAACTAATAACATTTGAGCTGATAACACACATACATCTTGCTCTAATACTAGTACGATGACCGACTTAACCATTTACAATGATGAATTTTGTATCTCAACAGACAAGACAAAATTAGATATTGATTCAATTCACGAATTTTTATCAACCAAAGCATATTGGTGCCTGAACATTCCCAAAGCCACGGTACAAATTGCCATTCAAAATTCACTCTGCTTTGGTGTTTACCGGAACGAAAAGCAGATTGGCTTTGCAAGAGTGATCACCGACTTTTCAACGGTGGCCTATCTGGGCGATGTTTATATTTTAGAAGAATACCGGGGCAAGGGGCTTTCTAAATGGTTAATTGAAACTATAATGGTTCATCCGAATTTGCAAGGTTTGAGAAGATGGATCTTACTCACCGGAGACGCCCACGGCCTATACCGTAAATTCGGGTGGACTGATATTGCAGATCCTTCGAGATGGATGGAGCTTCACAACAAAAGCGTTTATTCAAAATAGCAATGGATTGCATTAATCTTTATCGGATACATTTATAAAAAGAGAAGCAACAGTAACCGGCATCATTCATTTAAACAAAGCAGAATGAGAAAAGTAATTGCGGCAATCAATACGAGCCTTGACGGGTTTTGCGACCATACAGCACTAATCGCAGATGATGAAATACATCAACATTACAATGAGCTATTAAGTAGCGGTGACACTCTTTTATATGGCAGGATAACATATCAGCTTATGGAAAGTTATTGGCCAACTGTTGTGAAAAATCCTACCGGTAACAAACCGGTAGATGAATTTGCAGTGATAATTGAAAACATTTCCAAAATAGTTTTTTCCCACACGCTGAAAAATGTTAATTGGAAGAATGTAAAGATTGCAAAGAAGAACCTTAATGAAGAAGTTTTAGAACTTAAGCAACAAGCAGGTAAAGACATTTTAGTCGGCAGCCGGAGCTTAATTATTTCCAGCACATTGGGATCCTAAGCTTAGAATTCCACGTGGACAAGTTGTCGCG